>Ga0272441_10007483_pt1 | contig 17734 bp, 13 predicted proteins | sample SSMProp6N_FD_193582 | JGI IMG/M metagenome (GOLD analysis project Ga0272441, IMG submission 193582) | Marine sediment archaeal communities from Little Sippewissett salt marsh, Falmouth, MA, United States - SSM-Prop-6N | ecosystem: Environmental > Aquatic > Marine > Wetlands > Sediment ... | reverse complement strand
TCAACCAAATCGTGCGCAAGATGGTATCAACTTGTGCACACATCGAGCTGGTATCGAACTGCTATTGGCCGTTGGCAATTAGGTATTAGCTTTCTGATTCCGGAGTGTTGGCTAACTGCTAGTCGCTAACGGCTAACCGCTCCCGGCGGAGCCGGGACCTGTATGGTTCCGGCTACGCCGGGTTAGGGTCCGCGAATGGACAAGTCAGTCGTCCTGGCCGCCGATCCGTCCCGCTGGGCGGCGTCGCTCGTCGGTTGCGTAGACACCGCTATGCGCCCTTTTCGCTTCTTGCCCAGCGGGCGCCTCGCCAGCCATCATCGATCGAGTCGTCCATTCGCGGGGCCTAGGAAGCTTAACTACGCGAAATCCCGGCGAACCGGATCCGGTGACCGGTCCCTCCGGGGATCGGCACCCGGCCCGCCGGCTCCCTTGACACCGCAAGAACCGACTTGAGATACTATCCAATGAGGGCCAAAAGGCCGTTGATTTGTCCTACGCGCAGCCCGCCGTGCCACCAGCCGGGGTGGGCAACAAATAACAGATCGCCCGGCTGCGAATCCAGCCTTGCGAGCGCTTCGGCCGATAGTCGCACCACCGGTCGCCGGACGCACTGCCGCTCCTCAGGCGACAGGCCCCACTCCTCGTCGTCGCCCGACTCGTCACCGCCGGGCAGAATCGCCGCAGGGAGCAGCACCGGGCGGGATGGTCTTTCGTTGGGCTCGCCCCCCTTGTAGCGACGCATGGCACCCTGCAGGGACCCCACCACCAGTCCGACCAGCGAATCGGGCTCCCGGGGCTGGGTCAGAAACGTCACCACCACGCCGATCCCCGCCGACACGGTGAGGCCGTAGAGAGCCCGCACGTAGGAGTAGGTCTTCAGGGCGCCGCCTTCCATGGCCGTACCGTGGGCAAAGGGGGTCACCAGGGACGGCCAGACAAAGGAGGCCACCGAGGCCACCGAACCGCCCACCAGGGTCCAAAACGCCGCCGCCGGGGTGAACCGTTTCCAGAGAAACCCCAGCAGCACCGCCACCACCATGGCCGGAGTGACCGCTGCAGTGAACGCGCCGTGGGCCCGGTAGATCGATTCGAACGACATGAACAGCGGCACCAGGGCGATGCCCACCAGCGCGGCCCCGAGGGAGGTGACCCGCGCCACCCGCAGATAGTGCCTGTCCGGCGCCCGCTTCACGAAGAACGGCTGGTAGATGTCGTTGACGAACACGGCCGCCACGGCGTTGATGAGCGAATCCGCCGACGACATGAGCGCCGCGCACAGCGCCGCGAGGATCAGGCCGAAGACCCCGGGCTGCGTGAGCGCGTGCGCCACGGCCACGAAGATGTCCCGAGACGACGTGCCCGCCGAAACGAGGCCGGCCTTGACCATCGCCGGGCCGAGCCAGCCGCCGGCAGAAACCGCGATCGCAGCCAGGGGTACGAGCACCAGCACGGTGAGCCCGGCGGCCTTGCGTCCTTCCCGTACGCTGCGCACGGCAAGGAAACGCATGATCACTCCCTGGTTCAAGAAATAGAAGAACACCGAGTTGGCAAACCCGTCCTGCCAGAAGACCCCCACGAAGTTGAAGGACGGTGGATCGTTGAACGGCGGCAGCGCCTGCCGCTGCTCCGGAGTCAAGCTGTTCCAGAAGCTCTGGGCGCCATGACCCAGGTTGCCGTCTCCCAGGGAGTACCACCCGATGAACAGCACGGCGAAGCCCACGGCGAGCAACAGAAATCCCTGCAACAGGTCGGTCATGATCACCGCGGTCTGTCCGCCGGCGGTCACATAGATCGCGGTTCCCACCGCGATCACCGCGGCCGTGGAAAAGACGTCCCAGCCGATCACCCGGTTCAGCGCCACCCCGAGGGTGAAGAAGTTGATGCCGATGTAGCCGAGCATGTACAGCAGCAAGATGACCGTGGCGGCCACCCGGGTGCGTCGATCGAAACGCCGCTCGAAGTACTCCGGAATCGAACGAATGCGACAGAAGTAGATGATCGGCAGCCAACCGAACATGAACAGCGGCATCCAGACCCAGTCGTTCAGGTACGCCAGAGACGACGAGAAGCCGTGCTTGTACCCCACCGCCGAGTACTTGACGAAGGAGTAGCTACCCACGAGGGTCGCCACCATGGACAGTCCCACCAGCCACCACGAGAAGCGCTGCCCCGCAAAGAAGAAGTCCTTGGTGGATCGACTGTGCCGACCAAAGACACTGCCGAAGCCCAGCACCAACAGAAAGTAGGCTCCGATGACCAAGTAATCGAGCGATGTGCCCATGGTCCCGCTCACGGCCCGCCCCCGAGATCGAGGTCGTAGTGGGGGCCGAGAAACTGGAGCGCACCCTGCGCCACCGCGTAGAGCACCACACCGAGGACGAGCAGCGCCACCCACCACCGCCGCGCGCGCGGGTCGCTCCCGAGCATGCCGGTCCGCCAGAGCAACACCAGACTGCCGAAAAACACGAGCCCCCCGACCCCGTACTGATACAGGTATGTCAGCAGCCTCTCGCTCATGGAACCCGGGGGTACCACAAGAAGCCGTCAGCTGTCAGCCCTACGCTCGATGGTCCAACCCAATGGTAGCCAGGACAAGCAGTAGCCCCGCCCTTTGGCAAGAGAATCGGTGGAGCCGCTGCCAACGACAAGCCGGGCGGCAGGCCGAGCGCCGATCAGGGGGCGAGCGCCTCGTCGAGGATCCGCCGCAGCTCCGCAATCTCGAAGGGCTTCTGCAGATAGGAACGAGCTCCGGAGGTCAACAGCTCGCTGGCGCGGCCCTCCACGCTGTACCCGGAACAGAGCACGACGCGCGCCTCGGGCGAAATCTCGCGGAGCAGTTGAAAGACCTCAACGCCGTCCATCTCCGGCATGAGCATGTCCAGGATGATCAGCTCGACCTCGTCATGACAACGCCGAAAAAGATCCACCGCCTCGTCGCCGCGCATGCACGCGATAACCTCGTGCCCCTCGAGGTGCAGTGCCTCCCGAATCATCTCGACGAATTCGCGATCGTCGTCGATTATCAGGATCCGTGCGCCGCTTGCGCGCTCCACCTCCGGTGCGATCGTCAGAAGCGCTTGCTCCTGGCGAAGAGGCGCGGCGGGAAGCCTTACGGTGACGACGGTGCCCCGGCCCGGCGTGCTCGTGAGCTCGATCGTCCCCTGGTGACTCTGGATGATCCCCAACGCCACCGACAGCCCCAGGCCCGTGCCTTGCCCCTGCGCTTTCGTGGTGAAGAACGGCTCACAGACGTTGCCGAGGATGCGCTCCTCGATGCCGTGTCCGGTGTCGGCGATCTCGATGACGCAGTCGTCGGTCTCCCGCTCGGCGTCCGGCCCGCGGTCCGCCGCCGGGCGCGACGTGGTGCGATAGGTGCGGAAGGTGAGCGTTCCCCCCTCCGGCATGGCGTCGCAAGCGTTCAAGCATACGTTCAGCAGCGCCTGCGTGATCTGGTTGACGTCGACGTGGATGCGCAGCAGATCCGGATCGAGCTGGCTCACGATCCGGACGTGCGTGACGACGCCGCCCCGTAACAGCTCGATGGTGTCCTTTGCGATCTGGTTGAGGGAGGTGAGCGCGACCTGCAGCTTCTCTTTTCGCGCGAAGGTGAGCAGCTTCATGGTGAGGCTCTTGCCCCGCGCACAGGAGGCGACCACCCGCTCGAGCTTGGTGCGTCTCGGTTCTTCGGGATTCATGCCGTCGAGCAGGAGCTCGGCGGTGCCGCTGATGGTCGCGAGCAGGTTGTTGAAGTCGTGGGCGATGCCTCCGGCGAGCGTACCGATGGCCTCCATCTTCTGGGACTGTAGCAGCTGCTCGTTGGTCTTCTTCAGCTCTCGGCTGCGTTCCTCGACGAGCTTCTCGAGATGCTCGCGGTGGCGGCGCAGCTCTTCCTCGGCGCGTTTGGTCTCGGTGATGTCCCGGATCGTACCGATCATGTGTAACAGGTTCCCGTCGGCGTCCTGGACGAGCTCGCCCAGCGCTGAGACCCAGCGCGTTTCCTGGTCGCGCGGGCGGCAGATTCGATACTCCCGCTCGAAGGGAATGCCACTGCTGAGGACCTCGTTCTGGAGATACTCCAGCACCGACGCGCGGTCGTCGGAGTGGAGCAGTTGGCGCCAACCTTCGAGCGAGTGATCCCACGTATGGTCGATGCCGAAGATGTCGTCGAGCACCGGAGAGCTCGTCAAGGTGCCAGCGGGGATGTTCAGCAGGTAGCTGCCGATTTTGCCGACTCGCTGTGATTCTCTGAGGTGGAACTCACTCTCCTGGAGATCCTGCTGCGCTCGCACCCGAGCGTCGATGTCCTGGGCAAAGAACCACAGGCGGCGAAAGCTCGACGCCGTGGGTTCGACGACGCTCCAGGACAGCTCGATGAACCGCTTGCGTCCCAGGAATGTCCGCACGGCGATCTCGATCCCGCGATCGGAGAACTTGTCGCCCGAAGCCGCCTTCCGAATGAAGTCCACGAAGGCGGGCATGGTCTCCTCGTGGAAGAACTGATGGTAGTGGGTGATGAATTCGGACTTGGAGGGGGCCTCGAAGAGCGCGATCGCGGAGGGATTGGCGTCGATGATCCGGATTCTCTCGGCGATCGCGAGGAGCGCGTCGGGCTCGCGATCGAGCAGGTCGTTCATGGTTTGGCCGGACGCGCCGGCGCGCTCCTGGAGATAGTACAGGGCCTCGGAAAAGTCCTCCTCCCAGATCGCCAGGGGCGCCCTCTCGAAGAGAGCGCGGTATGCATCCGTTGCCGCCAACGAAGCCCGTCCTCGAGCCGAGACCCACTGAGCGTTATCTGGCCCGCCGATCCTCGGCGCATGAAATGTCGCTGTGATTGCGAGAATCTCCAGTATTGTGGAGACGGATCCGGACGTCAAGGCGGAACGACGAGCCCATGATCGTCGGGCACCATGCTGGCACGCGCGTTGCTTATGCCGTCGCATCGGCCGCCAGGCGTGCCCCAGCGCGTTCAGGGCACGATTTCCGCCGGACCACGCAGCGTTGGCGCCCGGCGGGGCGGGCTACTCCCCGTCGGAGACGGCCATGAGGCCGCCGAAGGCGCCCACATAAAGGGTACCGGTCGGCCCGATGGTGATGGGGGCGTAGTTATTGTTCCACTCGTAGCCCGTGCCCGTGAGCAGCTTGAAGACGGTCTCGCCGGTGTGAAAGTCCAGGGCCATTAGGTACCAGGCCTCCCAGGAGGAGTGCTCCGGGTCCAACTCGAAGGTGTAGAAGTAGACCAGTCCGTTGCCGATGGAGAGCTTGGGCACGGTGGTGGGCGAGGTTTCGTCGCTCTGCCAGACGATCTCGCAGCCCGTGCGGTCGGCGGCCACGTCGATGCGCAGGATGCCGGGCTGGCTCAGGGAGCGGTCGCCGAAGGGGCCGTCGTAGCCGAAGTTGTTTTCCAGGATCAGGCTATCGCCGTACCCGATGAAGGAGTTGTCCGTGACGCTGAGCTCCGGCTCGAACACGGGCACCTGGCACACCAGGCGGTCGCCGACGTAGTCGTCCAGGCGCTGGTACACGAGCACGTTCACCTGGGAGTCGGCGTTGTCGCTGATGGCCACCAGGTCGTTGGCCGTGCCCAGGAGCGTGGGCGTGGTGCCCGAGCCCTGGTTGATGGCGCCCGGCTTTGGGCCGCTCCCCCGATCATAGGGCTCCCTCCAGGTGTGCTCGGGCGCCCCGTCGGCGTCGCGCGCGAAGCGATACAGGGCGTGATCGGACACGACATACACTCCGTCGGGCCCCACGGCGAAGGAGTTCTGGAGCTCCTCGTCCACGAGCGGCACCGTCTGCACCTCTCCGGACTCGGGATTGAGCACGCCCACGATGCCCAACCGGGTCACGAACCACAGGTAACCGTCCCAGTCCGGGGCGATGGTGGTGATGCGCGCGCCTTCGGGCAGGTGCCCGTTGAGGTCCCACTCGGTCTCCACCCGCCAAAGGAGCTGCGTCCCCTGGGGCTCGAGCACAAAGCGTTGCACCACCCGCTCGGCGTTCGCGAGGATCGGCCGGTCCTCGTTGTCCAGGTGGAAGTACGCCCCGCCGGAGGTGTCGTTCATGATCTCCTCGATGTCCCCGCCGGCGTGGGACTCCCGCAGGGGCAGCACGTGCTTGGCGTACACGCCGAGGTCGTCGGGATCCATGGCGTACAGGGCCATCTCGAAGAAGTCGGAGCACACCGTCATGATCCGCCCGGCGGAGTCGAACACCACCGTCGCACACTCTCCGGCCATGCCGCCCATCTTGGCGCTGCGGACCACGGGGTTGCGCCCCAGGGGGCCGGCGGCGGGGTGGGTCCCGCTGACATAGCAGTCGCCGTGCATGCCCGCTCGCCCCGTGGGCGCCAGGTGCGGGTGCTGGGGCGCCTCCAGGGGCGCCAGGGGCTGGGCCTCGCCCACCACGCCGTAGAAGGGCTCGGCCAGGTCCTGGTTCCCGGCCACGGACAGCTCAGGCATGGCCTCCTTGTCATACACCACCGGCGCGTCGTCCCCCGAGCAGGCGACCAGCAAGCAGCAGAGCAGGGTCCACGGCGCAGCTTTCGTCATCACAGCCTCGACTCCTTGCCGCGGCCGGTTCCGCGGAGCAACGCTGGAGCCTAGCACAAACCCGGCCGGTGGGGATTCCATGTTACAAAAGCCACCCCCTCCGGTGACACCGGCACGTGACTTGCTCTGCAGTCACACACCATGACTCTACCCAGAAGAATCCTTCCAAGCGCAACCTCCTTCAGCACTCGACGCTGCGACTCCCTGGGCATCGTAGCGTTGGGCGTAGATGCCGTAGTATGGGCTGTCCTGGCCATCGCTCTGCCACGCCACCACGAAGCGGCCGTCTGGAGCCATCGCTACGGTGGGTGTCAGACGCCCCTTGGCGCCTCATCGTCGCCCGTTGGATGCTGATATCGAGCCCTCGATTGGCGTTCGGCGTGCACTACTCCTTCGCGAGATGGATGAATCCGGCGTTACCTTGGCTGCCCATCGTCGTCACAAGGGTGCTCTTCGCGGGCAGAGCGGATACACTGGCAATCTGAGCAAGTCGCTCACGCAGTGACGAGCACTCGCGAGCGCCGCCGGTCCACGAAGGGAATGCAACAACATGGCGAGCTGCCCCTCTGCAGACACGCTCTCCAGATTCGCGGCGGGCGAGATAGCCGATGACGCGCTTCTCGAGGTCGAGGCGCATCTAGACACGTGCGCGCAGTGCCGCCAGGCCGTGGCCCATTTGGCTGCACTACTGGCAGAAGACGTCGCACCGGACGAGCGTCTGGGATCGGATGGCGAAGACATCACTGTTCTGCTTGCAGCGGAGTCCCGATCAGAGCTGCTGGGCTGCTATCAGGAACTGGGCCAACACGCCAGGGGAGGACAGGGCCGGATCCTCGTGGCCTACGATCGAATCATCGGCCGAGAGGTGGCACTCAAGGAGCTGGTCGAGACCGCCTCGGACACGCTGGGCGACGCCGTGGAGTCGGGAGACATCGAACACGCGGAGCCTGCCCCATCTGCTCCTCCCCTGTCGGGCGACAGTGTTCTGGCCCGTGATCGTTTTCAGAGGGAGGCCCGCATCACAGCTCAGCTCAACCACCCCACGATTGTCCACATCTACGAGCTCGGAATCCGAGCCAACGGGCGCCTGTACTACACCATGCCTCTGGTGGCCGGCAAGACCCTCGCTGAAGCGGTGCGTGATTGTAGCGACCTCGAGCAACGACTCCGTCTGCTGCCGCACTTTGGGGACGTTTGTCAGGGGGTCAGCTATGCGCACTCCCGAGGGATCGTGCACCGGGATCTCAAGCCGCAAAACGTGATGGTGGGTGATTTTGGTGAAACCATTCTGTTGGACTGGGGACTCGCCAAAGTCACCCAGGCGGCGGCGCGTGACGAACACACTGCACCTCCTCCCGCCGGCGACGCTCGATCGTTAGCGGTGGCTCTCGACAGCGCTGAAACCGCCCAGGGAACCTTTGCCGGAACGCCCGGATACGCAAGCCCCGAGCAGGTGGCCGGTCGATCCCAGAACGCAGACGTGCGAACCGATGTCTGGGGACTCGGCGCCATCCTGTTCGAGATCCTGACAGGGCGTCCCCCCTATCCGGATGCAAGCTCCGGGCGGAAGCTTCGCCGCAGCGCCACCGAGCAGCCTCCCGCGGTCACCACACTCTGCGACCGGACGCCTCCCGAGTTGGTCGCCATCGCCACGAAGGCACTCCAGTTGGATCCGGAGTTTCGGTATTCCAGTGCCGAGTCGCTGTCGGCCGATGTCTCCGCGTACCTGGAGGGCCGCCGGGTTTCCGCGCACGAGTACCACGCGTGGAATCTGCTGAAGCAGTACGCGCGTCGATACCGAGCTGTGCTGGCGGCGTCCGCTGTCATCATCGCCGTGACCATCCTGGCGCTGGTGCTGGTCTCGTTCGCCTATCACAGCGAGTCCAGAGCCCGTCAGCGAGAGCGTGAGGCGATGGTCTTGGAGGCGAAGGCGCGAAAGAGGGAGCACCATCAGAGGCTCATGGCGAGCTATCAGTTCGCCTTGGCGCTGGCTGCCGAAGCGGATCGCCTCGCCGCGGACCGTCAGTACCTGGCCGCGGGGATCTACGCGGCGGCCTCACTCCGGAGCAACCCGTCCTACCCCGGCTCTAGCCTCTACTCCGCCACCTTCGCTTCCAAACGTCTCAACAGTGCTGATCTAGTCGCAAGGAGTCGCTCCCGCATCTACCAGCGGCGACTCAGCCCCCTGTGGCGCTTGAGGTACTCTCTCCGGGGTCGGGACGCGCTCTATCAGGCGGTCTTTTCGCCGGACGGCCGGCGGGTCGCCGTAGGCACCCGAAACGGGTTTGTTCGAATCATCAAGGCGGATTCCGGGCACCTGATCCGGCAATGGCGCGCCCACACGGACACGGTGAACTCCTTGGCCTTCACGCCAGATGGTCAAACCCTGCTGTCGGCGAGCAGGGACCGAACCGTCGGCATCTGGGACGCCCGGCGGTTCCAGCTCAGGCACCGCATGGCAAGCTATGGCGACAATGTGTTGTGCGTGGTCGTGTCGCCCGATGGACAGTTGGCAGCCTCGGCAAGCCTGGATGGCACCATCCGGATCTGGTCCGCGCAGTCCGGCTCGCTCCGGCGCGTGATGAAGGCCGAGGCGGGCGTCACCGCAGTGGCGTTCTCCCCGGACGGCAAGCGACTGGCCTCCGGCGGTCAGGATCGCGTCGTCACGCTTTGGAATTCGGCGACCGGAGAGGTGCTCCGGCGGTTGCGTGGACACAAGGCCATCATCTACAGCCTGGCATTTTCGCCAGCAGGAGACTGGCTCGCCTCGGGCGGCCTCGACGACGCGGTGCGGTTGTGGAATCCGACCACCGGCCAGCCGGGGCCGACGCTGATATCCCGGGCGAGCATGCCGCGTCTTCTTCAGTTTTCCAATGACGGCCGCACCCTCGCAGTGGCTGGATCCGGGCGTAGGATAGACTTCTGGGCCATTCCCTCCGGTCGGCGGAGCGGCTCGGTGCTGGCCCACGAGGAGGCGCTCCACTGTGTGTGCTACTCGCCCGATGGCCGGCAACTGGCCTCCACCGGCAAGGATGGTCGACTGCTGATGTGGGACGTGAACCAGGTCCGCACGCGCCTGCCGAGCCTGACCGGCCACCGGCACAAGATCTATGCGGTCGCGTACTCTCCCGACGGTCGCTGGGTCGCCTCAGCGGGACGCGGCGGAGACGTGCTGGTATGGGACGTGCGTCGACGTCGCCTCCACCGCCGGTTGTTGGGACATCTGGGCTGGATCTATCAGTTGACCTTCGCGCCCGGCGGGAAGCTGCTAGCGTCCGCGAGCAGGGACCGCACGATTCGGATTTGGGAGCCGGAGACCGGGCGCCTCGTCAAGCAGCTCAAAGGCCACACGGACATGATATACGCTTTGGCCTTCCGTCCGGATGGGCGGCTGCTCGCCAGCGGCAGCCACGACAAAACGGTGCGTCTCTGGGAGATCCCCAGCGGCCGCTTGAAGCGCACGTTGGTCGGGCCCCAGGCGGCGATCTATGGAGTGGCCTTCTCGCCCAGTGGCCAGCTCGTGGGGGCCGCCAGCAAGGATCAGACGGTGCGGGTGTGGCGTACCTCCACCGGGCAACCGATCATCCGGTTCAGGGGGCATCGCGACTATGCTGCCGGGCTGGTGTTTCTGAGTGAATCCAGCGTCGCAAGCTCTGGTAAGGACCGGGTCATCCTGGTTTGGGATGTCTCGACCGGGCGAGTTCGTCATCGCCTCGTGGGGCACAAGCAGTGGGTCAATCGCGTTGCGTTATCGCCGGATCGCCAGCTGCTGGCCAGCGCCAGCGACGACCGGACCGTGCGGATCTGGAACCTCACGACGGGCGCTCCGGTCCTGGTTCTGTCAGCGGACCAGGAGGTCACCGGGATCGCGTTCTCCCCCGACGGAAAGTGGCTGGCAGTGGGCGACGATCTGCTGGTGCGTCTCTATTCACTGAATCTCTCCGGCCTCGCGGCCCACCCCGACAACGCCCAGCGCATCGCCGAACGGGCCGCTGGTCTGCGCTTGGAGGGATTCACGCTCCGGGTGTACCCGTAGGGTCCGAGGTCGACGAGCTCCGAACGAGGTACTGGCTGATACTGGCATCGAGGCGGCTACGCACGACGCGCATAATGCTCGAGACATCCTCAGGGCTCGCGCCCAGGCGCCGGGAGAGCTCCCGTCGGGTGTGGTCGATCACTTGCTCTCGGATCCGGCGCACCCACCGGCTCATGGTGACGCGGTGCACTCGATATAACCGGGCGATGGTCTGAAGCTCCAAACCGTCGACGATGTGATAGCGGAGGATGTTACGCTCGCGGCTTGTGAGCGACGCAACCGCCTCTCGGAAGGCGAGGTCGAACGCCTTGCGGTAGCGTCTTTTGAGCATGGCCATTTCGGCGTCGTGCTCGGCGAGCAGGCATCGTTCCACCTCTGCGCTCATCGAGGGTTGCTCCCGTTGGTGGCGGCGGAAGTAGTCTTGTGTCTCCCGAATGGCAACCATGCGGATCCAGTTCTTCAGGCTGCCGCGTCCCGAGTAGCGCGCGATTCGTGGCTCCTGATTGCCCCGGCGGTAAAATACCTTCTCGAAGACGATCTGCTGAATGTCCTCGGCGAGCTCCACGCCTCGCGCCACTCGACGAACAGCGGCGAGCACCACCGGGAAACACTGCTCGGTGAAAGCACGGAGCGCCGACTCTTCGCCCTGGACGCAAGCACAAGCCAGGTAGAGGTCCGGGATCGCCATGGTCCCGAGCGCCGACAGGGCATCCCCCTCCTCGGGCAGCCTTTGCGCGATGAACTCGAAAAAGACGCCGCACGGCAGCCACGTGCGTGGCCACTGCTCATGCGCTGACGCGATCAACTCCTCCAGCTGTGCCGAGAGCTCGGGGCCTCCCACCAGTTGGCTGCGGGAGCCCGGGGGAGCATGGGCCAGCAGAACCGCCGCAGGATCGCACGGCTCGCCATCAGGCCGGTCTAAATTGGCCCTGCGTTCGCTCCCGGCCCTGCGTCGCTGGGGTTTGTCCACTCAAGGTCTCCGCCGGAGCTATCCCACTCGATGTCTCCAGTATGGCAGAACGCGCGCCATGGCGGAGAGCAAAAACAGCGTGGGGCCAGCTCTGTGCGAACACGTGATTGGGACCTGTTATTTCAGTACATTTTTGGCATCGCTCTCGGTCGCCTGAGCTGAATTTGGAAATTTCTGTTACGCGCAGAGAAATACGGCGTCTTAATAGATGAACCCAAAATATGAGAAGAGGATGGCCGGATCATGTTCTCAAATGCAAAATGGATCCTCCGAACAACCGCCTGGTCGGTTGCCTTGCTGGTTGTCGGATGCGCCCACAGCAAGAGTGGTGGTGAGCAGGAACACTACTGCGGCGACACCCGGATGGACCCGGGTGAGGAGTGTGACGATGGCAACGTCACCAACGGCGACGGTTGTGATGAGCTGTGTCAGCTAGAGGGATGCGGAGACCACTGCATCTGCAGCCCCGAGGCAGACATCACGGACCTCATCGCCAGTAACGATTTGTACTTCGGCTACGCGGTCCTGGGTGCTGACGTATCAATTCCTGACTGTGGCGAGCGGGAAACCGCCAAGGAGGTCTACGTCAGTCTGACGCCGGACTTCGATGGGGATCTCGTGCTGTCCACAGTGCATCCGACCACCCAGGTGGACACGGTGATCGAGGTCCGCGGAGGGAGCTGTGATGGCACCTCGTTGGGCTGCGTAGACAGCGCCACGACAGATTACGGGGGCCGGATCACGGTCCCCGTAAAGGCCGGACAGACCTACGTGGCCATGGTGGAGACGTCGAATGACGGATCGGGCGTCTTCGCCTTGAGCCTGCATCGCCCCGGGGTCTGTGAGGGCATCGGTTCGGTGGAGGAGATCACCGCGGACCTCGTCTCCGGGCGCAAGTTTGTCGTCAGCACCGTCGATTCGTCGGCGAGCACGCGGGGGCGCTGCAGCGCTCCCATCGACAACAATCCCGAAGCGCTGCTGAGGTTCGTTCCCACACGATCCGGGGTCATGGTCGCCACCACCGCGCACCCGGACACCGACTTTGACGCGCTGCTCTACGTGCGACAGGGCCGCCCGGACGGGGAGCCCTTCTGCGACTCTTCAGAGGCAGAGCTGGCCTGCGCCAACGACTCTCTTCCGTGGGGTACCGCCCCGGTGTTGCGCTTTGAAGCGCTGGCGGGTCGCCCCTACTCGCTCTTTGTGGATGGCGGCTCGGTGGAGGCGCGCGGCGAGGCCACGGTCGTGCTGGGCTATGAGGCGACCAGCCCGGTTCTGCAGGCCTTACAAGGCTGCGATCACGATAGCATTCGAGACGACTACGGCTTCTTCGCCGAGGCGGGTCAGCACATCGACATCAGCGCCAACACGGTGGACGCCACCACGGCCGCGGACTTGCGAATGCGCATCCGCAACCCCGACGGCAGCGAGCTGCACGAGGCGGATGATGATTTCCCATGCCGCCATCCACCGCCCGATTTCAGCTGCCCGGAGTACGGGTTTACGGCTGGCACCTCGGGGTTGTACTGCGTGGAGCTGTATGTGGGCGTGCATGAGAGCTGCAACGATCACCACCTGGCCAACTACGAGCTCACGGTCACGGCGGACGATCAGTCACTGGACCTGATTCTGTTCCGAGATCAATAGCGCGAGCCCGGGGCGTCCAGACGTCTCGCTGGATTCGGAGGAAAAATCAATGACTGGTACGACATCAAAGCACGGCCTGGTTTCACGGAAAGACCATCCTCTTGCCGCGAGCTGTCATCCGAGACGCCACGGGTCCAGGGGCGCCGTATCGATCGGCCGCCTCGCCTTGAGCCTCTCGATAGTCACGCTGGCGCTGGTCTGCGGAGTGGGCCAGGCCAGGGCCGTGCTTCTGGACGTTCCACTCTACAAACAGTGCAACAACGCCTGGAGGTACGATCCTCTCGGCACCTGCGGGTCTTCGATGTGCTTGATTGGATGCGCGGTCACCTCGGCAGCCATGGTCTACGCGTACTATGGGGGCAGCCTGGACCCCGGGGAGCTGAACACCTGCCTGCGCAACAACGGTGGCTATACCGGTTCATGTCTGAGTTACATCAGCTGGAACAACGCGTGTCTGCCCGGCGGGGTGAGCTGGTCCCACCGCACCGACGTGTACGACGCCGCCGCGATCAACGCCGCTCTCGCCAGTGGGCACCCCGTGATCGCCAGAGTGACGGCTTCGTTCACCGACGGGCACTTCGTCGTGATCACGGGCAACGACGGGGGCCAGTATCAGATCCGCGACCCCTATGGCGATTATCAGACCATTGCAGACGGCACCTACACCATCGAAGGCCTGCGCTTTTACAACGGCACGCCCCCGGTGGTGTGCGAATGCAGCGACGGCGACGAGCAGCAAGAAGACTGCGGCGACTGCGGCACCACGGTCCGCGTCTGTGAAGGCGACTGTCACTGGTCCCCCTTTACGGCCTGTGAAGGACCGGACCCCACGGGCGCGGACGCAACCTGCATCCCGGAAGGGGGGATGGGGGTCTGCGCCAACGGTCGTCGGCGCTGCGCGGCGGGCTGGCTGACCTGCCAGGCCCAGACGGCAACCACGGAGATCTGCGACGGGCTGGACAACGACTGCGACGGTGTGGTGGACAACGGCACTCCCGAGACCCTCGGTGAGGGACGCCCCTGCGACCTGGAGTGCGGCGAGGGCCTCTCCCAATGTGTCGACGGCGAGCTGATCTGCGTCAGCTCCGGCGACGACACCTGTGACGGCACGAATGGCAATGCGTCTGGCGGATGCAACTGTCAATCCGGTGGCGCGCCGGGCTCCCTCCCGGCAGTGGGCTTGCTGCTGCTGCTCTGTCTACTCGACCGGATTCGGAGGGCATGATCCTCATAACTCGGGTATCCAGCCAATCGGGCGCCAGCGCAACGACGCCATCGAGAGGATCGCCGAGGTCGGACGCCGTCAATGGCGGAAGGAGTCTGGGGCGCATCAGCAAGCCCGAGCCGAGAACGGGATGTACCGGGATAAGCGGATCATCGGGGGTCGTCTCCGATCCAAGCGATTCGACTCCCAGAAGAGGGAGGCGCTGATCGCGGTCAACGCCATCAACCGGAGGACGGAGCTGGGCACACCGGAATCGGTGAAGGTTGCCGCGTGAACGCAAACAACCATTGATTCGGTCCGTTGTTTTTTTGATTTATGCAACAAGGCCGCGCGGCAGCGATAAGCAGTCATTACTCCGCATCTTGTGGTACTCTGTCGGCCGGAGGCTGAACAACATGTAATCCGAAGCTCGGGTCATCATCGACGATCCTCCGAGCATGAGCCTGCTGGGGCTGATGCTCGGCAACATCATTGACCGGAAGAGCGACCAGCCGGAGGTGGTGAAGCGACTGCAGAAGCTCCGCGGAGCCCTGGTGGTCTAGACCGGTACGATGGCCATCACCATGCAGTTCGGAGAGGGCAAGCTGACCATCAAACGCGGCGCCGCGGAATCCCCAAAATCGCGGGTCCGCGGCTCCATGGAAGCGCTGCTGAACATCTCGCTCGGCGGCGGCATGGTGGGACCATGGCTCTCGGGCCGCATCAAGACCCGGGGCAGTCTCCTGATGCTCCTCCGCGTACTTCCTCTCATGCGCGCCTAGACCTCTCGGAGATTTCGAACATGGAACAGGCTGTTACACGATTCACCGAGTTATTGGGTGCCGACCGGGTAATCACCGGCGACGCGCTCGAGCCCTACGCCTCCGACTACACCGAGGAGGACCCTCGCCTGCCCGGCCTGGCAGTCCGGCTCAGGACCACGGAGGAGATCCAGGCCGCCGTGCGGATTGCCGGGGAGCTCGAGCTCCCGGTGTCGGTGCGGGTCACCGGCTCCAACGTCGGCGCCTTGGCCATGCCACCGGAGGGCGGGCTGGTGATCGATCTCTCGGAGATGAACCAGATCGTCGAGGTAAACGCAGACGACATGTACGCGATCCTCGAGCCCGGTGTCACCTGGGAGCAGCTCAAGGCCTACCTGGCCGAGCAGGAGATCCCCCTGCGGATGGGCTACCCCCTCAGCCCCCCGGACACCTCCATCGTGGCGAACTGCCTGCTGGACGGCCTCGGAAATCTCTCCATGCGCCACGGCTCCATGGCCGACTGGATCGGTGGACTGGAGGCGGTGCTGCCCGACGGGCGACTGCTCAAGGCCGGCGCAAACGCGGCCAGCGACGTCTGGTTCGGCAACGGCCCGCTGCCCCACTTAATCGGCCTGTTCGCCAACTGGCAGTCGACCACCGGGATCGTGACGAAGCTACACGACCCACTCCCCCGAGACCGAGCACCACGCCGTGGCCATCTACCAGGGCCTGCAGAAGGCAGGGCTCATCTACACCAAGGACGTGGACCTGGTCTACTGCGAGCACGACCAGCGCTTCTTGCCGGACCGGTACGTGCGCGGCGCCTGCCCCAAGTGCGGCGCAGACGATCAGTTCGGCGACAACTGCGAGGTGTGCGGCACGACCTACGACCCCACGGACCTGGTAGACCCCCACTGCTCCATCTGTGGCACTCCTCCGGTGCGGCGCAGGTCGAAGCACTACTTCTTTGCGCTCTCGAAGTGCAAGGAGCAGATCGCCGGGTGGATCGACAGCGAGGATCACGTTCACCAGACCACGGCCAAGTGGCTCAAGGGGGCCTTCCTGGACGGTGACCTGCGCGACTGGGACATCTCCCGGGACGCCCCCTACTTCGGGTTCCGGGTTCCCGGCGAGACCGACAAGTACTTCTACGTGTGGCTCGACGCCCCCGTGGGCTACATCGGCGCCACCCAGCGGTACTGCGACGACCGCGGCCTGGAGGCCGACGACTACTGGAAGCGCACCGAGGACACCGAGGTCGTCCATGTCATCGGCAAGGACATCGCCTACTTCCACTGCCTCTTCTGGCCGGCCATGCTGGGACACTCGGGCTACCGCACCCCCGACCGGGTCCAGGTGCACGGCTTTTTGACCGTTGACGGCCAGAAGATGGCCAAGCGCACGGGCACCGCCGTGACCGCGCGGACCTACGCAGACCATCTGGACCCCCAGCTGCTGCGCTTCTACTACGCCACCAAGCTCGGCCCCACCAACGCCGACCTGGACCTGAACCTGGAGGACTTCGTCAACCGGGTCAACGCGGACCTGGTCAACAAGGCCGCCAACCTGGCCAGCCGGGCCCACGCCTTTGTCACCCGCAAGCTCGACGGTCACCTGGGCGACGCCGACCCCGAGGCCCAGCCGCTCTTCGACGAGGCCGCGTCCCGGTTCGACGACATCGGCGACGCCTACGCCGGATTCGAATTCGCCAAGGCCGTGCGGCTGATCACCGAGGTGGCCGAGCTGGGCAACAAGTACTTCCAGGACCGGGCGCCCTTCCACGTTGTCAAGGACGATCCCGAACAGGCCCGGGCCATCTGCACCGCGGCCATGAGCTTCGTCAAGGTCCTGGCCATCCTGCTCAAGCCCGTCGTCCCCGAGATGTCCCTTCGCATGGAGCGGTCCCTGGGCCTTTCAGACCTGACCTGGGCCGACCTGGCCTTCGACGTGGCAAACCGGGACCTGGCCCCCTTCGAGCGCCTCGCCGACCGCATCAAGGTCAAGGCCGTCCAGAAGATGATCGAGGCCCAGCGCCTGGCCCACGAGGCGGCGGCGTCAACCGATGACCCGTCACAAGACCCCGCCTGGACCCCCAAGCCCGTGGCCGACGAGATCACCATCGACGACTTCGCCAAGGTCGACCTGCGCGTGGCCCTGGTCAAAGAGGCCGGCCCGGTGGAAGGCGCCGACAAGCTCGTCCGCCTTCTGCTCGACCTGGGCGACCACGAGCGCCAGGTCTTCGCCGGCATCAAGGCCCACTACGACCCGGCCGACCTGGTGGGCCGCAAGGTCATCGCCGTGGCGAACCTGGCCCCCCGCAAGATGCGCTTCGGCGTCAGCGAGGGCATGGTCCTGGCCGCCACGTCCCCCAGCGGCGTCTTCGTCCTGGGGACCGACGATCGCGCCCTCCCCGGCGCCAAGGTCAGCTGACCCCACTTGGTCCCTTATCAACCAAATCGTGCGCAAGATGGTATCAACTTGTGCACACATCGAGCTGGTATCGAACTGCTATTGGCCGTTGGCAATTAGGTATTAGCTTTCTGATTCCGGAGTGTTGGCTAACTGCTAGTCGCT
>Ga0272441_10007482_pt1 | contig 17734 bp, 13 predicted proteins | sample SSMProp6N_FD_193582 | JGI IMG/M metagenome (GOLD analysis project Ga0272441, IMG submission 193582) | Marine sediment archaeal communities from Little Sippewissett salt marsh, Falmouth, MA, United States - SSM-Prop-6N | ecosystem: Environmental > Aquatic > Marine > Wetlands > Sediment ... | reverse complement strand
GGGGAGAAGCGATTTCGGATTCCGGATGTGGGACCCGCCTTCGCCGAGGCTTCGGCGGGCAAGTTTGGGATTTCGGATTGACGGCGAAACGGCCACGGCGGCAATCCCCTGGCCGGGCAAGCCGGGCGGGGCACCGCGACTCTCGGGGCACGGATTGACAAGCAATCCGTGGCACCCGGCGAGGTCCCGTCTTGACGCGGCAGGTCCGGAGACCCGCCGCGCAATAGCGCCCCCGCCCTCTCGCCTGCCCCAGGCGCTTGCATTCCGCCGTGCGGCGTCTACACTCGTTCTCTGAGCCCCGAGCACGAAGGGAGCCCGCCATGCGTCGCCGCACCTTCCTCGAACGCGCCACGGCCGCAACCGTTGCCGCCGCATGCCTCACGCCATCAGCCGTCCGGGCGGCCAAGCCCACCAAACGCCGGTTCACCATGTGCCTGAACGTGGGCCAAGCCGGCGTCAAGGCCGACCCGTTCGAGGCCGTGGCCCTGGCCAAGCGGTACGGGTACGGCTCGGTCGCCCCCATGTCGTGGCGCCTGGCGAAGTACGGCGACGACGAGTTAAAGCGCCTGACGGACGCCATGCAGAAAGCGGGCCTCGTGTGGGGAGCCGCCGGCACGGGGCCGTTCTTTACGCCGGACGACGCGGAATTCACGAAGCGTCTGGACGCCATCGCCCGTACCGCCGCCGTCCTCCAGAAGGCCGGCGTCACCCGCAGCATGACCTGGACCGGCCCGAGCAGCGACACGCTGACGTACCGGCAGAACTTCGACCTGCACGTGCGGCGGACGAAGGCCGTCGGCAAGGTCCTCGGCGACCACGGCGTGCGCCTCGGCATCGAGTACATTGGCACGAAGACGCTCGTGCTGAAACGGAAGTTCGTGTTCGTCCAGACGCTGGCCGAGATGAAGGAACTGGCCGACGCCGTCGGCCTGCCGAACGTGGGCCTGGCACTGGACGCCTGGCACTGGTTCCAGGCGGGCGACACGGCGGCCGATATCCGGCGGCTGGCGAACCGCGACGTGGTGACGGCCGACCTGTGCGACGCCCCGGCAGACGTGCCGCGCCACACCATGCCAGACTCGCCTCGCCGGCTGCCGTGCGCGACGGGCGTCATCGACCTAAAGGCGTTCCTCGAAGGCCTCGTCGCCATCGGCTACGACGGGCCGGTGGGCATGGAGCCGTTCGACAAGTCGCTCCGCACGATGACCACCGAGAAGGCCATGCAGACCGCAACGGCGGCGATGAAGAAGGCGTTTGCGCTCGTCGACTAGGCGCACGGCGCCAATGGAGAAGCGCGGTGGCCGGGACCGACCACCGCGCGAACCGTTGTGTCACCCGCTACTTGTCCAGCGGTTCCAGGTACACGTTGCGGAACTCGATGGGGCTGCCTTCGCTCTGGAGGCAAATCGGGCCGGACGACGGGTTGGCGTCGGTGCCCTCGTTCTGAAGCACCCCGTTGACCGTGAGTGTCACGGCGCCGCCGTCGCAGACGATGTCGTAGGTGTTCCACTGGCCCGCGGGCTTTTCGCTGGACGGCTGTTTCTTCTTGACGTTGGCAAACGGCTTGGGGCCAACCTGCTTGCCATCCACCTTGATGCGCGAGTGGCTCAGGAGCCAGAAGTCGCCGGCATTCTCGTGCATGAGTTGAGCCTCGACACAGGTGGGCCAGGTGCGGTCGATGCCCTGGGCGTGCAGCAGGACGCCGCTGTTGGTCGGCTTGCCGGTCCACCGCCACTCGACGTGGAGTTTGTAGTCGGCGTAGTGGTCGGTGGTGCGGATGTACCCGTTCGGCACCCCCGTGCAGCGGATAACGCCGTCGGCGACGCTCCAGACCTTGTCGACGGTCCACTGCTTGTCCGGGCCCTGCTTGTCGTCGGGGCTGAAGCGTATCCAGCCGGTGAGGTCCTTGCCGTTGAAGAGGTCGATGCGCTTCGTGGGACGAACGGGCCAAGGCTTGGTGGCGTCGGACGCGGGCGCGAGGGTGATGTTGCGGAACTCGATGGGGGCGCCCTCGCTCTGGAGGCAAATCCTGCCGGCCGTGATCGCGCAGCCGGAGGCCTCGTTCATCAACTTGCCATTGACGTACGGCCGGACCGTGTTGCCGACGGCCCAGACCTCGTACACGTTCCACTCGCCGGGTTCCTTCTCGTTATGCTCGCCGAGTTTGAGGACGCGTCGTCCGCGGACGCGATGCCCGCCGGCCTTGTGCTCGTTGAACGCAAAGCCGCCGATCTCGAAAAAGTCGCCTTGGTTCCGGTACATGCCCTGGCATTCGAGGCTCTTGGGCCAGACTTTGTCGTCCCCCACCATGTGCACCAGGACGCCGTTGTTGCCCGTCTTGCCGGCCCACCGGTACTCCATGCGGAAGTGGTAGTTTTTGTACGCCTTCTCGGTGCGGATATACCCTGCCGGTTTGCCGGTGCAGGCGATAACGCCGCCCGGCTTGATGGTCCACGTCTCGTCCACGTCGCCCTTGTCGCCGCGGAGGATGCGGACCCAGCCGTTGAACGTCTTTCCGTCGAAAAGGGCCATCTTGCCGGCGGGTTCCACGGCCACCTCTTCGGCAGCGGGTGCGAGGCTTGCCGCCAAAGCGGCCAGGCAGACGGCCGCCACAACGATTCGCGCCACGCGTGTCATCTGGTATCTCCTTGCCCGTTCGCGTTTGGTCCGGTGCACCATGCCCGCCGCATGATACGACCACGTTGGGGCGGTGGCCATTCTTTTGCAGGGTCATCGCCCGATTCAGACCGACGGAATGAGGCCGCGCTCTTCGAGCACCGCGAGAATCTGCTGGGCGCACTGCTCGGGGGTCGTGTCGACGGTTTGGAGACGGATTTCCGGGTCCGTCGGGGCCTCGTACGGGTCATCGATGCCGGTAAACTGCTTGATCTCGCCGGCCAGGGCCTTCTTGTACAGGCCTTTCGGGTCGCGCTGGATGCAGGCGTCGAGGGGCGTGTCCATGAAGACCTCGATGAACACCCCGCCGTCGGCCTCCACCTGCCGGCGAACGGTGTCGCGAATGGCGGTGTACGGGCTGATGCAGGCGCAGCACCCCGCCAGACCGTTGCGGGCGAGCAGGTTGGCCACGAACCCGACTCGCAGGATGTTCGTGTCGCGGTCCTCCTTCGAGAACCCGAGCCCCTTCGAGAGGTTCGTGCGGACGATGTCGCCGTCGAGCACCTCGATCTTCACGCCGCGCTCCCGGAGAATCGGAACCACCGCCTGGCTGACCGTCGTCTTGCCCGACCCGCTGAGACCCGTAAACCACAACACGAAACCCTGCGACATGCGACTCTCCCTTCGTCAGACGCTACGCCCCGGGCAACCCCGGCGGCTGATGATCGCACGAACGCCCGGCGGGCACGAAGCCCCGCCGCGCGTACCTATGGCTTGGCCTGTTTGCGGGCGGCGTCGATGAGGACCTCGGCCACCTCCGGACGCGTAAACTCGGGGGGCGGCGCCTCGCCGCGCGCCAGCATCTCGCGCACCTTCGTCCCCGACAGGAACACCCGATCCTCTTTGCCGTGCGGGCACGTCTTGTTCGACACCATGCCGTCGCACTTGCGGCAGAAAAAGGCGTGCTCGAACTTGAGCGGCGTAATGCCGATGGCGCCCGGAGCGAACGTGTCGAAGATTTCCTGGGCGTCGTACGTGCCGTAATAGTCGCCCACGCCCGCGTGGTCGCGGCCGACGATGAAATGCGTGACGCCGTAGTTCTTCCGCATGATGGCGTGCAGGATGGCCTCGCGCGGCCCGGCGTACCGCATGGACGCCGGCAGCACCGTGAGCAGGACCCGGTCCTTGGGGTAGTAGTTCTCGAACATGACCTCGTAGGTGCGCATGCGGACATCGGCTGGGATGTCGCCCACCTGCGTCTCCCCGACGAGCGGATGCAACAGCAGGCCGTCGGACAACTCCATCGCCACCTTCTGGAGGTACTCGTGGGCCCGGTGACACGGGTTGCGGGTCTGGAAGGCGGCTACGGTGTGCCACCCGCGCCGGTCGAACTCCTCGCGGGTCTGGCGCGGCGTCCAGCGGTACGCCTCCAGATCGTCGTGGGGCGGCAGGCAGATAACATCCACGTCGCCGCCCAGGCACACCTCGCCCTGCTCCATCACCAGGGCCACGCCGGGATGGGCGGTGTCGGTGGTCCGGTAGACCTGGCGGCACTCGCGCTCGGCGTCGTGGTCGTAGCGGTCGGCCAGGTGGAGGATGGCCAGGGGCTGTTCGGATTCGGCGTCCCAAAGGGCCACGTCGCCGCCCACCTCCAGGCCGTCGGCGGTGGTGCGGTCCGCGCACAGCGTAATGGGCACCGCCCACGGCTCACCCGTTGGCAGGCACATCGTGTCGACGGAGGCGTCGAACTGGGCCTTCGTCATGAACCCCGTGAGTGGGCTGAAGGCGCCGATGGCCAGGAGTTCCAGGTCGCACCGCTCGCGGCGGCTGAGGGTAACGCGGGGCAGCGCGGCCGCACGAGTAGCCGCCTCCTCCGCCTGCGGCTCGTCCAGCAGGCGATTTACCAGAACGCCGCCGTGCGGCGCAATGGGGCCCGGGCCATCGTACTCGGTCATCCATCCACTCCTCGAAACCCGTTCGCACCGGCTGCACAAGGCGCCGCCGGCCACACTCCGATTGGAGTGCGGCCGTAGTCTAACGATTCCGCCGGGTGTGTCAAGGACGAACCGGCGGGCGGCCCCGAAAGGTCAGTCGTCGGCCGCCAGGGCGGCCAGCGGTTCCAGGGCAGCCAACCCGTCGAGGGCGCAAATGACGTGGTCCGGCGGGCAGGCGGGGTCGGCCGTGGCCGACGCCTGCTTCGCCTCCGGCCGGACGATGCGAACCGCCACCCAGCCGAGGCTTTTGGGACCGGGTACGTCGAGCTGCGGATTATCGCCCACGTAGACGGCCGGGCCCCGGAAACCCATCTCCTGCTGGATGCGCCGAAACGGGGCGTCGCTCGGCTTGATGCCGTCGGGGCCCAGATCGTGCGTGTAGACGATAGAGCGGAAGTGCGACGCGATGCCAAGCGCCTCGACCTTGCCTCGCTGCGTGGGACCGTAGCCGTCCGTGATAAGCCCGAGCGGCAGCCGGCTGCCCCAGAACGCCAAGGCGGCGCGGGTGTCGGGGTACGGCTCCACGCGGGCGGGGGTGCGGCGGTAGAGGTCAACGAGTTCGCGAATGACCTCGGGATCGCACTCGAGGTCGGCGCGCTGCAGCACCGTGTCGAAGACGCCAATCCGCAGGTCCTCGTCGTAACAGCGGACGAGTTGGGCGTAGAAGTCGAAGTACGGCCCGTAGAGGTCTGTCAGGCGTTTCGACACGGCCTCCAGGCGCGCGAGGACGAACGGGCGCTCCGGGCAAAGCGTGTCGTCGAGGTCGAAGATGAGGGCGCTGATCATGGAATGGCCATCCGCGCGCACGCCAGCCGCCTCGACCGGCGATTCACCCCCTATGCCGAACCCGGCTACTACGATTTGTGAAACTGCTTCAAATGCTCCAGTTCCCGATGAATGGGCCATTGGCCAAACGCCAGAACCAGAAGCATGATGAGGTTGACCAGCGGCAACAACATCAGGAGGCCGAGGGCGCCGGAGTAGCCGGCCTTCGAAAAGATCTTCCACCAGATGATGATGCCCAGAAGCATCGACACCAGCGCAATCGCCAGCGCGATGACCAGGCCAATGCCTCCCGCAATGAGTTCGGTCGTTTCCGGACCACCATACTCCATGGCGTTCTCCTTAGTGGCGGCTGATCGCGAATCCCCGCTACCCCTCCGGCCACCGACGCTCCTTCGGAGGCGGGTGCCGGCTCTCTCATTCCATACGCCTGCTTACCGGCAGGCATTCACTTCCGCAAGGACCTTTTCGACGAGCGGTTCGAGGGCGGCCTCGACGGCGGGCGTAAGTGCCTCGCCCAGCGCCACTTCGGCCGGTTCCACGCCGAAGACCACCATGGGCGGCAGCCGCAGCCCCGTGGACTCGGCCAACCGTAGCGCCGCCACAACCGACAGGTCGTGGGCCGACCGCCACTCGGGTTCCGTCTTTGCCTTTGCGAGCAGGTCCTCGCGCGTCAGGCGATAGATCGACCCGGGCTCGCCGCCCGCCCGGACGGCATCGATGAGAATCACCCGGTCGGCCTCGGCGAGTTGTGGCAAAACGGCCAGCAGGTCCGTGCCGGCGTCGATGAGCCGCACACTCGTCGGAAGGCGGCGCGACCCGAGACGCTCCAGCGCCCGGATGCCGACGCCCTCGTCTCGCACGAGCGGGTTGCCGACGCCGACGACAAGTATCGTTTCGGCCATGCCACCCGCCTTGTGCAAATCGAGCACCCTCCCCGGTCGCCGCCCACGGCGGTCGACAGGCCGCGGGTACGGACACCCGCCGCCCAACCGGTAGCGGCGCCGCACTACCCCACGACGTCGAGGACGGCCGAGGCCACCTCGTCTTTCTGGGCGTCGGTCAGTTCCGGGTACACCGGGATGGCCAGGACCTCAAGGGACGCCTGCTCGGAGTGCGGGAACGAGCCCTCGGCGTACCCGAGCTCCGCGAAACACTCCTGCAGGTGCAGTGGCACGGGATAGTAGATGGCGTTGCCGATGTTGAGTTCCTTCAGGTGCTCGACCACGCGGTCGCGGGCCGTGGGGGTGCCCTCGCCGTCCTGAATGCGGATGACGTACTGGTTGTAGATCATCCGGTTGTGGGGCTCCACGTAGGGGGTCACGATGCGGTCGCAGTCGGCGAACTTCTGGTTGTAGTAGGCGGCGTTGGCCTGGCGAGCGGCGTGCCAGTCCTCCAGGTGCGACAACTTGACCAGGACAACGGTGGCCTGGATCGGGTCGAGTCGGAAGTTGCCCCCCACGTACTTGTGGTAGTACTTCGGCTTGGACCCGTGGTTGCGTGTGATGCCGCACATGTCGGCCAGCGAGGCGTCGTTCGTCACGATCATGCCGCCGTCGCCGACGGCGCCGAGGTTCTTCGACGGAAAGAACGAGAAACACCCGCAGGTGCCCATCGACCCGGCCTTGCGGCCCTTATACGTGGAGCCGATGGCCTGGGCGGCGTCTTCGACGACCGCAATGCCCCGGGCCTGGGCCACCTCCAGGATCGGGTCCATGTCCGCACACTGGCCAAACAGGTGCACCGGCATGATGGCCTTGGTCTTATCGGTCACGGCAGCGGCCAGGCCCGCCGGGTTGAGGTTGTACGTCTTCGGGTCGATGTCCACGAAAACGGGCGTGGCGCCGAGCCGTGCCACGCAGCCGGCCGTCGCGAAGAACGTGAACGGCGTCGTGACGACCTCGTCGCCGGGTCCGACACCGAGGCTCATGAGGGCATTGAGGATGGCGTCGGTGCCGCTCGAAGCCCCGATGGCGAACTTGGCGTCGGAGTAAGCGGCAATGGCCTTCTCGCACTCGGCGACCTTGGGGCCGCCGATGCAGCGCTGCGTTTCGAGAACCTCGTCGATGGCCGGGCGGACCGCATCGCGGATCGTCTGATACTGCGCCACCAGGTCGAGCATGGGAACGGCCATAATGCCTCCTTTCAGGATCCGGCCTGCCCCGGGCGCGGGCGCCGTGCCAGGCGCCTTGCCAGCCCGGGTATCGCCTGCAGGCGTGGCCGAAGAAGAGGTTATTCTAGCGGGCGCGGGTGTCCTGTCAAGGTGATGCGGGCCCAGGTTCGGGGCACCCGGCAGGGCGTTGGCGGGCGGTAGAACCCCGCGGACATCTGGTTTTTGGGACACTGGAACCCCAACAGCCCGCCGGCGCGGGGTGTCGCAGAGGGCCGTGAGGGCCCCGAAAAGCCCCCTTGCGCCTGCGTGGCCCCGTCTCGGACCCGGCCACCGTATAGAAGTTGCTGGCCAACACGGGCTTCGCTATAATGCCAATGGGCAGCGTTTCTGTAAGGAGAAAACCCGTGAAACGCCTACGCCGGAGCCGTGGCGGGTTCAGCCTGACCGAGGTGTTGATGGCAACGGGCATCCTCGGTGTCGGCATGACGATGGTGGCATCGGTGTTCCCGGTTGCCATTGACCAGAGCCGTCAAAGCCGCGACGCCACCCTGGCGGCCCTGAGCGCCCGAAGCGTGGCGGCCGGTATGCGCGCCATGCGACCCGAGGTCACCGAATGGTGCCGCGTAAACGACCCATCCACCAAAACCGCAATGCTTCCGAACGCCGGCCTGCCACGCGATATCCGGGCCTACAACCCCAATGCGTTTCTGTACGAACCCCGGGGCGGCACCAGCACCGGCACCACCAAGTCGCAGCGGGAATACGGCGAGTTGAACGACGTCGGGGATCTCTGGGACTTGGGCGCCTACGTGCCCGTGGTCTTTGCCACCCCCATGGATTCGGACCCAGGCGGCCGCGAGGTCGAAGGGCCGTGGCGCATCACCATCGTGGTGTACAAATCGCGCGGCCGCACGCCCGGCCCCTTGGCCGGTTTCACTACGGAGATTCCACTGGAGTCCTGGGCCGACGGCAACACCTGCAAGGCCGGCGAGTACATCATGGACTGGGAACCCAACTCCAGCGACAACCACCGCGGCGAGGCCTACAAGGTCAGTTTTGCGTCCGGCGGCACCCGCGTGGCCACCAGCGACGACGAGGTTTACCCGGCGGGCATGCCGACCGGTTCCAGTGGCAGCGGCCGCACGAGCACCTCGGGCGCGGCCGTTGCCGACCGCCTCGTCAGCACGAGCGGCACAAGCAACTCGACGACCGAATGGCTCGCGTTGCCCGGCGCCGTTGCCGTCTATCACACGATCCTGGGAGACTAAAGCCATGAGACTTCCGGCACATTGCGCCGCGCGGCGCGGTTTCACCCTGGTGGAACTCGTGACGGCAGCCAGCCTCATGACCGTGCTGATGCTGGGCGTCGTCGAGGTGTTCGGCATTATCACGACGACCGCCGGCGAGGCCCAGGGCATCCATTTTGCCCAACGCCAGATCCGGGCCACTTTCGACCGGCTCCACGACGACATTCGCGGCATGACGCGCGAGGGCTATTTCCGTATCGACAAGGGGTCCTACCAGGAAACGGTCGGCCGCAACGGCACGGTCACCATCCAGTACACGCCGCAGTCGGCCGGCAGCGGGCGAACCGCCACTTCCCGCTACGGGTGCGACAGCCTCGCGTTTGTCACGGTCGGCCCCTGCCGTAGCCAACTGCAATCGGGCACGAGCGCCAGCGAGGCCTCGTGTGCCGAAGTCGTGTACACGAATTACGTGAAGAGCGATTCGCAGCCCCTGCGTGTCAACGGCAAGGACGTCGATTCCCGCCGGGGCATCCTGGCCCGGGGGTCCTGGATCCTCGGCGGCGACGTAGGCCAAGCGGCCGCCGATCCCTACCTGGACGACCGTTCCTCCTACAGTTTTCTCTGCGAGTTGTTCCGCAACGAAAACGACAGCCAGAGCACCGTCGGCACCGGCACCAGCGAAACGCTGACCCAAGAGGCGGCCATCTCGCGTTGCCAGGACTACCTCAAGATCTGGCCTTGGCTCGAGCAAGGCGGCTCGTCGTCGTTCAGCGAGCACCCTGAGACCCTTAACCGCGTCATGGCCTGCTGCGTCAGTGAGTTCTTCGTCGAGGTTCTGACGCCCGACGCCGTGGGTACCCGGACCGGTTCCCTCTTCGATAACGATAGCGACCGGACCTACACGTGGTCGAAGGACTATGCGACCGACGAAGAGCCCAAGACGTGGCCAGCCGCCATTCGCGTCACGATTGCCGTCCACGACCCCGCCGACACCGGCACGAGACAACCGGGCAACGACCGATTCGAGGGATTCGCCATGCAGGAGACCTTCTGGTTCGGTGACCCCTGATCACGGCATCCCGGCCCTCGGCCGCCGGGTCCATCGGACCCCCAGCCCCCTGCCCGTACGCAACGCGCGGCCTGGCGCTGCTCCACGGCGTTCTGAACCCAAAGGAAACCCCATGAAAGCAACCGGCTCGGTACTCGTCGTGGTGCTCGGTCTGCTGGCGATCCTGGCGGTCATCGGCATCACCTTTGTGACGATGAGCAACCTGGACCGCCGCACCGCCACCAACTTCGCCATCCGAAGCCAGTTCATGCTCGCCGCCGACGGCGCCGTCGACTACGTCTGCCACCATCTCATCCAGGACCTCTATACCTACAACCTCGACAGCCACGTCTACGAAAACAGCCTCATGGCCTGCGAGAACGAATCCACCGGCAACACCATTCCCGGGGTTCTTTACAACGAACCGTTCGATTACCCCAGCATCCGTTACGACCCCTGGCTGGCCACCGCCTTGGCGGACGAATCGATGGCCAGCAGAAACGACAACTTCTCGTACGGGTACCAGACCGGCGACCGATACACGTCCGCCCCGTACGGCCTGGATGACTGGGGTACCGACACCGCCAACAACCAGCGGCCCAATAACCTGGGGTTCCCCAGCGGCCAAGGTAAGGTTGAGGTTTTTACGCGCTCGGGCCTGGGGCACGGCGTCTGGATTCCGGACCTCTCGTTCCCCTTCGAAACGGGCCTCATCCGTGTCAGCGTAACCGTCCTGGACCACGGGGCCATGGTGAATCTCAATGCCCATGGCAACCCCAACCCGACGGCCAAGCGGTACGGGTACTTTATCAGCGACGTCGACCCCTCGTTTCTGCAGGGCATGAACGGCTGGGCGGCCAGCGGCGCCCTGGCCGGGTCCGGGTCCGTACCCGGCCTCTGGAAAGACGCCACCAGCCCCGGCAACAAGGCCCAGATGCAGCCCGTCATCGAGAACCCCGGCCGATACGACGATCACCCGTTTACGCTCGACGAGGAACTCGAACTCCGCCGGCTCACGGGCACCTACTGGGGCAGTACCGCCAGCGTCAAGGGCCGCATCGAACGCTTCTGCGCCGCGCTGAACTCCAGCCCCGAGACGGCCACCGACTCCAGCGCCCGGTACCGCCTGAACGTAACCACCGTGGGCTGGACCGCCGAGTGCCGGTCCAACTGGAACCCGCGGACCAGCACCTTCGCCCAGCCCCCGGACAACCAGGGAGCCCGCGGCTACACGTTCCGCAAGATCGACCTGAACATCGACTCCGCCACCCACATCAAGAGCGCCCTCCTCGACAGCAGCGTCTTCACGTCCGGCGATACGGAGCTCCTGAACCAGTTCACCGCCAACATCTGTGCCTTCCGCGACGGCGAGGACCGCGACACTCTGCTCAAGTCGTACTCCAGTGCCGTGGGCGCCGGCCGGCAACCGGTCTTCTCGAAGATCAAGACCACCAAGCGGTCCGTGGGCGGCGACCAACCCAAAGACGAATGGACCATCGAGATCCAGATCATCAGCCCCTGGCCCGATGAAACCGCCGTCCGCGACGTTGGGGCGACCCCCGAGGGGTTGCCGGTGGCCGACGGCAACGTCACCCTTCAGCCCTCGGGCGCCGGTTGGTCGGAGAGCCTCCCCGAAACCCTTCGCTGCCCCACGGCCAACACCCCCGAAGTCTTCACCACCTCCTGCACGGTTACGGTAGACAAGGGCGTGGGGATTACCGCGGATTCCAAGTTTGCGGACGGCATTACGCTGCACTGCGCGGGCAAGACCATCGACCGTATTCCGCGCGAGATGCTCGGCGTCAGCGAACTCTCGAAAAGCAGCGGCGGCAGCCGGCATCGCCCTATCTATATGGAAGATGAAGCCCGCGCCGTAGACGACGCCGAACACAAGATCCGCGTCGTCTTCTTCGGCGACTGGGCCGACGGCAGCGCCGGCGCCATGGAGACCTGGCAGCCCGGCGCCTTCGAGGATACCAGCCAGATCCCCATCCGCTTCCCCTGCTCCGTCAACGTGCCGACGGGCGGCCGTACCTTCGAGGGGCCCTCCGAGGGTGGTCTGCCGCCCTACTGGATGGCCGGCGTCAGCGAGGGAAAGGGCTTCCGGGCTTTCGCCCGCGTCGGCGACCTGAACCAGGTCCTCTGCCCGCGCGACAACACCGAGGCCCAGGACTTCTGGCCGTGGGTACCCCGCATCAGCCAAGTCATCGCCGGCCAGAACGAGCAGTACCACAAGTTCAACTGGCAAGACACGAACCTGCCCCAGGCCGGACAGGTCAGCCGCATGAACGCCGCCAACACCTTCTGCGTCGGCGGCCCCTGGATAGATCGCATCGACAACGACGGCGACGGCTACGTCGACACCGATGGCGGCGGCATCCTGCCCGGCTTCAGCGGGCCCGATGAGGGCCAGACCGTTAGCTCCTCAAGCGGGTCGAGCGGCAAGACAGGCGGACGCTTTGGCGGCGCCGAGATCCGTGTCGCCGGCAAGATTAACCTCAATACCGCCAGCGAAGTGGTTCTCAACGCGCTCGAACAGTCCTTCAACCTGCAAGGCCTTGCCCAAACCGTCAAGCGAGAGCGGCAGTCGAACCCCATCTGGAGCCCCGCCCAAATCCTCCGGCAAGCCAGCGCCCAAACCGACCGCACCGACGACGAGGCACGCGGATGGGTTGAGAACCGCGACCTCGCCTACTCGCGCATCTCGAACATCGCCACCGTCCGAAGCGACACCTTCTCGATTTACGGCACCGTTCAGTACATCGACGCCGTGACCATGAAAGACGCCAGAAGCACGGCCGACCGCGACCAAGCCGTCCGCCGCAGCCGCCGCTTCTGGGCGCTGGTCGACCGCAGCCCCTGCCTCTCGTATTATCCGGGGCAGCGCGGGAGCGGCAGCGACTTCATCCGGCCACGTGTCCTGAACTTCCAGTGGATCGACTAGCCGCCCCTGCCCGGCCTGCGGCTGTGCGACGGAGCGGTCCCTGACCGCTGGCTTGTTAATCGCCCTCGTCGTCCTATAATCCCCGTATGGATTGCGTGCGGCTCGGCAGCCCCGCTCTGCTTCTTCTCGTGGCGCCCGTCTGGGCGGCCCTCTGGTACGCCGCCGTGCGCCGTCCGCGGCGGCCCGGCGCGGCGGTCCGCGCCACCCTTACCACACTCGCCACAGGCCTTCTCGTCACTGCCCTGGCCGACCCATCGGTCCGGCTTGCGGGTCGCGGTGCCTGTCCGGTCGTGCTGCTTCACGACGCGTCGCCCAGCATGACCGTTGCGCAGGTCGGCCGCGACCCGGCGGCGGTCCTCGCCCCGTGGACGTCGGCTTTGCCCCCGCGTACGGTCACCGTGCTTCCGTTCGCCGACGGCATGCGGACCGACTTGGCGGCCGCCCTGGGCCGCGCCGCCGCCGCCCTACCGGCCGGCCAGGGCCTCGTCGTGCTCTACACAGACGCCCGCGAGACCTTGGGCGACGCCGCCGCCCAGGCTGCCCGCCTCGCCGCTGCCGGCATCCCGGTTCATGCCATCGCGCCGGACCTTGCGGGTGCGGACGTGGCCATTGCGTCGGTCCGGGTTCCCGCGTCGCCCGCGCCTGACCGGCCATTCCACGTGACCGTGCGCCTGGCGGCGACCGCGTCGGCCACGGCCGAGGTTTGCCTGGCCCGCGCCGCCGCCCACGGCGAACCGGCGCGCGACCTTGCGCGAACGGTTCCCGTGTCACCCGGAAGCGGCGCAACGGTTCTATTCGCCGCCGGCCCCTTGCCGGCCGGCCGCTACCGCTACGACATCTCGCTTGCGGCCGACCCCGACGCCTGTCCCGCCAACAACCGCGCCAGCGTCACGGTGGCCGTGGGCGGGCACCGCGACATCTGGTACGTCCACACGGATGCCGAGGCGGGCCCGCTGGCCTCCGCCCTCCGCCGTGCGGCCCCGTCCGGCGTGCGGCTCGCCACCCGCCACGTGGCCGACGGCCCGCCCCCGGCCGATGCCGCCGCTATTATCCTGGACAACGTCCCGGCCTGGTCCCTTGGCCACCGGGGCGCCGAGCGATTGGCCGGCGCCGTTGCCTCGGGCGGCCTGGGGCTGCTCGTCGTCGGCGGTGACACCGCCTTCGCCGCGGGCGCATACGGCGACTCGCCCATCGACGGCCTGCTGCCGGTCACGAGCCGCTTGGCCACCCGCCCGCCCCTGGACCTCGTGCTCGTTCTGGACGCAAGCGGTTCCATGAACGAGACCGTCGCCGGCACACAGAAACTGGCCTTGGCAAAGCGGGCCGTCCTGGCCCTCAGGCCGGCCCTCGACGCGGGCGACCGCGTTGGCATCGTGGCCTTCGCCGGCGACGCCCGTGCCGTGTCGCCGCTCGTTCCGCTCGATCAGTGGGCCATGCTTTGCGAGCGTCTCGTGGCCCTCGTGGCAGGGGGTGGCACGCGTATCACCCCGGCGGTCGACACGGCCCTCGCCCAATTCGACGAGGTGCCCGACACCTCGCCCGCAACCGTGCGGCACGTGCTGCTGCTGAGCGACGGCCGGAGCGACGACTTCGCCGTTGACCGCCTCATCCGCGAGGCCGGCGGCCGGCGCGTCAGCCTCTCGGCCGTCGCCACCGGCGCCGATGCCCAAGCCGACCGGCTCGGCCGGCTCGCCTCTGAAACGGGCGGCCGTCTGTACGCCGGGGCCGACCCCGCTCGGCTGGCCGACACGTTTCTCGCCGATATGATCCGTGCCCGCGGCGAAGGGCTCCGCCGCCAAACCCGGTCGGTCCGTTGGGTTCGCCGGGAGCCGGTGTGGCCGGCGTCCGCCCCCGCCCCGCCAACCGTGTCGGCCATTAACCTGACCCGGCTTAAGGACGGCGCCGACCCTCACTGGGTTACCCAGCCACCCTCTGATGACGCGGTGACGGCAAACGAGCGTCCCTCCCCGCTCCTGGCCACGTGGCGACGGGGTCTCGGCAAAGTGGCCGCCATGCCCTGGCCGGCCGGCGCGGGACCCGACCCGTGGCTGGCGGGCCCGTCCGGGGTGCGATGCCTCAGGCCGCTCCTCGCGTGGCTTACTGCCGAGGCCGCCCCGCGCACGTGGTCGGCCGACCTCGAGCGCCGGGGCGATGCCTGGACGGTGCGGGTGTCCGAGCCGTCCCCGGCCGACGGGCCGCCCCGCGCCCCGTTCCGGGCGGCCGTCCTCACGGACGACAACGAACCGCGCAGGGTGACCCTCCGCGCCGTCGGGCCCGGGCAGTATGAGGCCAACGTGGGGCCACTCGGCGGGGGCGCCACGGTGACGGTTTATCGGGAGGGCGTGGGCGCGCGCGTCCGGCTGACGGCGGCAAGCCTGCCGCCGCTTGAGTTGCAGCGGCTCGGCGTTGACCGGGAGCGGTTGGCCGGCATTGTCCGGGCGGGTGGCGGCCGCGTGCATGTTTCGCCGACAACGTTGGCGGAGGTGGTGCACCAGGTTCGCGCCAGGGGCTACCGGCCGGTCTGGCGTGTCCTTGTGGCGGCGGCGGGCGTGGCAGTGCTCGTGCTGGCGGTGCTGCGGTTGCTCGGCCGGGCCTGAGCCGCGCCGCTTGCCACGGGGCCCGGCGCATCCTTCCGGCCAACGCGCCCACCGCGGTGAGCCCCTAGAGGCTTGGAGCGAGTAGATCGAGCGAGAACGCGTTCTCGGTAATGATGACGATGATGCTCTTCCAGGTACCGATGTCCGTGACGCGGCGGATGTAGCCGGCAAGTTTGAGTCGGCGCCGGCGGCGACCGGTCGATCGCGGGTTGGGCACCTTCAGTTCCAGCCAAACCTCCATGCCCTCCGAGACGTCGGCGGGCGGCGGGCCCACCACCTTCACGCCGCAGGGGCTTACATCCGCAGATCGCCCCCGAAACACGATCCGGCCGCGCTTGTCGCGCATGATGGCCGGGCACACCACCTGCGTCCGCACATGCCGACGCCGGTCTGTCACTCTGACCGTGGACATCCCTGGACTCCCCGGAGTACGGGTTGGTGCGATACCGCCGGGGATTGTATCGACCCGAGGCCCGCGGGGGCTTCAGCCATTTCGGCCGGTGGGCGCGCGGCTGTCGAGGTACACCAGGAGGACAGCCGTATCGGCCGGCCCGATGCCGGCGATGCGGCCGGCCTGGCCGAGCGACTGCGGCCGGACGCGGGCCAGTTTTTCGCGGGCCTCGTTTCTGAGGTGCGGCACGTCGGCATAATCGAGGTTCGGCGGGATGGCGTGGTCGTCCAGCCGGCGGGTCCGTTCGATCTGTGTCGCCTGCCGGGCCAGGTACCCGGCGTACTTCGCCTCGATCTCGACCTGTCTGGCGGCCTCCGGCGAGATGGCCAGCCGCCCCAGTGCCGGCGTGTCGGCCACGAGGGTCTCCCACGTCACCTCAGGCCGCCGGAGGAGGGCCTCAAGGGTTCGCCCGTTGCGGCGGATGGCGCCCAGGAGGCGGCCTGCCTCTTCCATCTGCCGCTCCTTTGCCTCGACCCGCCGCCAGGCCTCGTCCGAAACGAGCCCCACGCGCCGGCCCACGGGGGCCAGGCGGCGGTCCGCGTTGTCGTGCCGAAGCACCAGCCGGTACTCGGCCAAACTCGTGAACATGCGGTACGGCTCCTCGGTGCCCTTGGTCACGAGGTCGTCCACGAGGACACCGACGTAGGCCTGGTCGCGCCTGAGAACGACGGGCTCGCGTCCCAAGCGTTTCTGGACGGCGTTGATGCCGGCCAGAATACCCTGCCCGGCGGCTTCCTCGTATCCGCTCGTGCCGTTGATCTGTCCGGCCAGATAGAGCCCGCTCACCCGCTTCGACTCCAACGTCGGCAGGGTCTGCGTGGGCGGCACGAAGTCGTACTCAATGGCATACCCGTAGCGGAGAATCGTTGCCCGCTCCATACCGGGGATGAGCCGGACCATGGCGTCCTGCACGTCTTCCGGCAGGCTCGTTGCGATGCCGTTGCAGTAGATGACCTCGGTGCGGCGGCCCTCGGGTTCCAGAAAAACCTGGTGGTGGCCGCGGTCCGGGAACCGGACGACCTTGGCCTCGATACTGGGGCAGTAGCGCGGCCCGGTCGCCTGAATCTGGCCGGTGTAGATGGGCGCCCGGTCCAGGTTGGCCCGAATCTGCTCGTGGATGGCGGGCGTGGTATGCGTAAGCCAGCACGAGACGCCCTCGAACGGGCCGGCGGCGGCGTCGAAGGCAAAGCGGACCGGCTCAGCGTCGCTGGGCTGCTCGTCGAGGCGCGTGTAGTCAAGGGTGCGCCCATCCACACGCGGCGGGGTGCCGGTCTTGAGGCGCGCGAGGCGCAGGCCGAGTCGCTGGAGGCTCTCCGAAAGGCGGTTGGCGGGTGGCTCGTCGATGCGTCCGCCGGGCCACGTGGCCTCGCCGCGGTGCAGCATGCCGCGCAGGAACGTGCCGGTGGTCAGAATGACGGCCCGAGCCGCAACGGTCCGGCCGCTGGTGCAGCGGACACCGGCGACCGCGTCGCCGCGGACCCGAATATCCGCCACCGTGTCTTCGACGAGGTCGAGGTTCTCGCACCGGCGAAGCACGTCCTGCATGGCCCGGGCGTAGGCGTGGCGGTCGCACTGGGCGCGAGGGCTGCGGACGGCGGGGCCCTTGCTGCGGTTCAGGAGGCGATACTGGATGGCGGTGGCGTCGGTCGCGCGGGCCATCTGGCCGCCGAGGGCGTCGATCTCGCGAACCATCTGGCCCTTGGCCTGCCCCCCGATGGCCGGGTTGCAGGACATCTCGCCGATGCGGTCGAGGCGGATAGAAATCAGCGCGGTCCGGGCCCCCAGGCGAGCGGCCGCCAGGGCCGCCTCGCAGCCGGCGTGTCCTCCGCCGACGACCAGCACGTCGAACGCCTCCTCGGCCACGGGTAGGCCTCCCGCCTCGGGTCGCAACAGGGCATTATAGCAGCTGCGGACGCAGGGACCAAGCCAGGCCCGCCGGTC
>Ga0272441_10007481_pt1 | contig 17735 bp, 16 predicted proteins | sample SSMProp6N_FD_193582 | JGI IMG/M metagenome (GOLD analysis project Ga0272441, IMG submission 193582) | Marine sediment archaeal communities from Little Sippewissett salt marsh, Falmouth, MA, United States - SSM-Prop-6N | ecosystem: Environmental > Aquatic > Marine > Wetlands > Sediment ... | reverse complement strand
ATGTGTTCATCAGGTTATTACCTTTCTTGTTAAGGCTTCCCCTCGCACCCAGATGGCGTTCCGCTCTGCTTCAAGGGGAAGCTGGCTGCGCAGCAGACTGATGAGGTGTAGAAAAATAAAAGACCACCTCATCCGGCACTTCGTGCCACCTTCTCCTCAAGGAGAAGGCTTATTATATATCTTGTCTGTTCTATTACTTACACAAATTTCAGGATAACAACAAATAAGCCTGAATAGAGAACAGGGCCATCACGGCAGAAGCTGAGTCCAGGTCGTCCCGCCATCTGTGGTGCGGTAAAAGATCAGCGGCGTATACGTACTCTCATTCGGCGTGGTGACCACCCAGCCGTGCTGTCCATCCACGAAATCCACATCCAGGATCACCTCACCGGCGCCTATCCCACCAGCAGGCATCGGTGTCCAGTTCGCCCCGCCATCTGTCGTGCGCAGCAGCCCTGTTCCCGCTGCCATCCACCCGCCATCAATGCTGAAGAAGTCCACCGCGTTTCCATCCTGGACGGCGTTTTGGTAGGTCCAAGTCTGTCCGCTGTCGCTGGTGCGGTAGATCAGCAAATAAAACGTCGTATCCGTCGTTAACGCATTCACGGGCAGGTATCCCACATCATCATTCATGAAGAACGGAGACCAGACATCCAGGAATACATCCGTATAGGTCACCGGCAGGGAGATATCTGTCACCTGCGACCAGGTCGCTCCGCCATCCGATGTCATATACAAATGGAAGTAGTCGGTCATCGGGATATTGCCGCCGATCCATCCGGTGTTTGTGTTCAGGAAGGTCATCGCACCCTTTGTGCCGCTCTCAGGCAGACATTTTGATTCGCCGGGCTCATGTGCAAACACCTCCGTCCAAGTCGCACCCCCATCCATCGTAAGGAAAAGGGCCACATAATGCGACCCCGCCCCCGCCCCCAGATCAACCAGGGCATAGCCTGTACTCAAGTCCAGGAAGTAATAGCGGGCGTTGATGAAAGGCAGGGGAGTCACCGTCCAGGTCACCCCACTGTCCTGCGTGTGGTAAAGCATGCTGCCATTGGCGCTGTTGGGTGTGAACCAGGCTGCATACTCGTCCAGGAAGAAGGGACGAATACTCAAGGTCGTATACCCGTCAGGTAAAGTGGAGAGATCATCCGGTGTGGCATCCAGCCAGGTTTCCCCGCCGTCCACAGTGGTGAGCAGCATGTTCCTGTCCTGTGTGACTGCCCAACCTTTTATAGTCGTGAACATGGTGATTCCAGAAAACTCGGGGCCGGCGACGGGGGATAAGCTGATCGGCGTTTCTTCGGTATCAGTTATTTCCGGCTCTTCAGTCTCGGCGCTTTCTTCAGTTTCTATCGGGGTTTCAGTCTCGGTTTCAAGGTCCGTCACGACGGCTGTTTCGGTCTCGGACGTTTCCTCTATGACTGACGTCACCGTAACACCCACAGGCGTGATCCCCTCTTCCCAGGGAGGTCGGCAAGATATGATCGCCACCAATAATGCTAATCCTGCGAAAATAACGCTTATTTTCTTCCGCATGTCACCCTCCAGCTGTTATAGTAAATATTTCTTCCTATCAATAATAATCGTCGCCCTGCACATATTGCGTGAATTTTGAATCATCACTTTGAGCTTATCACACTGCGGGATACCAAGTCAACTTAACAGCTGCGCCTGCCTAATCCGTTCAATCAGCTTGCAGGCTTCATTCCAATGGATGATCGTGAGACGGGTAGGTGGCATCAGGAGCAGGCCGGCAACATCTCTTAGCTGGATAACAAAAATCCCATTGGGTTGTCAATTTGGTAACCTTCGATATAATTAAGTTTGGAGCCCGTTCTTTCTTAAGGTTTACCAAAAGGAGACGATATGTCCAAGATCAAATCCGTCATCAAACGAGACGGGGCAGTTGTCGATTTCACCCCCCAGAGGATCACGAATGCCATCTACCGGGCAGCGGTCGCCGTGGGCGGGAGGGACAAGCAAACCGCGGAAAAACTGACCGAGAAAGTGATAAGTATCCTAGAAGAACGAACCCCCGAAGGTGAAAATCCCACCGTTGAACAAATCCAGGATGTTGTTGAAGAGACACTGATCAAAAATGGTCATGACCAGGTTGCCAAAGCATACATCTTATACCGGGCTGAGCGGGCACGGCTGCGTGAGCAGCGAGCCGAACGCAGCGCCCGTCCTTCCTCAAATATCCCCTGGCCAAAGGTGTGGCGTGTTCTGGACTGGGCTGTGGACCACAACTTACATACGGTTGAACACCTCAATGAACGCATCCAGAACGGCGAACTTCCCGAGATCGTTGCAGCTTCAGAAGCCTTTTACAACGAAGATGTGGAAAATGCCGCCCGGCTGGTCACAGAGCGTAAAGGTGAACTGCGTATGGTAATCATCGCCGGCCCATCCTCTTCCGGGAAGACCACCACAACCATTAAGCTGGGAGAACGTCTTGCCCGGCATAACATGAAGCTGGTCACGCTGAACGTGGATAATTATTTCTTCGACCTGGAGGAACACCCCAAGGACGAATTCGGAGATTACGACTTCGAGACTCCCCAGGCACTGGATCTCGAACTCATCAATGAGCACCTCTCACGCCTGTTTGAAGGCGAGCAGGTGAAGATTCCCTTCTACGACTTCAAGACAGGCACACGTCATCTCAACCAAACACCCATGAAACTGGCAAGCAATGAAGTGATCTTGATCGACAGTCTGCACGGACTTTATCCGAACATGACCAGGGATATCTCCCCTGAGAAGAAATTCAGCCTGTATATTGAGCCGCTCCTGCAGCTCAAGGACCCGGACGGACATTATGTGCGCTGGACGGATATCCGCTTGATCCGCCGCATGCTCCGGGACGCTTCCCACCGGGCATACGATCCAACCAAGACCCTCCTGCACTGGCATTACGTGCGCAATAGTGAACTGCAGCACATCATCCCCTATGCGAACACAACCGATTACATCGTCAACAGCGGTATGCCGTACGAGATGCCCATGTATAAAGCCAAGCTGTTCGATGATTTTAAAAGATGGACGGAAGATTATAAGGACGATCCCCTCCGGTTGGACGCATACGAACGCGCCACACGAGTATACAAGCTGATGCAGTTCCTGGTGCCGATCGAGGATGACTCGGTCGTTCCGGAAAACTCCGTCATCCGCGAGTTCATCGGCGGTAGCATTTACGAGTATTAGATTTCCGCCATTGCGAATCCCGGCAGGGTATGAAGCAATCCCTTCCTGTCATTTCAATGGGGCAATCCAAGAAAATCTATTTTACACCCCACTCGGCTATTTCAAGAGTCGTGTAAGTTTTAGACTGCTTCGCTACGCTCGTCGCGACAGCTAACCCTCAATCGCACCCAATAAATCTCGTGTGATATCCACCACATCCTCAATACCCACAGATAGGCGCACCAACCCATCCGTGATGCCCGCGGCCAGGCGCTTCTCGCGCGGCGTGTTCCGGTGGGTCATGCTGGCTGGGTGCTGCACCAGGGTATCCACATTCCCCAAGCTGACTGCCAGGGTCGCCACCCGAACGTGGTCCATCATGCGCTTCCCCGCCTCCAAACCACCTTCCAATTCAAACGCGACCATCCCGCCGTAGTCCAACATCTGCACCCTCGCCAGGTCATAATCTGGGTGGCTGGTCAACCCGGGGTAATACACCTTTGCCACAGCCGGATGTTTTTCCAGTGTCTTCGCCATCCGCAATGCATTCTGGCAGTGACGCTGCATACGCAGTTCAAAGGTCTTCAAACCGATATTCGTCATCCAGGTGTCGATCGGGCTGGGTGTAGCGCCCAATAATTTATAGACCTGATACAGTTCACCTTTCAACAGCGCCAGGTCGGTTGTCAGCACAGCCCCGCCCAATACCTGCCCATGGCCTGAGAGATACTTGGTCGTGGAATGCACCACCAGGTCTGCGCCGAATGTCAGCGGCCGCTGACAGCAGGGCGTTGCAAAGGTGTTATCTACCACCACCCGGGCGCTGTGCCGATGAGCGCTTTCCACCACAGCGGAAATGTCCGTCAGGCTCAGGGTAGGGTTGACCGGCGTTTCAATATATGCCAGCTTTGCCTGCGGATGGGCACTAAAGGCCGCCTCCCATCCCGCCGGCGTATTATCCGTCACCCAGACAACGTCAATGCCGTACCGGGGGGCAAGGTTCTTCAGGAAGAGATAAGTCCCATCATAGAGTGCCGCCTGAGTCAAGATGGTCTCCCCGGCCTGGACGGAAGCGAAGACAGCTGCGGTGACCGCTGCCATGCCGGAGGAAAATACCAATCCACCCACGATCTCTTCAGGGTCAGCCTCGGGATTCTGCTTGATCAGGTCCCAGGCTTCCAGCGCGGCCAGCTTCCTGGCCAACTGCTGGTGATTTGGGTTGTTCAAACGGGTGTAGTAGTATCCAGGCTTTTCACCGCCGGCAATCGCTGCCCCGGATTCCGTATCCGTAAATGTAAATACAGAATTCTGAAAGATCGGTGCAATATGCGCGTTCTCAGGATTCTCAGATTCTGTATAATGGGTCAACAATGTGGCCAATCCTGCAAATTTTCCGGGGTGTTTCCTCACTGGGAACTCCTTAAGCTGCATGCTTTTAATCAAAGATATCATAAGCCATAGGCAATTTTAGCATACTCATCGACCAACTTGATGTTAATACTTTGATAACAAAATGATTATTCAGTAATCGATAAGAAGGAATGCGAACTGCATCCCCCTCCTGAAGGGTGTAACGCTGCAAGGTCAGTCTATTCCTTTAGAATTGAATTCAATACACCATAAGGTATTCCAGCAACCTGAAGGCTGCACTCTGTCGTACTTAGGTGAACCATCCCTACATCATTATTATGCGCTTGATTGCAGCACATTGACTGTATAATTAATCGGGATCACATATGTGACTGAAAGGAGAATGGCATGGCTTTTGAATTGACCTGGATCGGACATGCAGCCCTGGCGATTAAAACCAGTAAATACAAACTGCTGGTTGATCCTTACATCCGTGAAAACCCCACAGCAAAAGCGAATGCAGATACGATTGATGCGGATTATATCCTCGTTACGCACGGGCACGGCGATCACCTCGGCGATTCCATCGAGATCGCCCAGCGTACCGGGGCAACCGTGATCGCTAACACAGAGACCGCCGGCTGGCTGTCAAAGAAGGGCATCAAAACACATGGACAGCAAATCGGCGGTGGGTTTACGCACCCCTTCGGCTACCTCAAACCCACCCTCGCCCTGCACGGCTCCGGGCTGCCGGACGGAACGTACGGCGGGATTGCCGCCGGTTTCCTGCTGACGACCAATGATGGTGAAAAGATCTACATGGCAGGGGACACCGGTCTTTTTGGCGATATGCGTCTGATCGGTGAGGAAGGCGTGACCCTTGCGGTACTCCCAATTGGGGATAATTACACCATGGGTCCCGACGATGCCCTTCGGGCTGTGAAATTACTCACGCCGGAGCACGTCATCCCAATCCATTACAGCACCTGGGGGCTGATCGCGCAGGACCCTGATGCCTGGGCGGAAAGGGTTGAAAAAGAAACTGACGCCGCAGCCCACGTCCTTAAACCCGGTGAGAAATTTATCTATCCCTGATCTTCATGATGAACGATCAAAACCGCCTGCCGCCTGGACAATCATTAACCGTCCGTTTTCCAGCCCTGCACTATGGACCTGTGCCGGAATTTGACCCCGCCACCTGGGATTTTCGCATTTGGGGCGCAGTTGAAAAGCCCCTCACGTTGACCTGGGACGAAGTCCAGGCTCTCCCCCGCACGCAGGTCAGGCTGGACCTGCATTGTGTGACCACCTGGAGTAAATTGGACATGTTATGGGAGGGAATATCTCTTAGAACAATGGTTGAAAGAGGCTTGGTAACCCCCAAACCGGAAGCGCGTTTTGTGATGCAGCATGCAGATTACGGGTATACCACCAACTTACCACTGGCGGTGATGCTACAGGACAATTTCCTGATGGCAACGCATTATGACAGCAAGTCGCTCACACCCGAACACGGTTACCCCCTCCGGTCTGTGACAGGCACGATCCCCGGGCGCGACGATTTGAAAGACGTCTACATCTGGAAAGGCGCAAAGTGGCTGCGCGGCCTGGAATTCCTGACCTCAGACAGGAAAGGTTTCTGGGAAGCCAATGGGTATCACAATGAAGGGGATGTCTGGCAGGAACAGAGAGCTGTGCCCGAATCGGCTTTTCTACCGAGAGCGGATGAAGAAGAACGCCAGCCCTGCACCACCGGCAAGCAGGAATAAACCGACGATCAGAAACAAGGGCGACCGCCCCCCGCCATCACCTGAAGTATCATCAACGATCTGAGAACCCGGTTGAGCGCCAAAGGCGATCACGATCGTGTCGCCGGCTGTGACAACTAGAGAATAATTCATGCTGGTGGTGGGGTTATGTCCCTCCGGGATGCCCATTGTGACGTTGTATTCGCCTTCCGGTACCTCCATGAAGCACGCCAAATCTTCAATATCTTCGTAGTCTTCCGGCGATCCACCGACTGTCTCCATTGTTTCAGAGAAGGTCCCCTCACGGTTGTTGATGCTGACCACGCCGCCCTCCAGATAGAACTCGGTTTCGTCACGCATCATGTTGCCGTTCTGGTCATCGTACAACACCGCACAAACCATACCGTTCCCCTCAAATGGCGTAGGGGTGGGCTGAGCCTGTGTGGGTGTGGGTGTGGGGCCTTCAGGCGTCGCTGTTGCCGGTGCAACTGTACCCAGGATCAACTGCTGTGAAGGGGTAATACTGCAATCATCGTCAAGGTCATTTAACGCAATCAACTGATCTATGGAAACACCTGTCAGAATGTAAATACGCGTGCAGTTATCGCCTTCTTCGACCGTGTAGATGATCTGCCCGTCGTTATTCGGCGTTGGTGTCTGGTAGGAAGATTGCTCCAAGGTGCTGGCACTGGCGGGTTCGATCATCACAACTCCGGCACCAAGCAGGATTATCACTGCTGTCAATAGAAAGATTTTATATTTTTTCATAGGTATCATTCTTTCTCAGCAAGGATTATAACATCTCCTCAAAATACTGCCAGTTATGAAATTTGGGGTGTAGGTCAGTTTAATTATATAATTATGACTTCAAGATGAGCAAATTTTACCGGAAAGCTTTCGTTCCCTCTACCCTCGCAGGAATTCTACTCCTGAGCATCCTGCTCCTAACCTCAGGATGTGATCTCCTGCTGCCTGCGGCGACACTATCACCAACCGAAACCCCTACGCAGACACAAACACCGACACCCACGATTGACTGGTTCCCGGCTTCACCGACCGCCACACTCCTACCCGAATCCACCCCAACGCCCCAGCCTACCCTGGCTGACCAATATGAGGGTGTCGGCGACCTGAGACTCCAGGACGACTTCACGGACGAGCGGCTGTGGACAACACTCCAGACCGAATCGGGAAATGCTGTCTTTGGCAATGGTAACCTGACCCTGGCTGGAGCGAAGCAGAATGCATACCTGTTCAGCGACAGCCAGCATGCACTGAACAGCAATTTCTATCTTGAGATCACCATCCAAACTTCCCTTTGTCAACCTGCTGATCAGTTTGGGATCATCTTCTGGCGACAATCCCAGAGCGATTACTACCTGCTTTCTTTTGACTGCAGCGGGCAGTACCGCTTGGCTCTGGTTCAGGATGGTCAGTCCATCGTACTGCGAAACTGGGAGTCCGCTTCACAGATGCAGCCTGGGTACCCGGCAGAAAACCACGTGGGACTCTGGGTCATTCAAGGATTATTCCGATTATATATCAATGACACCTTCCAGTTTGAAGAATCTATCTCCAGAGAACGTACCGGGGAGTTGAGTATTTTTGCCCGAACCGTCACAGGTGATGCAATAACAGTGCGTTTTTCAGACCTCAAGATTTATAAAATAGATATTTCATATTAGAAGTGAGATTTATGAGTGACATCCAATTCAATCCAAGGAAATTTACAATCTCCGAAGCATATATCATCTTCTCTAAAGGCATGAGAGCCTCCCTACATGCTGCTTTTTCAAAAGCAAGTGAAAGAATTGATGATAAATGCCAGGAAAGGATCATGCTTGCGGTCACCGAAGTCAACGGCTGTGAGGTCTGCTCCTATTACCATACAAGAATAGCCCTTGAAAAGGGCTTAAGTGAAGAAGAGATCCAGATGCTCATCAGCGGCAGCGCTGAGAGCATTCCTCCGGATGAAGCCACCGCCATCCTTTTTGCACAGCATTATGCCGATACAAAAGGACAGCCAACCAAAAAAGCCTGGGGAAACCTGATAGAAACCTATGGACAAATGAAAGCTGATCAAATCCTTTCGTCGATTCAAATCATGATGATGGGCAATGTGATGGGTATCCCATTGAGTGCTTTCATGAATCGTCTCAAAAAGGAACCATCTGGGAACAGCAACCTGGCTTATGAACTGCTCATGATAGTGCTGCCGGTCTTCTTCTTCCCGGTCGCACTCATCCATATTCTGATTTCAGAAATCCTCAAAACACCGAGGCTCCGTTTCACGGCTTAGAACACATCTAGACCGGGGACTCTCAGTCTGGAAAGGATGCCTACACTAAATTTATTTCATTCACCAATTAGGGGATTGGATACATACGGCCACTGGAGCATCAACGTCTCAACCAAAAGCTGGACGTTGGCATACGCGTCCATCTGCTGGAAGGCTTTCTCGTGGGCGATCACCAGCGCCCTGGCGGATTCGGCACTTAACTGCCTTGCTGTCAACGCCACCTGTGCTTCCAGATCAACATTAACCAGCGGAAGCGCTGCGCCCAAAGCCCTGATAAAGACATCCCGCCAGAAAGATAGCCAGATGGGCAGCACTTCGCCGGCTTTTTGTCGAGCCGTATCATAAGGCCGACCGATTTTCGCCGCCAGTTTGAAACGCTCAACACGTTTGGCCGACAGCAGCGACAGGAATGTCACCATATGTTCCCGCCTGCGTTCCAGTTCGCTTGGGTCTTCTGCCATCTGTAAGGCTGCGCCAATCCGCCCTCCCGAAAGATGAGCGATCAGGTCTGCCTTCTCAGCCGTCAAACCCCTTTCGGATTGCAGAAAGGTTTGTGCCGACTCAAGTGAGGACGGACGCAGCCGGATGACCTCACAGCGCGAAACGATCGTTGGGAGCAGGCTTTCCAGCGTATCCGCTGTCAGCAGCAGGATGACCCTCTCCGGCGGCTCCTCCAGCGTTTTCAGCAGGGCATTGGCTGCTTGCGTCGTCGCCCGCTGGAAATCCAATAGGAGTGCAATCCGGTAGGAGGCTGCGTAAGATGCCAGTGCCAGCGTGTGTTGGAGCGCACGTACCTGGTCGATCAAGATATCCTTGTGCCCCTCCAGAGGTTCTAAAATGCTCAGGTCAGGGTAGGTCATGGATTGAATCTGCCGGCAGTCCCGGCATGTATCACAGAACTCACCTGACCCAGGCGACTGGGTACAGTTAACTGCCTGCGCAAAACGCAGGGCAAGCGTGCGTCTGCCGACCCCCTGCGGGCCGACGAACAAATACGCATGGCGAAGCTTATCCCCTGATGCATGTGCGCGCAGTAAATTGACTGCCCAATCGTGACCGTGAATGTGCCATTCCATGCCTTTATTTTAGCGCAAGATTCAGGAACACTAAGGTAAAATCATCATATGCGTTCCTATGTTGAGGTGGCAATCAACCTCCCCCAGATTTCAAACAGCTATCACTATCACCTCCCGGCAGACCTGGCAGAGTCCGTCCAACCCGGGTCGCTGGTGATCGTTCCGTTTGGCAGGCAGCGCGTCCAGGGGGTTGTGCTGCGTATCATCGACATCCCCGAGGTAGCGGAGACCCGCCCTGTGGAAAACCTGGTGGATGAAAAACCGGCCCTGACACCAACCCAGATGGAGGCAGCCCAATGGCTGGCAGATGCAACACTCACCTCGCTGGGCACCTGCATCAGCCTGATGCTCCCACCCGGACTGAGCCAGCGCACGGATACCCTGGTCAGCCTGAACCGGGAACGCCAGTTCGACATCAATGCCCTCTCCCCGCTTGAGAAACGATTGGTCAACCTCTTGAAGAAACGCGGTAACCTGCGCGGGCGGCAAATTGATGCCTCTTTTCGCCGCGTTGAATGGCGCGGCACCTTGCAAAAACTTGTTCGTAAAGGGATCGTGCACACCCGGGCTGTCCTGCCGCCGCCGCGGGTCAAGCCAAAGACCCGCCGCAAAGTCATCCTGAACATCACCCCTCAAGAACTTGCTCAGCTCGAAACGCCTCTCAGCCGAGTGCATGCCGTCCACGACCGGCGGATGAAAATCCTGAGGATGTTGGCCGGCGAAACGGAACCTGTTGAACCAGGTTGGATCGAAGCCCAGACAGGTTTAAAGAGCGGCGACCTAAAGGTTTTGGAGGAAGCTGGGCTGGTCAGAATCATTGATGCCCAGGTCTGGCGCGATCCTCTTGAAGACGCGACCTATATCCCTGCAGTCCCTCCTGAACTGACAAGTGACCAATTAAGCGCCTGGGGACAGATCCTGCCTGCATTAGCTTCTGCACGTCAGGGACAGGCATCCGCGCCGATCCTGCTGCACGGCGTGACCGGATCCGGCAAGACCGAACTTTACCTGAGAGCGGTCAAGGAGACGCTTGAATCAGGCAAACAGGCTATCGTCCTCGTCCCCGAAATCTCACTGACTCCGCAGACGATCAACCGCTTTCTGGCGCGCTTCCAGGACCAGGTCGGGGTGGTCCACTCCCAGCTTTCTGAGGGCGAGCGTTACGACACCTGGCGGCGTGTGCGCAACGGCGAACTCCAGGTGATCATTGGCCCTCGCAGCGCCCTGTTCATGCCCATGGAAAACCTCGGGCTGATCGTGGTGGATGAATGCCACCACGAGTCTTACGACCAGCAGGATATCCAGCCCTTTTACCATGCTGTAGATACAGCGGTTGAAATCGCCCATTTGTCCGGCGCAGCGATCATCCTCGGCTCCGCAACACCGCGCGTGACTCAGTTCTACAAAGCGTCCACAGACCAGTCGACTTACGTTGAACTCCCGCGCAGGATCCTGGCACATAGAGAGGCCATCGCCCGGCATGCGCTTCATCTGGGGATTGACCTGCCCATCCGTCCCGGCGAAGGACAAACCGCCGACCTGGGACTCCCGCAGGTTTCCATCGTTGACATGCGGAAAGAATTGCAGTCCGGAAACCGCAGCGTCTTCAGCCTTGAACTGCAGTCCGCCATACAGCACGTGCTGGATACCCACCAGCAGGCGATCCTTTTCCTCAACCGACGCGGTTCAGCCACGTACGTGTTTTGCCGGAACTGCGGTTACGTGGTCAAATGCCCACGAGATGATAAACCGCTGACCTATCACCTCAAGGAAGATCAGTTGATCTGCCATACCTGCGGGTACCGCAGGAAGATTCCCAAAACATGCCCCCAATGCGGCGGTACACAGATCCGCCAACTCGGCACCGGCACTGAGAAAGTTGAGCAGTTGACCCGGGAACGCTTCCCAGAAGCCAGGATCCTTCGCTGGGACGCTGAAACCACCCGAAAGAAAGGTGCCCACGAGACCATCCTGACGGCCTTCACCAACCAGCAGGCCGATATCCTGATCGGAACGCAAATGCTGGCGAAAGGGCTGGACCTGCCGCTGGTGACCCTGGTCGGGGTGATCCTGGCAGAAACAGGATTGAACCTGCCGGATTACCGGTCAACAGAGCGAACTTTCCAGGTGCTGACACAGGTATCAGGCCGCGCCGGCCGAAGCCCCCTGGGTGGCAGGGTCATCCTGCAGACCTATGAGCCCGATCACTATGTCATCAAAACGGCGGCTATACATGATTTCAAGGGGTTCTATGAACATGAACTGGATTACAGGCGTGAACTGCAGTACCCGCCCTTCACCCGGTTGGTACGCCTGGAATACCGCCACAGCGACCGGCGTAAAGCAGAACAGGCAACTCGGCATCTGGAAAATATCCTCAGGCAGTGGATCTGCGAAACAGGGCTTTCCATCGGGATGATCGGCCCGGTACCCTGTTTTTTCTCAAAAAGTTACGGGCAGTACAGGTGGCAGATTCTTCTGCGTGGGAAAGACCCGACAAAACTCCTGCGGGGACGCCAAATACCAGGCTGGATCATCGAGGTTGACCCACCCAGCATACTGTAGGGTCTTTTACCTTCATTCATTTTCGTGTATCATCTAAGAACGGCTTCACATTATAATTAGATTGGGATAAAAAAACGAACACAGGATTGAAAAATGCAGCTACTGAAGTACGCTATTAGTTTCATACGTGCCAGTTTCAAACTGGCTTCAAAAAAACCTCAGCTTCGGAAATCTCTGTTGTCTCTGAGGGCAGGTTCCCTTGTAATGTTGTTTGCAGGCTTCATCTCCATCGCATTGGTAGCCTGGTTGATTGGACTCAGCCCCCTGGGATTGATCCTCATCGGTGTGTTGAGCTTTCTCGTCGCTGCCGGTCTGTTTATTTGGGCGGAGATCAGCTCACTTGACATCTGCCCCGAAGCAGCAAAGTTATTCCAGGATAACGCTCAAGGTTTCTCACCACCGGAAAAACCTGTCGCAAATCATTGGGGGGATATTCTCATCCTGTCACTATCCACCCCCGGCACAATCATCATAAATAACTTACGAAAGTTGCTGGGGCGTACGGCTCAGATTCCCGGCTGGTTTGATGCCCAATTCCTAATCCTTCCCATTATCAGTCTGGAAGGCCTTGATTTGTCCCAGGCTGTCGAGCGTGTCAATCAAATGGTGGAGGATAACCTGCTCCGAATTCAACCCAATCTTGTGCGAGTTCGTCTGGTCGCCCGGGTCGTCAGGGATACATTACTCATTATCGGCATTCTCCTTGGCGCTTTCATCGCAGTAAGCATCACTGATCCGGCCACAGCTGGTCCCTGGCAGCGCGTCCTGGCAGCAGGTGCAGGGCTGCTATCTGCCTGGTTGTTTACCACAATCGGGAACATGTTCGGCGCTTTCACCCGTGCTTGCTATCTCACATCGCTTTATATCTGGGTGAGGAACGTTGAACGAAGCCGCGAGGGCAAAACCTCCGATAAATCATCACCACCAGAGATCCTCCGGCAGGTGCTGGGATCAGTAAAGTAAGGCATAAAGGAACGTCAATCATGGAACCAAGAAAAGAGATCCTGACCTGGAATGATGTAGATAAATTGATCGACCATCTCCTCCCACAATTTGAGTTGACCTTTGACAGCATGATCCTGATCTCCCGCGGCGGGGTCGTCCCTGGAGGTCTGCTGGCAGAAGCAATGGATATCCATAAACTGCTGCTTGCCTCTGTTGATTTCCCATCTGAGTTGGAAGATGTTGAACGCCCCCGGCTTCTAGCCTGGCCCAAATTCCTGATGTTCCCGGAGGACGAACTGCTGGCCGGCGAACGCATCCTGCTCGTGGACGATGTTTGGGGTTCCGGAAGGACGATCACCTCCGTTAAGAACCGCGTTACAGCGGCCGGCGGGTTCCCGTACACCTGCGTTCTGCATTTCAACCCCTACCGGAATCTCTTCGGCACGACCCGTCCGGATTACTTTGCCGCCATCACCGATGCCTTCATTATTTATCCCTGGGAAGTTGACCGGAATATCAAAGGTTCCCTCCTGCATGATCTGTAGTTTAATAATTCTTGCGAATCTCAGTATCAGATAATGAATGCGGCTGGATGACTGTGTCTTTGAGATTGTGATTGCATTTTCCATAATACAGCTATAATGAACCTGGCATTACCTGCATCTTGATCAGGAGGAAAATATGGAACAAAAAATCCATTGGTATGACTACATCACCATCAATATTTTTTATTTCGCCATCACGGCACGCTCCCAAACGCTGGGACTTATCGTCCCCCTCCTTGTACAGGATTTCGTAGGCGAGGAGGTTAAAGGCACAGCCCTGGGGAACATCCGCCTATGGGGATTGATGACGGCATTGCTCTTCCAGGCCCTGGCCGGCATTCTCTCCGACCGCAACACCTCCCGCTTTGGACGCCGTCGTCCTTTTATCCTGATCGGTGCGATCTCCGAAGTCATCGTATTTATTTTGATCGGGGTGATTGCTTCCACAGTGGAAGGGATGACAGGCTACTGGGTGCTGTTTGCCGCTTATTTGCTTTCCATGCTTGCTTCAAACACAGGCCACGCAGCCGCACAGGGATTGATCCCGGACCTCGTTCCTGAGTCCAAACATGGTTTATTCGCCGGGTTTAAGGCTTTCTTCGAACTTCCTGCCCCCCTGATCTTCGCATCATTTGTGATCTCAAAGGTTGTCAGCAGCGGAGAATACTGGACAGGATTGATCATCCTCAGTGCCGTCGTACTTCTTTCCGCCGGGATCGCCATGTTCATCAAAGAAAAACCGATCAAGCAGCCGCCGTTCGAGATGGACTGGAAACCCATCATCCGCCTGCTGGCAATGACCGGGGTGTTTACGCTTATTATTATTGGGACGGGTGAACTTGTTGAACTGATCAATAAACTGGCAAGCGGTCTGGAAGAGGTTTCCGCTCTGATCGCCACTGCAGCTATGGGCGTTTTCGGCATGGCGGTCGCGGTGGGATTGGGCGTGTGGTCAAGTGTACGCATCGGGGTTGGGAAGAAAGCCAGCAAAGACAATCCCTCGTATACATGGTGGATCATCAACCGCCTATCTTTCCTTGTGGGATCAACCAACCTCTCCGTTTTTGCGGTTTATTTCCTCCAGGAACGCTTTGGCAATCAGGCGGATGTTGTCGTTGAGGAAATGTACGGCATGCTGATGCTGCTCGTTGGGTTATCGATCTTCATTTCCAGCGTCCCCGCCGGATGGCTGACGGATAAATTCGGCAAGAAACCGATTTGTGCCATCAGCGGCGTGCTGGCGATGGCAGGCACAATTATTGTGGTCACCTCGCCAAACATCACCATATTTTATATCGGCGGTGTGCTGATCGGTATTGGCGTTGGTTTCTTCTTCACGGCAAGCTGGGCGCTGGGAACAGGGTTGGTTCCCAAAGAAGAAGCTGGGCGCTACCTGGGCATCTCAAACCTCGCAGGGGCTGGGGCCGGGGCAATCGGTGCCTATATCGGCGGCCCCATTGGCGACGGGGTCGGTTTTACGCTCCTGATGGGCATCTTCGGGTTCCTGTTTCTGGTCTCCGCACTGGCGCTGTTTGGCATCAGCGATAAAAAGCCTACCTCAATAGAAGAAACCACCATGCCAGGTTAATTGGATTAATCTTGTTCAAGGAATATTTTTTGGGGCAAGGCACAAAATACCGATTCTCTACATATTCTGTTGTTCAGGATAAGGCCGCCATCCAGATCCATCGCCCCATAGAGAGTCGGCAGGAATCCCAGCACAAGCATCGGGTTTCTGGAACTAAGATATAAATTATTCCTCAATCTCTTCCGGTGAGACTTCTTCATACTTGCTGGGGCACTTTAAGAGCAGCTCCTGGGCAAGGAAACTTCCATCGGGTTCAAGCGACCCTGTCAGGATTGCCTGGGCTTCATCTCGGAGCATATCCGGCGGTGCCCCCTGGTAGGAAACATCCAAGCGGGGCGTATCCGGATCGCCGACAGCTTGATGGAGAGCTGCGTCTATCCCGCCCAGGGCTTCGATCTCAGCGTCATCCACAGGGATATGTGCAATCGTGAAGGACAGCCAGCCGGTCTCCGAATTGTATTTAATCGAATCGCCGATCACCGCCCCCGAAACCCGTAGGCTCTGCCCGGTCAGGTTTTCTTCCGATTCCAGCAGTTCCCGAACGGAAACATAGAACGCCACCGTCGATCGTGTAACACTGATGATCAAGATGACCACGACAACCGCGAATAAGATCCCGCCGACAATGAATTTTATTTTATTAGATTTATTGATCGCTGTTCCAGAAGTTGTCATCTACAGTTCACCTGTGCTGCAACTGAATGCTTTTAGGTTTATTATATCGGAAGGGAATAGTGTTCGCTATAATCCCTTGTTTCCAGAAGATCCTATCCGGCCCAAAACAGAATTTTTTTTCTACGGGTTGACCTTCCTATGGTATAGTTTAACCATTCTACGACATCATTTGGAGTTTATATGTATATTGCCATTGAGGGCGTCATTGGTGTGGGGAAAACAACCCTAGCCCGCCTGCTTCAATCCTCCTTTGACGCTGAACTGCTCCTGGAAATCTTCGAAGAGAACCCATTCCTGAGCGATTTTTACAGCGACCGTGAACGCTATGCATTCCAGACCCAGATATTCTTCCTGCTCAGTCGCTACCACCAGCAGCGCAAAGGTGTCCTTGAAGCACTGGAGAAGAAAAGTACCCTGATCTCCGATTACACCTTTGAGAAGGACCGGCTTTTTGCAGAGGTCAACCTGGATGGGGATGAACTTGAAATGTACTATAAAGTCCAGGAAGCCCTTGCAGAAAAGATCACCCGACCGGACCTGGTTGTATATCTCAAAGCAGCGACAGATGTTCTCATGCACCGCATCGCCCAGCGCGATCGCTCTTATGAACGCCAGATGGATGTGAACTACATCGACACCTTGAATCACACCTACGAAGCAAAATATAATCACGCCAATGAAAAGAACGTGCTCATCATCAACACCAATGACCTGGATTTTGTTCGTCACCCGGAAGATCTAGAACTCGTCAAACAACGTATCCGTCAAACATTGAGGCTGTCACCATTCCAGGAGAATCTACCAATCGATCTTTAGATAAGGGGAACCATGCGCATAACACAAGAGCTGCTTCTAAAATACGCCCAGGAAACCGTTAAAAGACGGTTGCGTGGAGAAATGGATCTCCATGCAGTGTATCTGACCGGTTCCGTTTTGAGCGATTCACCCCTGCTGGGCGGGACGACCGATATTGACATGGTATTCGTCCACAAGTTCCAGGTTACAGATGCACGTGAATGCAAAAAGCTGACCCCGGAGATCTCGCTTGATATCGTTCATAAACTTAGAAATGAGTATGAAGCGCATAAACAGCTGCGGCTCGATCCCTGGGTAGGCTACCCCCTGACCAATTATCACATCCTGGTCCATGATACCGATCACTGGCTTGAATTCATCCAGTCTGGCGTATCAGCAAACTTCCACCAGCCAGACATCGTGCTCGCCAGGGTCAACGGCATGTTCGGTGCAGCTCGTGACCGCTGGTTCGACCTGGTGCAGGCTCCGACGGAAGTTTATCCGGATTGGCTCGATCAATACCTTGAAATCCTGACGCTGGCAGCAAATGCCGTCACCGGCCTGATCGGACCACCGCTGACCAGGCGGCGGTTCTTGATGGATTTCAGTGAACGTGTGGAGACACTCGGTATTCCAAAAGTACTGGCCGGTTTCACCGGCCTGCTGGGTTGTTCAAATCTTAAAAAAGATAATCTCGTTGAGTGGACCGATGCGTTTCAAAAGGACCTTATTACCCTTGCTGAAAATGGATCAGCACCGGTACATCTCTTGCCATGCCGGCACCGCTATTACGTGAATGCCATCAGGGCAATGACCGAAAGCCGTTCCCCGGAGCAGGCACTCTGGCCATTGCTGCGGACCTGGCTTGACGTCCAAAAAGCATTACAAAAAACAACCCCTCAGTCAGAAGTCTGGGAGGAGTGTCTGAAAAGCTTGAGCCTGACGGGTGAGACCTGTTCG
>Ga0272441_10007480_pt1 | contig 17736 bp, 12 predicted proteins | sample SSMProp6N_FD_193582 | JGI IMG/M metagenome (GOLD analysis project Ga0272441, IMG submission 193582) | Marine sediment archaeal communities from Little Sippewissett salt marsh, Falmouth, MA, United States - SSM-Prop-6N | ecosystem: Environmental > Aquatic > Marine > Wetlands > Sediment ... | reverse complement strand
CTCTAACATCAGCATCGTTCACATCAATAAAAGCCTGCAGAATTGCCAGGCCACGATAAAATTCAAGGAAAGAGCAAACGCTGAACAAGATGAAATGGATACAGAGGAACAAAAGCTCGACGGTGAAATCAAAGCGCTACGAGGTACACTGCAAGCCCTCATGCCCAACAGCAACGAATACTTCGAGCAGTCCAAGGAAATGATGCAGAAGCAGAAAGCGCTGGAGGGTTTACAGGACTACAATCGCCAGCTCAAAGCCTTGAAAATCCATCAATGGATGGGGAGGATCTACCCGGAGATCCTTCGAATCACCAAAGAGCTGGCGGCGAAAAAAGGACTGGCCCTGGTCCTCGCGGTCGAGGAGCCGGAATTTCCCATGCAACGGGCCGAAACGCTTTCGGCGGTTATTCAAACTCACAAGGTACTCTATAGCGGGGGATGTGTGGACTTGACGAACGAGGTTGTGGCGGAACTGGATAAGCTGGACTACCTACTTAAGAATTGAATACAAGCTCAGCCAACATCCCTGCGAAAGCAAAGGTTCCAGAAACGTGATAGCACATTGGATTCTCGCTTTTGCGGGAATGACAATACACTATAATCAAATGATACACTGCACGGTAGTGCCTGATCTGTGATGAAAGTGACCATAGGACAATTAGCCGAGCTACTTCACGCCGAATTCGTCGGCCAGGCTGCTGAGAGCGACAGGCCCATCACGGCCATACGCCCGATTGAGGCGGCAGGTGAAACAGATGTGACGTTTATCACAAATGATAAACACAAAGCGGCCCTCGACCAATCGCGCGCCGGAGCAATTCTTGTCTCTACGCGTCTGGAAGCGCTCAGCAAGCCACAACTGATTGTTAAAAATGTCAACGCCGCCCTGATCGAAGTCCTGAACATTTTCGCACCCAAACTCACCCCCCCCACCGCAGGGATTGATCCGACCGCCAAACTCGGCGCCGATGTCACGATAGATGAAAGAGCCTGTATCGGCGAGGGCGTCGTGATCGGTAATGGTGTTCGTATCGGACGCCACAGTATCATCGGCAGCGGCTGTAAAATCGGTGAGAATTCGAACATCGGAGCCAACTGCCGTCTCGACAGTAACGTTGTTATTTATCACAACTGCCGCCTGGGGCATCACGTTATTATTCAAGCCAACGCCACAATCGGCTCAACGGGCTTCGGGTACTCGGTCATCGACGGCGCTCATCGACTGATCCCCCATAACGGTGGCGTTGTCATCGAGGACTATGTTGAGATCGGAGCCAATACCTGTATCGACAGAGCCAAGTTCGGCAATACGATCGTCGGAGCCGGGACAAAGATCGACAATCTTGTCCAGGTCGCTCATAATGTCGTCATCGGCAAATGTTGTTTGATCGCCGCTCAGGTCGGCATTTCCGGCAGTTGCACACTTGGCGATGGCGTCGTCCTGGCCGGGCAAGCCGGCCTGGCGGACAATATACAAATCGGCGATGGCGCGATGGTCGGCGCTCAGTCGGGTGTGATGAAAAACGTTCCTCCCGGAGAGAAAATGCTCTGGACACCAGCGATCAAAAGAGACGAGGCGATGCGAACAATCGGTTTGACCATGCGCTTGCCCAAGATGGCCGAGCAGCTTAAGCGACTGGGCAAAAGGATCGAGAAACTTGAAGTTGCAGAAGACGATAAAAAATGAAGCCAAAGTACGCGGCCGGGGTCTGTTCGGGGGCAAGGAAGCCAAGGTCGTCTTTCGCCCCGCCCCTGAGGATTCCGGCATCACGTTCATTCGGATCGACGCCCCCGAGCCGGTCCGGATCCGCGCTACGGCATCCAACCTTGCCGAACGGAGCCGTCGTACGACAATCCAGAATGGCGCGATGAGTATCGAGACAGTAGAGCATTGTCTGGCTGCCATTAACGCCCTGGAGATCAACAATCTCTTCATCGATGTTTACGGGCCGGAACTGCCGGCGCCGGATTGCAGTTGTGCCGAATACTTCAAGGCCCTCAAGCGCGCCGGTGTCGTTGAGCAAAATGTCGCGCGAAAGGAGTTTGTTATTACTAAGCCGATCACCCTCTCCGCCGGAGATGCGTGCATCTACGCCCTGCCGCACTACGATGATGGATTGAGCCTCACGTATGATTTGGACTACGGAGGGCACACCGGAATCGGCCGGCAAATCTTCAGTTGTCAGCTTACCCCGGAGAACTTTGAAAGACATCTGGCGCCCGCCCGAACCTTCTTGCTCGAAGCAGAAGCCAAGCAATTTCAGGCCCGCGGCATGGGCACGCATATTGGTCCTCGTGATTTGCTGGTGATCAACTCAGACGGGCCTATTAAAAACAGTTACCGATTCCCGGATGAGTGCGTCAGGCACAAGATTGTCGACTTGGTTGGCGATCTCGCGCTCATCGGCCGGTCGATTCAGGGGCGGATCGTCGCCTACAAGAGCGGACACGCTCTGAATCAGCAGCTTGCAAAGAAGTTGTACGAGGCCGCCCAACAACAGGAACGGATGGCCAAGTTCGGCACGGACGCCCTCTTAGATGTCCGACAAATTGCCAAGATCCTGCCGCACAGATATCCCTTTCTGCTGGTGGACAAGGTCATCGAAATCGAAGGTGACACACGAATCAAGGGCGTTAAAAACGTCAGCATCAACGAGCAGTTTTTCCAGGGCCACTTTCCCGGCACGCCGATTATGCCCGGCGTTCTGATCGTCGAAGCCATGGCTCAGGTATCCGGTTTATTGTTCGCACAAAGACTGGAGCACACGGGTAAGCTGGCCGTGCTTCTGAGTATGGACCATGTCAAACTGCGGAAATCTGTCGTGCCCGGCGACCAGTTAATTCTGACCGCCGAAACCGTGAAGCTTAGAAAAAGAACCGCACAGTGCCGGTGCAAGGCAATCGTCGGCGATGCCGTCGTCGCCGAAGCGGAAATCAAATTTATGCTTGTTGACGACGAGAAAATGTAAAGGAGAATTGAAAAAGCAACATGACTCAGATACATCCCAGCGCGGTAATTGACAAAGATGCCCAGTTGGCCGATGACGTGATCGTTGGGCCGAATTGTGTCGTCGGCGCCGGTGTTTCAATCGGCACCGGAACGATCCTCAACGCTAACGTAGTGATCATTGGAAACGTGACCATCGGCCGGAACAATCAGTTTTTCCCCAACTGCGTGATCGGGTGTCGTCCGCAGGTTTTGCGGCTGACCTCCGAGACCGAAATCGGGGGGCTCACCATAGGGGATGGAAACGTCATTCGTGAACAGGTCACCATCCATCCGGGCATTCATCCGGGCTCGTTGACGAAAATCGGATCGGATAATTTCCTGATGGTCAGCGTGCACATCGGGCACGACTGCACCCTGGAAGATCAGATTGTCATGAGTAATCTCGTGCAGATCGGCGGGCATTGTAAGATTGAAACAGGTGCCTGGTTCAGTGGTTTAGCCGCGTCACACCAGTTTGTGACCATCGGCAAATGGTGCTATGTGGCGGGTCTGGCCGGATTGAATCGGGATGTCCCACCGTTCTTGACGATTAGTGGACATTACCCGCCGAAAGTGCGCGGTGTAAACAAACGGGGTCTGATCCGGGCCGGCCTAAACGAACAGCAGCAACAGAATATCTTTAAGGCGCACAAAAAGCTTTACCGGCAGTCCGGGTCATTGCTCGACCATGCCAAAGCGCTGGCGAAAGAGGACGGGCTCGATGACAACGTTCGAGCGATGCTTGATGCGATCATCAGCAGCAGCCGGCACCAGTTCGGCAGACACCTGGAAACGTTTAGGACACATTAATTACCGATAGTCTTAGTTCTTTTGTTGTGGGGATTGAATTCTCGGGACGCGTTCGGCCACTGGTTAGGATACAACATGCAGAACACAAACATAAGAGTTGCCGTCATCGGCGCGGGCAAAATGGGAACGATACACGCAAAGGTTTATACCCAACTGCCCCAGTGCGACCTCGTCGGCGTCGTCGATATCAACGCCCAAAAAGCACAGCGCCTGGCTAACCGCTACAATTGCCTGGCGTATACCGATTGCGAGGACATCCTGGAGAAGGTCGATGCGGTCACGATTGCGACGCCGACGGTGACTCACCTGAAGCTGGCAAAAATCTTCATCAAGAACAAGATCGCCGTGCTGGTTGAAAAACCGCTGGCCGTCAACGTCAAAGAAGGCAAGAAAATCGTCGGCCTCGCAAAAAAAACGGATAGTGTCGTAGCGGTCGGTCATTCCGAGCGTTGCAATCCCGTCGTCCAGGCCATTAAACGGCTCGATATCAAACCGAAGTTTATCGATGCCGACCGTATCAGTCCCTACCCCTTCCGCTCGACGGACGTCGGCGTGGTGCTGGACGTGATGATCCATGACATCGACATTATCCTCTCATTGGCGGCCAGCAAGATCAAAAAAGTGGACGCCGTCGGCGTCAATGTCGTGGAAGATAAGGAAGATATTTGCAACGCGAGGATCGTCTTCGAGAACGGCTGCCTCGCCAACATCACCGCGTCGAGGCTCGCCCTGAAAACCGAACGGCGCGTCAGAGTGTTCAGCCGGCAGGCGTATCTGAGCGTCGACTATCTTAAAAAAAGCGGTATTCTCATTAAAGCCGATCCGAACATCAACGTCCTCAAGTGGATTCAGGAGCATAAAGAGGCCGGCGATTTTGACCTGACGAGCGTGAACTGGCCGGACCTTTTGCACATCGAGCAGCTCGATATAGACGACAAGGAACCCATTCGCCTGGAACAGGAGGCGTTTCTAAAGGCCGTAACCGATAGAGCCCTTAGACCCGAGGTCAGCGCCGAGGAAGGGTTGGCGGCACTGGAATGCGCTCAGAAAATTCTAACGTCCATCAGAAAACATAAATGGCACGAGACAATTGGCGAGGACACGTAGCGAGTGCCTATCACAAAAACTGTAAAAGAAAAACTTGAGCTAAAGAGGCAACCTATCATGATGAAAAAATATCGGATTTGTGCAATTTTGTCGGCTGTCGTCCTGATCTGCGGCTGTGCCGATCAGACGAACAACAACCAGGGTAGCGAAAAAATCACTAAATTGGAAAGGAAAGCTGTGAATTTGGATAGCAACGTTGTGAAGTTGGAAACAAGCATGGGTGATATCGTCATTGAGCTTAATCGACAAGCCGCACCCGTTACAACAGCAAATTTCCTCGAATACGCGGGATCGGGATTTTATGATGGGACGATCTTTCACAGAGTCATACGAGGCTTCATGATTCAGGGGGGCGGCTTCACGACGCAAATGGAAAAGAAAAAAACACGCGATCCGATCGTCAATGAAGCTAAAAACGGATTAAGTAATGCGCGCGGGACTATCGCAATGGCGAGGACCAGCGACCCCGACAGCGCAACATGTCAGTTTTTCATTAACCACGCAGACAACACTCCTCTGGACTATGCCGAAAATCGCAATCCGGGATACGCCGTATTCGGCAAGGTGATCGAAGGGATGGATGTCGTCGATGCCATCGCAGCGGTCAAGACGACGACGCGGAACGACATGGACGACGTCCCCGTCGAACCCGTCATCATAAAATCAGCAACTATCGTCCCGGAATAAAGGAAGGGCGAAACGACCGGATTGGATTGGATTTACGTGTCCAATTTCAGTTTGCTCACCCGTTGGTGGGCGAGGCGCGTCGGTTCCGGCAGACGATATTTCACTGCGCAAGTGAGTGTGATTTTTATTGCATCCTCAAGCAGACATTTATGGCCCACCGAGACGAAGACGGGCTTGACGTTCGCGCGCGTCCTGACAACGGCGCCAATGATCTCGGAAGGCGTCTGACACTTACTCTTCTCATCTTTCAACAGGCTGTATGCGCCCTTTTCGGATGAAGGCTCTTGGTAAGCACCAGTCAACCGGCTCTTGGCACAACCGATGGTTGGCTTATTGAAAAACAGACCGAGATGAGCGGCTAAACCGAGCCGGCGGGGATGAGCGATGCCTTGACCGTCGATGATGAACGCATCAGGGCGTGTTTGGAGCTTTTCGACCGCATCGATACAAACCGGAGCCTCGCGAAAAGAAAGCAGACCGGGAATATAGGGAAAGCTTACGTCCCGGATCGCACTAACCGTTTCGACAAGCTCGAACTCGGCTAAACGCAAAACGACAACGGCGGCTAAAATTCTCCCCCCGTCCTTGCTGAAAGCACAATCCATGCCCGCAATAATCTTCGGTTTTCTCTTAATCGGCGTAAATTGTACTTTCCGAGCAAGAGCCACCTGCAATTCCCTGGCCTGTGAATAAGACAAATCCCAACGATGAAGCTTTTTCATTTGGATTCGGATATTTGAACATCGGTTTTACAAACGAAAAGCATTTTACCCCATCGGAGTCTTATGGTACACTACCGGGTTTGTATTTCTGGTGAATTTTCGTAATAAGGTTATGGAGGTTAATACACAGGCAGGATGGCCACACGAACAGACAAAGCGATAAGGATCACTGGCGCCGCCGAGCACAATCTTAAGAACATCAGCCTGAGCATCCCGCGTGATAAGCTGGTGGTCATTACCGGCATCAGCGGCTCAGGTAAAAGCTCTCTGGCCTTTGATACGATCTACGCCGAAGGGCGTAGAAAATATGTCGAATCGCTCAGCACTTATGCCCGGCAGTTTCTCGAACAAATGCAAAAGCCGTCTGTCTCGGAAATTACAGGCTTGCCGCCAACCATCGCTATCGAGCAACGAAGCGCCAGCAGCAATCCCCGCTCGACGGTCGCGACGACCACGGAGATTTACGACTATTTTCGCGTGCTTTTCGCCCGGACGGGCCAGCCGCACTGCTGGGTATGCGGCAAAGAGATTACAAGCCAGCACTCCTCGCAGATCGTCGAATCCATCCTCTCTCGGCCGGAGGGCACGAAAATGCAGATTTGCGCCCCGCTGGTCCGTGGCAAAAAAGGCGAACATAAAGAGGTCTTCGCCGGCATACAACGCGAAGGATTTGTCCGCGTCCGGATTGACGGCGCGATTTGTGATGTACGAAACGTCCCTGAGCTGAACAAAAAAAAGAAACACGATATCGCCGCCGTTGTTGATCGGTTGATTATCAAAGATGGAGTTCGCATCCGCTTGGCCGACTCGGTGGAGACGGCCCTGAAACTGGCTGAAGGCATCCTCTTGGTATTACTCCAGGAGCCCGAAGCGGACAAACAAAATGGCGGTGACGGTCGCTGGGAAGAGGCCATTTACAGCGAGAAATTTGCCTGTTCCGAGCATCCGCAAGCCAGTCTCGAAGAGCTCTCGCCGAGATTGTTCAGCTTCAACAGTCCCTACGGCGCCTGCAAGAGTTGCGACGGATTGGGGACGATTCTTGAGTTCGATCCCGACCTGATCGTGCCGGATAAAACCATCTCACTGGAAAACGGCGCGATCGACGCCTGGCGCAAGGGCGGCAAGCGAATGAACATCTTCTATAACCGCCTGGTCAAACGATTCTGCAGAAACACAGGCATTAGCAAATCCATTCCGTTCGAGCGCATCCCGGAACAGTACAAAAGGATTCTGATGCACGGAACGACCAACGACGACGAGGATAAATATGGTGTGTCGTTCGAAGGCGTCATCCCCAATCTTATCCGACGGTGGGAAAATACAACCAGTGAATACGTCAAAACCAGATTGAGCGGTTATCTTTCACAACAACCTTGCCGAAGCTGCGAGGGCGCCCGGCTCCGCCCCGAGGCCATCGCCGTAACCGTCGGAGGCAAGAGTATCCACCAACTGACGACCCTGAGCATCGAGAAGGCACAAAAATTTTTCAGCAGATTAAAGCTGGACAAAGAGAAGACCGTGATCGCCGCGGCGGTACTCAAAGAGATTAAAGCCCGACTGAAATTCATGGTCGACGTCGGACTCGGGTATCTCACGCTGGACCGAACGAGCAGCACGCTGGCCGGTGGTGAAGCCCAGCGAATCCGCCTGGCCACACAGGTCGGCAGCGGACTCGTCGGTGTGTGCTATGTGCTCGACGAGCCGACCATTGGCCTGCATAAACGGGATAACGATCGCTTGCTGGGGATATTGCAGAGGCTCAGCCGATTAGGCAATACGGTCATTGTGGTCGAGCATGACGAAGATATTATCCGGAGTGCGAATCACATTGTCGATATCGGTCCGGCCGCCGGTGCGCATGGCGGCGAAGTCGTTGCACAAGGCCGTCTGCAGGATATTACCAATTGCAAAAATTCACTCACCGGCGAATACCTAAGCGGCCAAAAAAGCATCGCGTTGCCGGCAGAGAGAAGACGTTATAACCTGAGAAAGTGCATTGAGATTAAGGGAGCTGCCGAGAACAATCTAAAAAATATCATCGTCAAATTCCCCCTTAGCGTCTTTACATGCGTGACCGGCGTCTCCGGCTCCGGCAAAAGCACCCTGGTCAGCGAGATCCTGCTGAAGGCTCTCAAACGCCGGCTCTACCATTCCCGCGAAAAGCCCGGCGCCCACAAAAATGTACTCGGCACCTCAATGATTGACAAGGTCATTGAGATCGACCAGTCGCCGATCGGAAAGACGCCGAGAAGCAATCCGGCGACGTACACGGGAGCTTTCGATCTGATCAGGAAACTGTTCAGCATGACGCGAGAGTCAAAGATTCGAGGCTACAAGCCCGGGCGATTCAGCTTCAACGTCAAGGGTGGCCGATGCGAATCGTGCAAGGGACAGGGCACAAAAAAGATCGAGATGCACTTTTTGCCGGATGTCTATGTCACGTGCCAGAGCTGTAAGGGCACGCGATACAATCCGGAAACCCTGGCCGTGACGTATAAAGGCAAAAATATCGCCGACGTACTCGATATGCGGATCGACGACGCCCTGGATTTCTTCGCGAACTTCCCGGTTATCGTGCGAATTTTGCGCACGCTGGCCGACGTCGGTCTGGGCTACATGCAGTTGGGCCAGCCCTCAACCACCCTCTCCGGCGGCGAAGCGCAGCGCGTCAAACTCTCCTCCGAATTGGGCAAAGCGGCGACCGGACACACGCTGTATATCCTCGATGAGCCGACGACGGGATTGCACTTTGCCGATATTCACAACCTCTTGAACGTACTCCAGCGGCTCACCGATTGCGGAAATACCGTCGTCGTCATCGAACATAATCTTGATGTTATCAAGATGGCGGATTATATTATAGACCTCGGACCCGAAGGCGGAGATGCCGGTGGCACGATTGTCGTGGCCGGTTCGCCCGAGGAGATTATAAAAAACAGGAACAGCTTTACGGCCAAGTATTTGAAGGCCAAACTCGCAGAGGGCAAAACAACAGGCAGGTAATCAAATGTGGGAATTTCGACTGCGTTCAATTGACGATCTGGAGCAAATGAACAACCAGCTCGGTCTCTCTATCCAAGCCCGGCAGGACGTCTCGATCCTGACTGAATCCATACAGGTCGGGGATCTGGTGATTCCGAATTCGCTGGCGGTACACCCGATGGAGGGTTGCGACGGCGATTCTCAGGGCCGGCCGGGAAAACTCACGCTCCGGCGCTACGAAAGATTCGCCGCCGGCGGAGCGGGCCTGATCTGGGCCGAAGCGACAGCCGTCGTTCCCGAAGGCCGAGCGAATCCGAGGCAGTTATGGATTCACGAAAAAAGCAAGGATAGTTTTGCCGCGATGGTAAAAATGATGCGGCGGGTAGCCGCCAAGAGCATGGGGCCGGGACATAAGCCCGTCATCGTATTGCAACTGACTCATTCGGGACGATATAGCAAGCCGGAAGGTGTAGCGCAACCGATGATCCCTCAGCGCGATCCGTACCGTGATCCGCTGATCCCACAACGAGAACCCACTCCGGATATAAAGAGCAGGATCCCGGATGATTGGCCTCTTATAACGGACGATTACCTCGACCGACTCCAGAACGCCTATGTCGAAGCGGCAAGAATCGCATTCGATGTCGGATTCGATGCCGTGGACATCAAATCGTGTCACGGATATCTCATTAACGAGCTTTTTGGCTGCCGGAGTAGAGAAGGCAAGTACGGCGGCTCTTTCGAGAACCGAACCCGGTTCCCGCTGGAAGTCATCGACAAAATTCACAAAGAGCTTGGCGAGGATGCTACGGTCGCCACCCGGCTCGGCGTTTTCGATGCGATTCCCTATCCCTATGGCTGGGCCGTTGACAAAGACGATTACACCAAGCCCGATCTGGTAGAACCGAAGAAGCTGATCGAGCTTTTACACCAACGTGGTGTTAACCTGATTAACATCACGATAGCGAATCCGTATTACAATCCCCACGTGGGCAGACCCTTCAATGAGCCGATTGTAGGCGGCTACGAAGAACCCGAGCATCCGCTGTCGGGCGTGAACAGGCTCGTTAATATTGTGGGCCAGATACAAAAGGAATTTCCTGATATCGCCATCGTCGGCACGGGTTATAGCTGGCTACGGACGCTCTTCGCCAACGTCGCCGCAGCCAATAAAGCCAACGGCCTGACGACCCTCGTCGGCGCCGGACGCATGGCATTTGCATACCCTGATTTCGCTAAAGACATCATCACGAAAGGTCGGATGTTTCCAGAGAAGGTCTGCATCGCCTGCAGCGCCTGCACTCAAATCATGCGTGACGCCGGGATGGCGGGCTGCGTCGTCCGGGACAATGAGGTGTACGGCCCCATTTTCGAGCGGGGCAGGATGAGCGATCGAGAGAACCTCGCCCGGCTGGCCTCGGCGTGCCGAAAATGCCAGGAGCCAACGTGTCAGTTGGCATGTCCGGCGGGTGTGGACATCCCGAAATTCATCAGCCAGTTTTTGGATGGCCGGGAAAAAGCCGCATACGAAACGCTCAGAGAAACCAATATATTCCCGGAAATCTGCGCCTGGCTGTGCCCGGTTGAACAGCAATGTGAAGGCCATTGTTTGCAGAGCTTCATCGGTGATATGCCCGTCCCCATTGCCGAGATACAAATGTATCTTGCAGTACAAGCCAATAAAAATGGCTGGTCGAAACTACACCTCCCGGCAGAGAGCACCGGCCAAAATATCGCCGTCATCGGCGCCGGCCCTGCCGGTCTGGCCTGTACCGCGAGACTGATCGAAGCCGGACATACGGTAACCCTCTTCGATGCAAGCACCGAATTCGGCGGCATGATCGCATCGGTTATTCCGCCGGACAGGCAAAGCAACGCGCTCAGAAACGAAATCGCGGCAATTTTCGCCAATGTGCCGAAGGACCGAATGATTCTGCGACTGGGCAAAACGCTGAATCCCAATTTCAACCTGGACAACATTATCAAGGAAGGATTCGACGCCGTGTTTGTCGGGATGGGCCTGCCGAAATCCGTCAGTATGAGTGATGAGAATCTCGATGGTTTGTGGAATGCGATGGACTTCCTCTCGATGGCCAAATCCTCGAATAACCTGCACCTCGAAGACAAACGCGTAGCCGCGATCGGAGGCGGCAATACCGCCATGGACGTCGCGACCACGGCTAAACGGCTCGACGCTCAAGATGTTTACCTGATTTATCGCCGCTCCTTCAAAGAGATGCCGGCCTGGAGCGCCGAGCGCGACAGAGCCATGCACGATGGCGTGCACTTTTTGATTCTGACTCAACCGCTCGACTTTCTTTCTGCCAACGGGAAGCTGACGGGGATTAAAGTGTGCCCCACCCGGCTGGGCGAACCGGATGCTTCAGGACGCCGAAGGCCCGAACCCATCGAGGCGAGTGCGTATGAGCTTGAAATGGACATTGTCGTCGAGGCGATCGGCCAGGCGCCGCCGGAACAGATTGCGGATATCCTGTCGGGTCTGGCCCTAACGAACGGTCTGATCCAAACAAAGCAAGGGACATCAGCGACGTCGAAACCGGGCGTGTTTGCCGGAGGCGACCTTGTCCGAGGCGCCTCGACGGTCGTTGCTGCCGTGGCGGATGGCATGGCGGCCGCGAAAGAAATCAACGAATTTTTGAGATAAGAACAATAGTAAAGGATTCAGAAAATGGCAGAACGACCCGCAGCAATCGTCACCGGAGCAAGCCGGGGTATTGGTAAAGGCATTGCGATGGAGTTGGCCTCACTGGGCTATGATGTTGTGATTAACCATTTCGACTTTACGAGCGAAGGTAAGCCGGATGAATCACGTGCCGTCGAGACTCAGAAGGAAATCAAAGCCCTCGGCGTTGAATGCGAAACACTGCGAGGAGACGTTAGTCGGGCCGAAGATCGCGACAGCCTGGTCGCGCTGGCCAAACGCAGATTTGGTCGATGCGACATGCTGGTTAACAATGCGGGTGTGGCCCCCTCGAAACGAATGGACCTTCTCGAAGCCACCGAAGACAGCTTCGATAGAGTGATGAGCATTAATCTCAAAGGGCCGTACTTTCTGACCCAGCAGGTCGCCAACTGGATGATCGAGCAAAAGAAGGCGCATCCCGAGCGCGGATTTCGAATCGTCAGTACGGGATCGATCTCGTCGTACACCAGCTCGCCGGCACGCGGGGAGTATTGTCTGAGCAAGGCCGGGATTGCCATGATGACCAAACTCTATGCGGACCGGTTAGCGGAATACGGCATCGGCGTCTTTGAGATCAGTCCCGGCATTATCGCCACCGACATGACGAGCGTGGTCAAAGACAAGTATGACAAGCTGATCGCAGAAGGCTTGACACCGATCAAGCGATGGGGCCAACCGGAAGATATCGGCAAGGCCGTCGGAGCTATCGCCCAGGGCCGGCTCGATTTTTCAACTGGCCAGGTCATAAATGTCGACGGCGGCTTTCATCTTAGGAGGCTATAGCAAGCAAAAATGGATATCAAAAACACAATCACCACACTGTTAAGAGATGGCTTTATTCTCGTATTCAACCAGGACAAACTCGACGTGGTCCGAACCGCTGAAGCGCTGATGAAGGCCGGCGTCAATAACATGGAAGTGACCTGCCGGATTAAAAAACCTCTGGAGAAGCTATCGCGGCTGCGTAAAGAATTGCCCGATTTTGCGACGGGCGCCGCCAGTCTTATCGACTCACCTGAAATGCTGGAAGTGTACAACAAGGCCAACGCGCAGGATCCGCTACCTTCGGTCGCCCAGGTCGTGGAGGCCGGGGCGTGCTATCTTGTCTCGGCGGTGAACTTCAGCGACGCCGGTTTCCGGAAATATGCCGGGCGGGTTCCTATGATACCCGGATGCGGCAGTGCCAATGAAATCGTCAGCCAGTTTTCTAAAGGAGCGAATCTCTGTAAAATATTCCCCGCCAAGCAGCTTGGCGGTCCGGCCTTTGTCAAGGCGATCGATCCGGCGATCCATAAGATCATCAGCCTCGTGCCCACCGGCGGGACGAATCCCGGCAATATTCCCGAATATATTGACGTCGGAGTCCTGGTCCTGGGCGGCTCATTCAGCATGATCGAAAAAGCCTCGATGAAGAGGATCATCGATGAGCAGGATTACGACCTTCTGGCGAAAGAACTCACAATAATCAAGCAGCTCATCGACAAGGTACGAACCGAAAAATATCCCAACATCGATTTCACCTCAGCATCGCTGGAGCAAATCAGTCGGGCTACAGGGAGGAATTTTAATATTGATCGCTCGAATTAATCGAATCCAACTTGTAGGATGGGCAATTTATTTGCCCATGCTGTTAATGTGTCGAAATGTCGAGGCGGCTTCTGAGACACTCACCCTTAATGACAAAGACACCGGCTATCGCGGCATCTGGTATATGAATCAGCCCTCCGGCGACGAATACGTCTATAAGTACAGCGGCGGTTTGGGAACGTATTGCGCCAAGCATAAGCCGTTCGCCGTCTATTGCGACAAAGTCAGAAAAACCTTCTTCTGTTACGGCGGCACAACAACCGATAGCAACCGAAAACTGCTCCACATGGTCTCATACTACGACCACAAAACAGGCATGGTGCCCCGGCCGACCATCCTGCTCGATAAAAAAACCAGCGATGCGCACGACAACCCGGTCATCTCCATCGATGACCAAGGCACGATTTGGATATTCTCCACCTCCCACGGCACGTCCAGACCTTCATATATTCATAAAAGCCGCAAGCCTTACGACGTCAACGCGTTCGATCTCGTGAATCCGACGAAGATCGAGAACGCACAAGATGTTCCGATGACCAACTTTTCGTATATGCAACCCTGGCATCTTAAAAATAAAGGATTCGCGTGTTTCTTCACGCGCTATAATTACCCCGTGGATCGCACGATTTGTTTTATGGCAAGCCGGGACGGTGTGACTTGGTCGCAATGGCTCCGGCTGGCGGTGATTGATAAAGGACACTATCAAATCAGCGCCGCAGGCAAAAACAAGGTGGGATCCGCATTTAACTTTCATCCGATCCCAAAAGGACTCAATTGGCGAACGAACCTCTACTATATCGAAACCCATAATCTCGGCAAAACCTGGAAGAGCGTTGACGGACGGCATCTGGAATTGCCACTGACACAACCTAAAAATCCCGCCCTGGTGCATGATTACCAGACCGATGGCTTAAATGTTTATCTGAAGGATATTCGATTTGACAAGCAAGACCAACCGGTGATTCTTTACATAACAAGCAAAGGCTACGAGTCCGGCCCGAAGAACGATCCCCGGACCTGGACCACGGCCCGCTGGAACGGTATGAGGTGGCAGATACGACCCGTTTGTACCTCGGACAACAATTACGACATGGGATCGCTGTATATCGAGGACGATGGGACGTGGCGAATCATCGGTCCGACCGAGACGGGGCCGCAGCCATATAATCCGGGCGGTGAGATAGCGATGTGGATTACCCATAACGAGGGAGCTGACTGGAAAAAAGTCAAGCAGCTCACGAACAACAGCTCCCGCAATCATACGTATGCCCGGCATCCGCTCAACGCCCACCCTGATTTTTATGCCATTTGGGCCGACGGACACGGCAGAAAGCCGTCCCAATCGTCGCTGTATTTCTGCGACAAGCAGGGGAACGTTCGCGTCCTCCCCCGGCAGATGAGCAGCGACTTTGCAGAGCCGAAACGATTGGAGTAACCGTCAGACAGATAAACCAGAATGATCGATTCACCCTTTGCTCAATGGGAGAAAAACATGACAGAGACAAAACAAATCGCAAACCAAACGGTGACCTTCCATTGCTATAACACCATCATCGTCGGCTCGGGCGCCGCGGGCATGAACTGCGCCGTACACCTGTGCGATTTCATAACACAAAAGGGGAATAATCCCGCCGAGAGGATCGCCGTCGTAACCGCCGGCCTGGGGCTGGGCGCCTCGCGGATGAGCGGCTCGGATAAGCAAACGTACTACAAGATCGGCACCAGCCCGGATGTCCCCGACAGCGCCGAGGAATTCGCCAAGAGCCTCACCGCGGGAGGCTGCTGTCACGGCGATTCGTCATTAATCGAAGCTATCGGCTCGCTGCGGGAATTCTACCACCTGGTCCAGACGGGCGTGCCGTTTCCCACGGATTCGACGGGGACCTTCATCGGTTACAAAACGGACCACGATCCGTTCGAGAGAGCGACGTCGGCCGGGCCGAAAACCAGCCGATTTATGAGCGAGTGTTTGCAAAAGCAGCTCGAACGCTACGGTGTCAAGATTTTCGATGAGCAGGAGGCGATGCATTTATTAACGGGCGGCTCCGGGGATGGTAAGCGTATCGCAGGAGTGGTCACGATAGATAAAAACCAGCTTAGTGAATCGAACTATGCCATCAATGTATTTCTGGCTGCTAATATTGTCCTTGCTGCCGGCGGGCCGGGCGAATTGTTTAAAACCAGCGTTTATCCCAGAGATCAATTGGGCATCCACGGGCTGGCCTTCAAGGCGGGCCTGATCGGAGCGAACCTGACCGAATCGCAGTTCGGCCTGGCAAGCATAAAGTTTCGCTGGAACGTCTCAGGCACGTACATGCAGGCAATTCCGCGTCTGTTCAGCACGGATGCTAACGGCAAAGACGAAAAGGAATTTCTCACGGGCTTTTTCCCATCGATGAGCAAAATGGCCACGGATATTTTCCTCAAGGGTTACCAATGGCCTTTCGATCCGCAGAAGATCGAGAACCTGCAATCCTCGCTGATTGACGTTCTGGTTTTCAACGAGACACAAAAAGGCAGGCGGGTCTATATGGACTTCCTCCACAATCCCATCGGCAGCGATTCGATGGACGAGTTCGATATTGATGAACTCGAACCGGAGGCGGCGGAATACCTTGAAAAGGCCGGCGCTTTGCAAAACACCCCTATCGAGCGGCTGGCTCATATGAATCCTCCCGCCATCGAAATCTATAAAGAGAACGGCATCGACTTGTATTCGGAGCCGCTTGAGATTGCGGTCTGCGCCCAGCACAACAATGGCGGCTTCGCCGTGAATAAATGGTGGCAATCCAATATCCCACAGACCTTTATCATCGGTGAAATGGCGGGCACACACGGCGTCAAACGACCGGGCGGCTCAGCCCTCAACGCCGGCCAGACCGGCGGGCTGCGTGCCGCCGAATACATCGTTAACGTGTATGGCTCCGATCTGCCGGATTATTCTGAAAAACAATCTGAGATCGACAAGCAGCTCAGCGACTGTATCGCAAACTTCGAGAGCTATAAAAGCTCATCCGGTTCGGCTCCCGCAGAAATTTTGGACCAGGTCCGAAGCCGGATGACCGCTTCTGGTGGGCATATCCGTGAACGCAATGATGCCGGACAGGCCTTGAAAGAAGCTGTGAAACTCTACAAAAATATCAAAGCCAAGGGGATGCCTACGAAGGATGCCAAGGCCCTCATTCAAGCGATACAAGCCGAGCATCTGGCCTTGACGAGCGTGGCGTATCTCAAGGCCGTCGTGGAACTGCTCGGTCAAGGCAGCGGATCACGCGGATCGCATCTTGTCCTGACCGAAGATGGCGTTGAAATCCATCCCGAGGTCATCGATAAAGCCACCGGCAAGCCTTTGAAATTCAAACCCGAAAACGAGTCACTCAGAAATTCCATCCTGCAGATCGAATACGACGAAGACTCACCAGACCTGTTCACAAGCACGAATGTTAAGCTAAGGCCGACCCCGACCGACCGGAAGGCCTTCGAGCCGGCCTGGCAGGATTATCGAGAAGGAAAAATTTACGGCTAACATCGATCAATAGGGAGAACGTCTATGGCTATGATCGAACTTAAATCCGCATCACAATGTAAATACGATATCGTTTCGTTGGGTGAGATAATGATCCGGCTGGACCCGGGTGAAGAAAGAATCCACACCACCCGGCACTTTCGAGCCTGGGAAGGCGGCGGCGAGTACAACGTCACCCGAGGTCTGAAACGATGTTTCGGTAAACGGGCCGCGGTAGTCACTGCCTTAGTCGATAATCCCGTCGGACGGTTACTGGAGGACTTGATCTATCAGGGTGGTGTTGATATGGGGTACGTCAAGTGGGTGCCGTACGATGGGATCGGCAGGAAGGTCAGGATCGGCTTGAATTTCACCGAACGAGGTTTCGGCGTTCGGGCGGCGGTGGGTTGTTCGGATCGAGCGAACAGCGCTGCGTCCCAATTGAAAAAGGGCGACATCGATTGGAAGAATATCTTCGACCGAGATGGGAGTCGTTGGTTCCATACGGGCGGGATCTTCGCGGGTCTTTCCGAAACGACGCCGGACGTCATCCTTGAAGCAGTAACCACGGCGAAAAAGCACGGCACAATTGTCTCCTACGATCTGAACTACCGAAAGTCGCTCTGGCAGGATATCGGAGGGC
>Ga0272441_10007479_pt1 | contig 17739 bp, 17 predicted proteins | sample SSMProp6N_FD_193582 | JGI IMG/M metagenome (GOLD analysis project Ga0272441, IMG submission 193582) | Marine sediment archaeal communities from Little Sippewissett salt marsh, Falmouth, MA, United States - SSM-Prop-6N | ecosystem: Environmental > Aquatic > Marine > Wetlands > Sediment ... | reverse complement strand
AACCTGGCGCGCCAATGCACCGAGCTTGCCCTGAGCGATGAATATGAGGCCCGCAGGCGGCGGTGGCGCGATGTCAACGAGCTGCGCAGGCCCGACCGCGCGCCGGTATGGTGCAGGCCCGCCCGAGCTTGGACGGAGATCATCCCCCAGGATTCACTTCAATGCACCGACCCCTCGTGCCGCTCAGTCGAGTACAGCCTGCGCCAAAACCTGTACAAGGACTGGGTGGGTGATGACCACATCTTCGAGCCCTGGTGGGGCGTGCCCGTCGCCTGGGACTGCGACACCGAGCATACGTGGGGCATCTACATACCACCCCAGCAAGAGGGCACCGAACAGGGCGGGTTCCGCTACGACCCGCCGATCAAGGACCTCGATGACTACGACAAGATCACGGTCCCGCATTTCTCTTATAGCAGAGAGCGCACCGAGGCCAACGTGGCGCGGATGCAAGAAATATTGGGGGATGCGATGCCCGTGCGCGTGAGGTGTGCGCCCCCTCTGGGGCCCCAACTCGGCACCTTCTACTACCATCTGCGGGGCATGAGCCCGATGATGCAGGACATGGCCTTCTGCCCTGAGAGAGTGCATCGGCTGATGGCGAAGTTGACCGAGGGGGTACTGGCCGCTTGTCGCGCGGCGGACAGTACCGGCCTTCTGTCAACCAACCACCACGAGCCCATGTTCTGCAGCGATCCGGTGAATGGCACTCCCGCGGAAGGACAGGTCCGCCTGCACAACCTGTGGGTCGCCGCCAACAGCCAGGAGTTCGATCAAGTGGGTCCGGCCATGCACGAGGAGTTTCTGCTCAGTTACCAGAAGGTGATTTTCCAGCAGTTCGGCCGGACACAGTACGGCTGCTGCGAGGACCTCACCCAGAAGATTGACATCGTCAAGGCGATCCCCAACCTGCGGGTCTTTGTGTGCTCAGCCTGGACTGATCTGGGGAAGGTGATCGAGGCGTGCGGCCGCGATTACACGATCATGTGGCGCCAGCCCTCCACTGAGGTGGTCATGCCCGATGACATGGCGCCCATACGCAAGCACCTCGATGAAGGGCTGTGCAACCTGCAGGGCTGTTACTACCAGGTGGTCTTGCGCGAGCTCGAAACCCTTTTCGGGCGTCAGGATCGGCTCCGCGACTGGGCACGAATCGGCATCGAGCTGGCCGAGAAGTATGCCTGACGGGCCGTCACGGAATGTGCTCGGCGATGAAACGGTTGAGCTCAGCCGGGTAGGCGGTGCCGGGCTGAACGAAACCCTCCATGTGTCCACCGCTGATCTGCACGAACTCCTTGGGCTCGCAGGCCGCCTCGAACAGCCGCTGCCCATGCTCGAAGGGGATCACGCCATCGTCGGGACTGTGGACCACCAGGACCGGACACCGGACCCGCTTGATGTGCTCGAGGGTCGGGTAGCGATACCGAACAAGACGGCTCACCGGCAGGTAGGGAAACATGCGCTTGCCGAGGTCCACCGCTGATGTGAACCCCGCCTCGACGCTCAGAGCGCCGGGCGAGTGCTCGGCCGCCAACCGTGTGGCGATTGCAGAGCCTAACGACCTGCCAACGACAATGATTGCGCCGGGCCGTAGCTTCCTATCCTCGGTCAGGTGCCGCCAGGCGGCCTCGGCGTCCAGGTACGTGCCCTCTTCGCTCGGTGTGCCCTCGCTGCCGCCGTAACCCCGGTAGTCAAACATCAGTGTGCTCAGACCCAGCGCATGGTACTGGGCGATGGTGTCCACTCGGTGTGCCCTATTGCCACCGTTGCCATGGCAGTACAGGACCGTAGCCTTCGCTTGCTCGGCCGGCACGAACCAGGCGGCCAACTCCGGGCCGTCCGCCGCTGTGAGCTTGACATCCTCATACGACATCGGAGGCGTTGCGAACACGTGCCGTGTGGGGTGGTACACCATCCCGCGCTGCAGGAGCACCACGGCGAGAAGCAGCATTAAGTACCCGCCGCCGAAGATAACGACAATCCACACAAACACGCGCGTACCTGTCCTTTCGTCGCGACTTGGGTTATTGCCCGAGAACAGCCGCATCTGGGAGAGTCACCCTCACCTATCCGTCAGGACGCGTCAGAATGGCTCATCCGCGGCTCATGTGCCGCGCGCGGCTTGCCCGACAAAAGGCTGCGGATAGGTTTCGCCGGGCCGTGTTCGGGGGCCTGCACGGTCTGGGACATCTGCGCGGCCCGGCGGCCCGGCACGTACCGGCCATGGCCCGCGCGACGTGGCACAGAAAAAAAGTAGAAAAAAAAAAGGAACTTCCCCTTAGCACAGGCGTATGCTTTGTCTATAATGTCCGTGTAACCAGCGCGCAGTTGGGCATGTCGGTCCGTGCGCGCGTGATTCCTCTCAGGAAGGGGGCGCCACCTTGATGATCGAGTTGCGAATGGCAGGCACGCTTCGGCGGTCCATGGACCTTATTGGCAACGACCTTCGCGTACCGGCCCGCACCGTTTTCTCCCTGCTTGCGATCATTCGCCATCGATCCATGTGCCGTTCCGGAGCAGGTGCTATTGTACCTCTTCGCTCGTGGCAGGTGACCGCCCCCAGATGGGGCGCAACCTGAGGGAAACAGCAAATCCCACCGTGCAGTTCACGGCCACGAGCAGACGAAGCTCGTGGCCGTTTTTCGTTCTCTCTGTACGTGCTGCGCATCACTCGGGAGGAATCACGTTGAGATTCTTGATCGGTCTGGCTCAGACAGGAGACAAGCAAGCCAGGCAGCAGCTCGTGGCCGCCCTCCGCCCGAGGCTGGTGACGATGGCCCGCCACTATGCGCGCTGCTGCCACGAAGACTACGATGATCTGCTGGGCGAAGCATGGTTTGCCGTGTTCGACGCTCTCGAGGTCATCGACGTCACCATCGGCGAGCCGGAGCAGTTCTTGCTCAAGCGGGCTCGCTGGCGCATGCTGGATTACGTCAAGTGGGCCGCTCGCAGACGCTGCGACGAACATGACGCCGACCAGTGCGAAGATCACGTCCTCGACGTCGCCCCCCAGGTCGTGGACCAGGACATCGTCTGTCAGGTGCTGGCCACGCTCTCGGACACGCAGCAGGCGGTGCTGCGGGGGTTGCTCAGCGGGCACACATGGCGAGAGGTGGCCGGGCGACTGGGGTGCAGTAGCGCCAATGTTGCCTACCATGTGCGGCAGATTCGCCTGCGATGCGAGGGTATCGTTGACGAGGTACCCGCCTGAGGCGACAAGGGCGCCGAAGCCGGCGCCGTCGCCCGACGCACGGCGCACGCGCAATCTGATCGATCCCACAAAACCAACGGACCCATACAGGCGACCGCTCCCCATTGGGACCGGTCGCCTGTTCGTGTTCTGCGACCGGCCAGCGCTCCCCCGCCGGACGCCTCGAAGACCCCATGAGGAATATGCCTGTCGATGTCGAATAGTCTCGCTGGTGGTGTGCCAATGGGAACCGGCAGTCTATGAGCCTGTCACCCGCGGGCGGGACCGCTCAAGTCAGACCGAGTGCGGCCGCCCGCACATGTGTCCCGATCTCGAGTCGCGAGCGACAGCCCAGGAGGCCCGAAATGAACCACAGGGAGCGTGTGCGCGCAGCCCTCAGCCATGAACAGCCCGACCGTACGCCGTACCAGATCGGTTTCACCCAGAAGTCCATGGCCGCCATGACCGAGCGCTACGGCGGGACCGACTTCCTGAGCTTGATCGACAACTCGGTCCATGGTGTCGCGGCCAATCCCGGTCCAAAGGACGTGTGGGTTGACGAGAACACCTGGCAGGATGAGTTCGGAGTGCAGTGGGATCGTAGCATTGACCGTGATATCGGCAACGTATGTAACCGCGTCCTGCCCGAGGCCAGCCTGGACAACCTCGAGCTGCCCGATCCCCGCGCATCCGACAAATTCGAGGGCTTTGCTCAGTCGTGCGCGGCCGGCGAGGGCAAGTTCGTGCAGTTCGGCATCGGCTTCTCGCTGTTCGAGCGAGCGTGGACACTAAGGGGCATGGACCAGTTGTTCATCGACATGATCGAGAACCCCAGGTTCGTCGACGAGTTGCTGGATGCTATCTGCGACTACAATGTCGCCCTTGTACAACAGGCCGCGCAGTACGATATTGACGCGGTGCACTTCGGCGATGACTGGGGCTCACAGCGGGGGTTGCTGATGGGGCCACAGCTATGGCAGCGCTTCCTCAAACCGAGACTCGCCAGACAGTACGCCGCGGGCAAGCAGGCAGGCAAGTTCGTGACGATTCACTCCTGCGGGATGGTGCAGTAGGTGTTCGAGCAACTCATCGAGATAGGGCTTGACTGCTTCAACCCCTTCCAGCCCGAGGTCATGGACGTGGATGAGATGAAGCGCCTATATGGAGACAGGCTGAGCTTCTGGGGGGGAGTGAGCACCCAGAGACTGCTGCCCTACGGCACTGTCCAGGAGGTACGCGCCCAGGTCAAACACCTCATCGCCCGCGTCGGTAAAGACGGCGGCTACATCTGCGCCCCGGCTCACTCCATTCCGGGCGATGCGAAGCCCGAGAACATCATGGCGATGATTCAGACGGTCAACGACCAGTAAGCGGCATGGCAACAAACAGCGATTCTAGCGGCGTGCAAGTGCTCTATGAGGCGTCCTTCCGGACCCAGCGCGGGGGCAGGGGCATCGACTACGAGGTGGCCCTCGCGGAGTTGCTCACCGTGCTCGAGCCTGTGAACCTGCACGTAATGAGGCACCACCGGCCGCGCATGCGGGTGTGGCTTAGCGTCGACCCACCCGAGGAAGACGAGTTGTCCGCGCGCGTCCAACTTCTGGGCTACACCCATGCCCTCACGCGTATCACGCGGTTTGCCGGGAAGGGCACCGACGAGACGGCCCGCGTGGTGGGCCGGGTCCGGGTGGGCGACCAGCGCATCGGGGACGACCTGTTGCGCTATGAGCCCCTCTGGGTGGCCGATGAGGGCGCTCGACGCCGCAGTTCCCCGCACAGACGACCCTTCGAGCTCGACCTGGGTGGTGACATCAAACCGGTTCGCAGCCACCGCGCTCATCGCCGTCTGTCCACCTGCGACGCGAAGCTGCTGCTCAATCTCACCCGCACGCGCCCCGGCCAGGTACTCCTTGACCCCTACGCGGGGATCGGCGGCATAGTCATCGAGGCCGTCGCCAGGGGAATCGACGTTGTCTGCGCGGATCTGGACGCCTTGCTGCGCCCAGGGCTGCATCGCCTCTCGGCCGGTAGGAACATGGTCGCGGATGCCGCCGCGCTTCCCGTGCGATCGGGCTCCGTGGACGTGGTGGTCACGGAACCCTCCTTCGACCGACATCACCGGGCATCGGTGCTGGCATCCATCGGGGAGTTGGCGCGCTGCCTGGTACCGCAAGGGCGTCTTGGGATCTTGCTGAGCGAGGACATGCTGCCGCAGGTCTCCACCGAGGCACGGCGAAGAGGATTGCGTCAGGAACAGAGCCATATCCTGCGCCGACAGAAGATGATCTCACCACTGCTGGTGTTTGTGAAAGCCTGATCCCAGGGGAGGTGACCTGCCGCATGGAGACCGTTCACTTCGCTTCGGCCCACGTGGAGCGCCTTTCGGCCGAGGCAACGTTGCCGGCCAAGTTCGAGCGCCTGCTTGATGAGCACGATCTGGGTGGCATGTTCGCGGACAAGAGCGTCGCCATCAAAATGCACTTCGGGGCCAACATCGGCTACACGACCATCCACCCAGTGTTCGTGCGGACTCTCGTACAGGGCATCCAGAGAGCCGGAGGCCAGCCCTTTGCAGTCGATGGCACGCCGGCGCTCTCGCAGGGCAAGGCCCGAGGCTACACGGCCGAAGTGCTGGGGTGCCCCATCATCCCAGCGGGGGGCATCGCGGACAATTACTACTACGAGGCGCCCGTGGGCTTCGACTCACTGGATGTCATCAAGCTTTGCGGAAACATTGTGGATGCCGACGCCATGGTCGTCCTGAGCCACGGCAAAGGCCACGGCCATACATCCTTCGGCGCCGCCATCAAGAACATCGCGATGGGTTGCGTGGCCTGCGAGACCCGGGGCAAGATTCACGGCCTGATGAAGGGCCATTTCAAGTGGGATGAAGAAGGATGCGAGCACTGCAACCAGTGCATCGAGAACTGCCCTACCGGCGCGGCGGAGTTCAATGACGAGGGGCTGTTCGAGATCTTCGAGCACCATTGCCGGTACTGCATGCACTGTGTGCGGGCCTGCCCTTCAGGCTGCATTACCATCGACGAGTCCCGCTACAGAGCCTTCCAGGACGGCATGGCGCTGGCCGTCCGAGAGTGCCTGAGCAGGTTTGACCCGGGCAGTGTCTTGTACGTCACAACGCTGATGGACATCACGCCGCTGTGCGACTGCTGGGGCTTCTCACTGCCCTCGCTGGTGCCGGATATCGGCATCGTAGCCGGCCGGGATGTCGTGGCGATTGAGCAGGCGGCCCTGGACCTGATCGAGGCAGACAACTACATTGAGGGCAGTCTGCCCGACCAACTCACCATGGGTTCGGAGGGACATCTGTTCCAGCGCATCCACAACAAGGACCCCTATATCCAGGTGGAGGCCTGCGCGGACCTGGATCTGGGCAGCCGGGAGTACGAGCTGATCACCGTCGAGTAGGCGTACCACAAGCGCACCGGAGGGCTAAGATGCCGATCGTCAATATCTATGAAGTTGAGCAGACCAAATCGTGTGTCCGCGGCGGCAAGGGCATGTGCCTAGGCGCTACCGCCTTCGGGCCCGAAATCTTCAAGAGCAGCATCCAGGGAGTGGGCATGACGGTCGTGCCTCCGGGCTGCAGCATCGGCAGCCACGCTCACGGCAATGAGGAGGAGATATACCTGGTGCTGGAGGGCGCGGGCATCGCCGACTTGGACGGCGAGCAGCAGCGGGTGAAGAAGGGGGACGTGCTGTACAACGTACCCGGCGGCACCCACGGGATGATCAACGACCAGCCCGAAGACCTGGTGATCTTCGCCTTCATGGCGTCCTTCGACGAATAGCCGCTGCAGGTTACGCACCGCGGTAACGAGTGCCGGATGGGACCATCCGTTCGGCACTCGCGTTGTTCTGCGGCTCACAAGAGCACCGGCGGAGGCGATGCGGGCAGTTACGCGTGCAAGCGGGAGCCGCCGAACTGCTCGGCGATTCCGGCAAGGTGATCGGCCCCGCGAAGCAACTGCCGCCGGCGCTCGTCCCCCTCGAACTTCCCCAGGGCCTCGTCCTCGATCGCCAGGCCCCCACAGTAGCCCGCCACAGTGAGAAGCTCGACCACACGGTGGTGGTCGATGTCCCCGTCAGGGATCGGGCAGACGTGGTCACCGTAGCCCCAGCCCGGTTCACGGTACTTATCGCGCTTGTCCGGCTCGAAGCTGATGTTCTTGCAGTGGACGTGCTTGGTGTAGGGCGCGAAGTGCTCGATGTGTGCGTACACCTGGTCGATAGGGTGGCCCGCCCAGTAGAAGTTGGCTGTATCCAGAGTCAGCCCCAGCCGAGGCGACCCAACCGTATCCAGCACGCACTGCAGCCACCGGGGATCCGTGCCCTGAAGCCCGTGGTTCTCGATCCCTACCGGGACGTCGGAATCAGGCGTGTCCCGCAGAACACGGCATACGGCCTGTGAGTAGATGGATGCCCTGCGGTCCAGGGCCAACTCGTGCTGCCCGGTCATCGCGGCGTCGATGCGGACGGCGTCGGCGCCCAGCCCCTCGGCAACGGCAACGCCGGCCAGCACCCACTCGATCTCGTCATCGATGTTGGCGGCGTTGAAGTTGTTCGCCATCAGCAAGCCCGACACATGGATCCCCGCGTCTGCATAGGCCTGCCTGCAGGCCGCCACATCGCTCGGGGTGACGACGGGCCTGCGCGGGCTCGTGGGGACGGTGTCAGGCCACGCGACACTAAGATCGCGGTTCACCGCCAACTCCACGGCGTTAAGCCCCAACTCCGAGAGGCCCTCCGCCACGGTGCGGTAGCCCGCCTGCCTCAGCGTTACATCACGTACGGCGACATACATCAGCCGACTCCTTCCGCGGTTTCCCTCTCAGGGTCCTGCCGCCCGGCCCCATCGTACCACGGATCGCTCCCCGCGGTGGGGATGAATGCGCCGGGACTGGGCAAGCCTGTCCCCAATTGGGGCGATCAGACGCACAGAACGCGCCGCAAAGCTCTCAGCAGGATGGCCCCCGGCACAGTCACCACAGCCACCAGCGCTGTGGCGATCACGCCGAAGACGAACAACGGCGACAGCCACGCCAGGGCGGCGGCCACGCACTGTGAGTACCAGGCCCAGATGGGAGCATCCGCGTGCACTGAGCCGAGCCACAGCGTAAGGGCGGCAAGCATCCCGGCGATGGCCAGCAGGGGTATCAGACCTCGTCGGACGTCCGTAGAGCTCGGGGCCAATTCCGCCCCAATGCTGAAGCCGAAGTACAGAAACAGGTACTTGCGCCAGTCGTGACCGCCCAGGGCGATCAAGGTCTCGCGCACACTATCCCAAAGGTACAGAACCGCCGGCTGCTCAGGCCCCGATACCCCGTTGATGAACGGGATGTCCATCACCACCACCAAACCGCGCAGCACGAGGGTGCCGAACACCAGCGGGAAGACGGCTGCGGCGCCCGTGGCGACCCACGGGACGGCCAGCGGAGACCACGCCTTCCCGGGTGTACAAATGCCCATGCCCGCCGGGTCCCTCGTGCAGGGCACAAGGCGCTTTACTCTGTAGCCAAAAAGCAGGTATCCTGTGGCGTGGCCGATCTCATGCACGAGGTTGCCCGGCAGTCGCAGCAGCTTGATGAGCCGTCCTCCGCCGCGTTTCCTGGCCGCTGTGGCCTGCAACACCCAGAAGAACAGCATGCGGGAAAGGCCGTACAGTACGGCGACCTCGGCTGCGACAACGGCGACCTTCTGCAGTAGCGCGTAGGCTGACATCGGCCGCAGATTATAGCAGATGAACGGGCCGGGCGGTAGCCGCGAAGCCCATCCGCGCTCACGTGGATAGTCCGGTGCGGACAACCACATTGCTACACGCATCGGGCCCGGCCGCGGGAGGAACTGTCTGATGAAAGTCACCATCGTTGGGGCCGGGAACGTGGGAGCCACGTGCGCTCAGCGCATTGCAGAAGCGTCCATCGCCGACGTGTATCTTGTTGATGTGGTCGACGGACTGGCCGCCGGGAAAGCTCTGGACATGGCTCAGGCCGCTCCCATCGTCGGCCACGGTAGCCGCATATCCGGCGGCACCGACTATGCGCCGGCCGAGGGTTCCGACATTGTCGTGATCACGGCTGGCTTGCCCCGCAAGCCCGGCATGTCGAGGGATGACCTGCTCGCGGCGAACGGCAAGATCACCACCGAAGTCGTCACCAACATCACGAAGTACGCCCCCAAGGCCATGCTGCTCATGGTCGCCAACCCACTGGACGTCACTACGTACATCGCCCAACAGGTCTCGGGACAACCCCGCGAGCGGGTGTTCGGGATGGCGGGCGTTCTGGACACGGCACGCTTTCGGGCCTTCATCGCCATGGAGGTCGGCTGCGCCCCCGGGGACGTCACCGCCATGGTGCTGGGGGGCCATGGCGACTCCATGGTGCCACTGCCCAGGCACTCCACGGTCAGCGGCATCCCCATCACGCAGTTGATACCCGCCGAGCGCATCGAGGCCATTGTCGACCGCACCCGCAAGGGGGGCGCGGAAATTGTTGGCCTGCTCAAGCAGGGCAGCGCATTCTATGCGCCCGCCGCGGCCGTCGCCCAGATGGTCGGCTCGATCCTGCGAGATGAAAAGCACATCCTGCCCACATGCGTTCAACTCAAGGGCGAGTACGGGCTCGACGACGTATTCGTCGGGGTTCCGGCCAGACTGGGCAGCGCCGGCGTGGAACAGGTCGTCCAGGTCGATTTGTCCGAGGATGAGTTGGCAGACCTGCAGGCCTCGGCGGCCCACGTGCAGGGGACGGTGGAGGCCTGGAAGACCATGAACCAGTAGCCGAAGCGTTGACGCCTGAACAGCCAAGCGACCATGGCCGCGGGTCCCCACCGAACACAGGGCACCCCCGCGGCCGTTGCGTTCTGCATGCGCCTATCCCCGGGGCCGCCAACGCAGACCAGGGCCCCTCAGTGACAGCAACCAGGCACACGGAGAGAAGGAGGACGCGGGCGACGCGTCCAATAGGTAGCTCGGACGGCATGTGGCCTCTGCATGTCTTCTGGTTCCCGGCCCCAGGCCGCTTCCGTCGCCGACGAATGAGGACACCTCTGACAACCGCCGCTCACCATGCCACGGTCGGCATGATCCGTAGCCCGGGGAGTGAACGGTCGTGACTATAAAGTACCTCGGACACGCATGCTTCCTACTGGTGGATTCGCGGGGACTGCGGGTGATGGTGGACCCGTACGAGCCGGGCGCCTTCGGCAACGCTATCGGCTACAAACCTATCGCCGATGCAGCCGACATCGTGCTCGTGTCCCACGAGCACGCCGATCACAGCTATGTCCGCGGCGTACCGGGAAACCCGGCGGTTTGCAGAGAGCCGTGCCACGCAAAGGGCATCGAGTTCCGTGGCCTGCAGGTCAGTCACGATGATGCGGGCGGCGCCAAGCGAGGCACGTGCATGGCCTTCTCATTCACCATGGACGATATGACCGTGTGCCACCTGGGCGACCTGGGCCGGTCTCTCACCGACGCGGAGCTGGGCGAGCTGGGTGATGTTGACGTGCTCTTGGTGCCCATCGGGGGCACTTTCACGCTGGATGCGAGCCTGGCCTGGCAGGTGGTGGATCAGGTTGGTCCGTCCATCGCCATCCCAATGCACTACAAAACATCCAGGGTCAGTCTGCCCATTGGGACCCTCGACGGGTTCATCGCAGGCAAGCCGGGGGTCAGGCGACCTCTGCAGTCGACCCTCGAGTTGACGCAAGCTGACCTGCCGACCGAGACAACGGTGGTCGTGATGGAGCCATCCTCTTAGCGTGCAGGGCGGACGCGCTCGGCGAACACCTCGGCCAGGACGCCCCCGGCGTAGCGTCATCGTTGAGCCGCCCATGCCAAAGCCGGGGCTGTCCTCCCCTTGCCGCATGCCTATACCACGCCGCTTCAGTTTGCCCCGGAATCGCGAACCACTGTCGCCGGATTCTTGAAAGGGTGATCTTCATGCGCTTGCTGTGTTTGTGTCTCACACCCGCGTTCGTAGGCGTTCTCCATGCGGGCGAGCAGTGGCCGTTGCTTCGGCACACATCCTACGTCGTAGCGCTTGCCCCGGAGGGCTCTGTGATCCGCGCCAGTCTGAGTTGTGAGCGCCGCGCCAGCTACCCCGAGTGGCTGCAGTACACCATCATCGACAGCAGCGGCGCCGAACTTGCCCGAGGCGAGGTGGCGCCGGGCGACAGGGCACGCCCGCGCGTGGAGGTGAAGCGCCCGGGAATCCACGTCATCGAGCTTGCGTGCGGCTGGAATGTGTGTACTTGCGCGGTTGAGGGCCTGCCATATGCTCAGGTTGTCAAGCGCCGCCTACCCCTGCAGACCATCGGCCCCATCCCCAGGATGTACTTCTATGTGCCCGGCAAATGCGCCGCCTTCTCCATGTTCTTCAGCTCCTCGGTGACCGGCGAGGGCCTCAGGCTGCGTGTCCGCGATCCCGAGGGCAGGCAGGCGGGCACGTATGATGGGGATGCCGACGACCTGCAGAAGTTGAGCCTGCGTCCCGGCCCCGGCCAAACCGGGAAAGCCTGGTCCTTTGCCATCGAGAAGCCCACTACCCCCGGACTGGCGCTGGATGACGTGCTTTTACACTTCAGCGATGAGATCCCGCCATTCGTGGCCGCGAGGGCCGAATGGGCACAACAGTTGGGGGAAGGGGGGCTACGCTGATGCGCGTATTCAGCCTCGTGTCATTCACACGCGCTGTGGTCACGCTGGTCGTCGCGACAGCAAGCGCCGCGTGGGCCGGTGCAGGGGAAGACTGGGTAAGTGAGCCGCCCATCACATATGTCCTGGACTACGGCAGCAAGCACCTGGGACACCCCGAGTGGCTCGATGAGACCGCCGAGGCCCCGCCGACTCTCCTGCACCTGGGCAAGGACGTGCCGATGACGCACAACTGGGGGCCCATAGAGGCCCTCGGGGGCGAGAATCAGGCCTACGGGAAGGGTGACTACATCCGGCGGCTATCGCCACAGGAGGTCGCCGGGCGCATCGGGGGCCTCAAGGCCATGGTCGCTCAGCTCCATCAGCGCGGCGTCACCATGGTGATGCCCTACATCTGCTCGATGACCGTGGCCGGGCATCACCAAACGCGCACCGGACTGTGGGAGCTATATGACCACTGGAGTGATTACAGCGCCTTCGGCCTTGGGCCGCAGCCTGAGCTTGACGTCACAGACTGGCTGCAGCGCGGGCCCGATGGCGGCATGGTCCGCTTCTACCGCTACTCGGGGGACGCATACCCCGCCTATGCCCCCAATCACCGGTACGCCGCGTGTGCCAACAACCCGGGATGGCAACACTGGCTGTACAGCGTGACCCGGCTCGCGGCCTCATGCGGCTATGACGGTGTATTCGTGGACAATGGCTCATCCCAGCGCTGCTACTGCCGGTTCTGCCGGGCGCAGTTCCGGCAGTTTCTCATGGCACGGTGCAACTCAACTCAACTGGACCGTCTGTTCGGGCTGCGGCAACCTGCTGAGATCACCCTCGGGCAGAAGGGTGATGGGCTTCTGTACACCGAGACGCTACGGTTCTGGCTTGAGACGGTACATAAGCACCAGGCAGCGATCGCCCAAGCCGGCAAAGCTGTAAACCCTCAGTTCCGCGTCTTCCCCAACGGAGGTCACGGCCGGCCCGAGAACGTCAAACTGGCTTTCAGAGACAGTGACTACGTGATGTTCGAGAAGTCCGTGGGCGACTACGGCACGCACCCGGGGCTGGCCAGACTCAAGATTGTGGGTGACGTGGCCGTAAGTAAATATAACGACAATGTATACGAATACAAACTAACTGTCGCAGCGGGAGGCAAGCCCAGGTCTCTGGTCTTGACGCGGGCCGGGTATCCGCGCAGGGACCCCGACTTGGAGTTGAACCACTGGACGGCCTACCTCGGCATGGCCGAGGCGGCCGCCTTCGGTTCGGGCGGGGGCTTTCTGATCAGGCCGCAGTACAGCACATTCGGGCCAGCATTGACGATGTGCCGAGGCTTCTTCGAGAGCCACGCCGACCTGTACTCGGGCTACCGGCCTCAGGCCTTGGTGAGCGTGCTCCACTTCCCCGAGCAGAAGCTCTACGGGAACACAGAGCACCTATCCGTGGTCAAGCGCCTCACGCGGGCCCTGCTCGACGAGCATGTGCTGTTTGAGTACCTGATGGAAGAAGAGGTCCCGGCGCCGGGCTCGGAGTCCCGACGCTTAGTCGTTGCACCGGGGCTGGAGTACCTGAGCCGCCAGCAGCTACGCGCCCTTGAGGACTATGTGCGGGCAGGTGGGAACTTGGTGGTGGTGGACCCTACCCCCCGAGCCGACCTGATGGGACAGGCGCTCCGCAGCGATCTACTGGAGCCTGCAGACGGTCAGGTCGCGGGAGTTGGCGACGGAAAGGTCCTTCGCCTGGCGCGGGTGCCACTGGCCGGCATCGCCTCGCGTTTGTCTCAGATGCTCGGGCGCAGCGTGCGGACGCTTGGCACAGCAGACGGACCCGCGCCGCGGTGGATCAGGGCCAACGCCTGGCGCCGTCACACACCGGGCCCGCACGCGCTTGTGTATCACATCCTGAACTACGCGACGCCGCTGGGGGTGACCGCTACGCCTCCCGAGCTACAGCAAGGGCTCGAGCTACGCGTCTCGGCTGAACTGATGGACGGCGCGTCGGCGCAGGCCTTCACCCCTGAGCGAGCGCAGGCTGTGCAACTGCAGGTGGCCACCACGGACGGTATGGCTACGGTTAAGCTGCCACCCTTCAGGGTTTACACGGTCGTGACGGTGGACAGCATCTGAAGGTTGGCGCGCCCGGGCGCACGGTGAGGCCGGTCGCGGGGCGCAGACGCAGGCTTCGGGGGGCGACCGCCGTCCCTGTCCCGATGGCCGAGACTCTCGAGCGCAAGACCGGGAACGCCGCAGCAACGAGAAATCTCAATTGGGTGACGTGTTGTGCTCTCAACATTCCTCATCGGCGCAGCCGCACTGAGCGCGTTGGCCTTCTCCAACAGCGCAAGGCCGTGGAGAAGTGCTTCGCGCGCGGCTGCCCCTGAAGCTGTCGCCCACATTGACGGCAATGATTTCCACGCCCTGTGCGCAATGCTGGATACGGTGGCCCGCGCGGAGGGGCCGGCGGAAGTCTTCAATGCGGTCTGGAAGGTGGCCGTCCAGGCCGGAGCATGCTGCTGCACCTGGATCGCGCCGGGCCACGACAGGGTCGCCGCCATCCGGGAAGCCGTCTCCGTGGGGCCGCTTGCCGACGGTTGCCGAGAGCTGGTCGCTGCCTGGGGCGCATCCGACGAGGTCCTATCCCGCGCACAGCCGACGTCGATCATCGCTCCGCCGCCGGACACGACTGACCCCACGGTGCTTGCGTTCCCGCCGCGGATAACGGCAGTCTTCGCTCTACCCTTGCTCGTTCAGGGGAGGGTTGCGGGCAGCCTGGCGTTCGGGACGTGGAGCCAGGAGGGCTTCACGGCCCAGCAGCACGGTTTGCTCTCCTGCCTGACGGCGGAGTTTGCATCCGCGTGCCGACGCGACCTCATCGCCAATGAGGTCGAGCCTGACGCGCCCGAGCCTCATGCGGCGTGGGACAGCATACCCGCCATGGTATTCGGCCTGGACAACCATGGGTCCATCGTGTTTGCAAACAGAGCGGCCAAGCAAGTCCTGGGGCTATCCGGCACCGCCTTCACCGGGATGGGCCTTCAAGAGCTGTTCTCCGGGTTGGTGGTTGAGTGTGATATGCAGCAGGTTTTGGGCCGCGCCAGGCAGAGCGCTGAGCCGGTGGCTTTCACCACACCGGTGCATGGCCCCGACGGCCTGGACATGGCGATACACTGGAGTCTGTCCGCCGTCGAGGCGGGCGTCCCGCCGCAGGTGAGCTTTCTAGCAGCCGGCGCCATCGGTGACGGGGCCGGCCATACCAGCGAGGAGATCAAGCACCGAGAGCGCCTGTCTTCGGTGGGTACCATGCTTGCCAGCGCCGCCCATGAGCTGAAGAACCCTCTCACAGCGGCCATCGGATCGGCGGAGCTCCTGGATGATCTACTCGTCAGCGAAGGCCCTGAGCGCAAGCACGTGCGCAATGTGTTGACACAAGCGCACCGTGCCTGCCGGATCGCCAGCAGCTTGCTGACCCTCGCCCGTGGGGAGGGCGACGCATGGGTGCCGGTGTCGCTCAATGACCTTGCCCAACAAGTGCACGAGCTACTACACTACCAACTGAGGCAGGAGGGGGTCGACCTGCAGGTGCGCTTACAGGCGGGCCTGCCGTCTGTCTTGGGTGACGCAGGCGAGCTGCTGCAGGTGCTCGTCAACCTGGTGACCAACGCCCAGCAGGCTTTGCGCGGGCGCCGGGACGCCATCGTCCTGGTTCGCACGGATTCTGTGGGCGGCAAAGCGCAGATCACGGTACAGGACAACGGCACGGGCATTGCGCGGGATTTGCTGCCAATGGTGTTCGATCCCTTCGTGACCACCAAGCCGCAGGGCGAGGGGACCGGCCTGGGTTTGAGCATCGCCAGGAGCATTGTGCAGCAGCATGGCGGCGATATCTGCGCGAGGAACCGGCCGGAAGGGGGCGCGGCCTTCTCAGTCGCTCTCCCGTGCTTGTCGATGGGAAGCGGTGAGTCCCGGATGACCGACGACGGCGCGTGTGCGGACGATGCTGTGGCGCCGAAGAGCACCAGACCGGCCCGCGTGCTCATCATTGATGATGAGGAACCCATCCGCATGGTACTGGTCGAGGCCCTGATGTTTGCCGGCCATGAGGCCGACGGCGCCAAGGACGGCGAGACGGGCCTCAGCCTGGCTACCACCAAAGACTATGACCTGATCCTGTGCGACTTCAGGATGCCTGTGCTCGGCGGCGAGGAGTTCTTCCACGAGCTGCATGAACACAAGCCTGAGGCGGCCCAGCGGGTGATCTTCACCACCGGCGACGCCTCGAGCGACAAGTCCCGCGAGTTCCTGCACAAATGGGGCCTGGAGTGTCTGCATAAACCGTTCTCGACCAAGCATGTGGTCGAACTCGCCCGCCTTGCAGTGCAAAACCAATGACGAATCGCAGGGCCTAAGCAGTTGTGCGCCACAACGCGCTGTGCCCGGCCCCTCCCCGCCGGGCGCCCCTGCCTCGAAGGCCGTGCTCTCAGTCGCCGAAGAACACCCGCTCCGCGGTTCTCCCCAGCAAACCCTCTTTCGCCTCGTCACTGAGAAATCCCAGCCGGTCACGGATCAGCCCGATGCTGTCCTCGTAGGTCCCGTGCTGCACCTGGTAAGGGCAGTCGGTGGCCCACATCAGCCGGTCCGGTCCGAAGGCGTTGAACACGCGCCGGATCATTGGGATCAAATCGTCGTGTGGGGGCTTCTTGGCGCCCAAAGCGTAGAAGGCCGACACCTTCACCAGGCAGTTCGGCTGCTGAGCCAGGGCGCACAGCATGTCGACATCTGCCTGCCTAACGGTGCCGGTCACGCCAATGCGCGCCAAGTGATCCACCACAAATCTCGTACCCGGGAACGTCCCGGCGGCTCGTGCCACGTCGGGCAGATACTCCGGGTCGATCAGCGGGCAGATCGCCATCCCTAGCTCTCCGGCAAGTCCCAGCATCCGCCCATAGTCGGCATCGGCAAGCCATCCGCCGGCAGCAGCGTCACGGGGCTGAACGCGGAACCCACGGACCCCCTGTGAGCGCAGTTGCGCCATCTGCTCGCCCAGTACCGGGCTTTCATGGTCGGTGACCGCGATGCCGCGGAAAGCAGCCGGGCGCCTCGCGATGCAGTCGGTCATGTATGAATTGTCGCACCCGTAGTAGCTCATCTGGATCAGCAGGACGCGGTCCACGCCTGACGGCGTGCAATGGGCAAAGAGTTCCTCGGGGGTGCAAGTAGCCGGGGCCATCTGCTCGGCTGAGAACTCCGGCAGGATCGGGTAATCCTCCAGATCCTGTGTCCAGACGTGAGAATGAGCGTCGATATAGCCCATAGCGGACCTCCTGGCGTGCGGCGGTTGTCGGAGGATTTCGCTGCACGGGAGGAGAAAGCCTTCGTCATGTGATCGAGCGGAGCTGTGCCCGTCAGGCTGCAGGCGCCTTGCCCAGCCACGTCGCCATAAAGGGAGCAACACCCATGCCCAACCAGGTGTCCATTGTTTTCGACTGCGGCTCGACCAATGTCACCGTGATAGCCGTTGACCCCACGGGGCGCGTCCTTGCCAGCGCCAGCCGCCCAAGCTCCTCCTCACCTCAGCCGGCCTCCCCCGACGGATGGGTCATCTGGGACCTCGAGGCCGTGTTCGCAAAGGCCTGTGACGCCTGCAAGGAGGTCATGTCCCGTCTGGATAACGTGCAGATCAAGGCGGTGACGACAGATACCTGCGGGGCGGATGGCGCGCCTGTCCGCGCCGATGGCTCTCTGACCTACCCCGTCATCTGCTGGCAGGACGAGCGCACTGAGGTCCTGGCCGAGAGCTTCCCAGAGCGGATGTCGCCGTGGGAGGCCTTTGCCCAGACGGGCTACCAGATCATCCCCTTCGACTCGCTGCTGCGCCTGAT
>Ga0272441_10007478_pt1 | contig 17741 bp, 13 predicted proteins | sample SSMProp6N_FD_193582 | JGI IMG/M metagenome (GOLD analysis project Ga0272441, IMG submission 193582) | Marine sediment archaeal communities from Little Sippewissett salt marsh, Falmouth, MA, United States - SSM-Prop-6N | ecosystem: Environmental > Aquatic > Marine > Wetlands > Sediment ... | reverse complement strand
GGCGCGTCAGGGTTGGTCAGGGAATGGTGCACGGCGTACTTCAATCTTGATGCCACCCTTGGAACCCATTATCGCCAGCGGTGGCGTTTTAACAGGCGTCCCACGGCCGGAGTTTGCTGTCTTGATGCTCTTGGATGCCATTCAACCCACCGGTATCACCACGTTGGTCCTCGATCCCAATAGCCTTACACCAGCCCTTGGTGTAGCCGCCAGCCAGTTGCCGGTTGCGACAGTACAAGTTTTGGAAACAGGTAGTTATATCAGCTTGGGAACGATCGTCGCACCCGTGGGTCGATCTCGACGAGGCCGCCGTATTCTCAGTCTGCGTCTCGAGAGAATGGACGGTGGTGAAGAGGTGTCCGGCGAGGTACGAAATGGGCAACTGGCACGAATTCCATTATCCCAGGGGGAACAAGGCAGACTTACCATTCGGCCTGAACGAGGCATCGATGTTGGGTTTGGTGGTCCTGGAAAAGCAGGAACGATCCGTGTTTCTGGGGGTGTCGTTGGCCTGGTCATTGACGGACGTGGTCGTCCATTGCAACTTTCCAAAGATCCAGCACACCGGCGCGAACTCAACCAAAAATGGCTATGGGATATCGGGGCGATGGAATAATGGTCTGGCATCAACCTTGCAACGTAGGGCGTGGTGAGATATGAGGAAAACTTATCACATACCTGTGACTCATGTTGTACCTATGACAACCATCCGGCGGGAACGTTTGATGCCCGTTCCCGGGACGGTTCTGGTTGGCGTGAATGATAATGTCAAGGCTGATCAGGTATTGGCTGAATCAGCACCCACTCCGAGACATTATTTCCTGAATATCGCTCGCGGCCTGGGAGTGCCCGTGCGACGCGTAGGACAGTATTTAGTGCAAAAGCCGGGAGATCGGGTGGAAAAAGGGGAGATCATTGCTGGGCCGGTCGGATTTGCGCGTCGAACGATTCGCGCCCCTCAAAATGGACGAATAGTGGCGGTTACACGCGGGCGGGTTTTGTTTGAAGTTCGAGCGGAAGCCATGGAATTGAGGGCGGGTTTCCCGGGTCGAGTGATCGCTACGGACGGTGTTCAAACCATAACACTCGAGACCACAGGCGCATTGGTTCAGGGAATCTGGGGCAATGGCTTGCAGGATACCGGCATCATGCGCCTGGCAGGCGATGATCCGTCGTCCAGACTGCGGACGGGGCAACTTGACACTAAGCTGCGCGGCGCGGTTTTGGTCGCGGGCATATGCGATCATCCTGCACCGTTAAAACAAGCCATCGATATCTCCGTGCGCGGTGTAATTATGGGAAGCATCAACTCGGATATCATACCCGTTGCGAAAAAGCTGCCTTATCCGCTGCTTATCACGGAGGGTTTCGGAGAGTTGCCGATGAATACCGCCGCTTTTCAGATATTGCGCAGCAACGTGGGGAGAGATGTGGCGGTCGACGCGACTCCCATGGAACCTTATAAAGCGAATCGCCCGGAGGTAATCATTCCACTGCCTTCGAATGCACCGGTCGAATTACCGAATGATGTGATTCCCATCAATCGCGGCATTCGAGTGCGTATCCTGCGTGCACCACATCGCGGGAAAGTCGGGAAAGTGCGTGAGATGTTACCACGGGCAAGTATCTATCCAAGTGGGGTACGTGCTGTGAGCGCGAAAATTGAACTGGAACAGGGTGGCGTGATCTCCGTTCCTGTGGATAATTTGGATGTGATTCAATGAGACCCATCGCCGGTTCGGGGCGTATTGCCCAGCGGGAGGCCGCTTGCCGGTTTGGTGAGTAAGGAGTATGAATTATGGCAGATGACTTTGAGGTGGGTGGCTTGCTGCCCGAAGAATCCTCCAGCAACCGAACCTTTGTGATGGCAGCCGTGGGGTTGGGGGCCTTGCTGATCCTGAGTATGGCGTGTCTGGCAGCCTACGCATTGTGGTGGGCACCCAGGCAGAAAGAAGCAGCAAAAATAACCGAAGATGCGATTGCAATGCAAAATACCAGCGTTGCCGGGACTCAAACTGTAGAAGCAGCGGGCACAGCGGAAGATACTGTCCCGCCAACGGCAGCGGAGACTGCTACGCCATCTCCAACGATAACACCGACTCAGGTCGTTGTGTTACCAACCAATACACCGACGGAGTTCCTCACTTTGTCATCTCTCGAGCCGGGTACGGCAACGGCAGCCGCCCAAGCCACGCTTGATGCCGAGATGGGGGGCGGAGGAGGAACGCCGACAGCAACGGCTTTGCCGGTGACGGGTTTTGCGGATGAAGTAGGCATACCGGCTTTGTTCATGCTCTCAGTGGTTTTGCTGGCAGTAATCTTCGTCGCTCGGGGCATCCGAACGCGTGCTTCGGCGCAAGAATGAGTTGATTGCATTTCAATCGATATGGTTGACAATCTAGCAGGGTCAATATACGATTGACCCTGCTTATATTTAACTAAATTTTTTGAATGAAAATACAGCCGATGGATATTCAACGTTCTGATTTGGCTCAACAATTACTTAAAGATTTGGCCACAGGGAACTGTGTTGCGATTACCGGATTAAGCAATTCCGGGAAATCTACACTCATGCGTTCCCTGGCAACACAAGAGGCGGAGGAAGTTTACTACAAGGGTGGTAATCGACACGGCTTCTTGATCTACATCGACTGCAACCACGCGGTCTCGATCTCAGCCCAGGCGTTCTATGAAGTGGTATTACGGACGGTGCTGGAGAGATTGGCGGATCAGATCTCCGAGAATCTCGCCAAGGGATTGCGGAATTACTATGAATCCGTCACGGAAGCCGAGTCTGCTTTCGCTGCTTCCCTTTCTTTCAATCTGGCCCTAAGTGACCTTTGTGAGCAGCTGGAAGGCAATCTCTGCCTCCTTCTTGATGAATTCGATGAAATCTATTCCTCGCTGGATGAACGTGCGCTGCTTAACTTGCGTGCACTACGGGATCGATTTAGCGATCGGCTGGCTTATGCCACCGCGACACTGCGTGATCTTCCTGTGTTGCGTGGGCGCCCGATAGAAGGGGAATTCGCCGAACTGTTCTCTCGTTTTTGCTACGCTATGCCGTTACTCGACGATGCGCAGGCGGAATTCATACTTGAGCAATTGCAACTCGATTCGCTTTCTCAGCAACAACAATCGTTTTGTGTATCGATGGCGGGTGGGCACCCCGGTCTCTTAATTGCCATTGCGCAGGTGATTGCCGCCTCACCCGATTATAAAATTGACAATGCAGCTGAGCAGGTAAGTCGTGAACCACAACCAAGGGCAGAATGCTTAAAGTTGTGGGAACAGCTTTCCGAGGAGGAGCAAGTCCATCTGAGTTCGCTGGCTACGGATCCCAAATCTGGATTACCGCAGCAGCACCTCCGTCATTTGGAACAGTTGTCGCTCATTCGCGGGAATAAAATCTTCTCCCCCGTTTTTGAAGACTTCTTGTTGCGAAAATCGAGAGGGCCGGAGATCAATACGCAGGGCGTATACCTGGATTCAGACTCGGGTGATGTCTGGGTGGATGGTGTGCGCATTCCTGTGTTGACCGATCTCGAATTTCGCTTGCTCGCTTTGCTATATGAACGTCTGGATAAGCTGACGGATAAATATCGCATTGTTACAGCAGTGTGGGGAGAAGAATATCTGGGCGATGTGGATGACGCAAGAGTTGAAAAACTGGTAAGTCGCTTACGCAGCAAAATTGAGACCGATCCGGCAGAACCCAGGTATTTAATTACCCAACGTGGGCGGGGGTATAAACTCTTGTCCGTCCCGCGTCTTCTTTAACCTGTGAAAACCTGCTGTGTCATTCACATTTAATTTTTTCTCGGGCCCGTTGCGGATCGACATCCATCCTGCCTTCTGGAATGATCGAGGTATAGATCGATATGACCGAACCTACAATACTGATTGTAGAAGATAATGTATCCCTGCTTGAAGGTCTTAAGGATTTGCTGGAGAGTACGGGATATCAAGTAACAACCGCGGAAAATGGCAGCGATGCGCTTGATTTACTCGAAGATAATTTTAAGCCAGATTTGATTATTTCCGACATTATGATGCCGCGAATCGATGGCTATGAATTTCAAGCCAGGGTTCGTGAAAAACCAGAATTGCTCGGAGTCCCATTTATTTTCCTAACCGCAAAAGGAGGCCGAGATGAAATTCGCCTGGGAAAGGATCTCGGCGCGGATGATTACATCACCAAACCCTTCGACGAGGAGGATCTTCTTGTTGCCGTAAGATCCAAACTCAGTCGCTGGGACGATATTAAACGTGTGCAGGACGAGCAAATTGCGGGCATAAAACAAAATATCCTGCTTACAATGAGTCACGAGTTCCGCACACCTCTCTCTTATATTCTCAATTATGCAGAAATGCTCGAGGAAGATGTTGATAACATCGATCCCCAAGATTTCCGTCTGTTTATTAAAGGGATTCAAAAAGGTGCAACGCGACTAAATCGTCTTGTGGAAGATTTTGTTTTACTTGTTGAATTGGAGACGGGTGAGGCGGAGAAGGCGTACCAAATTCGCAGGCAGGAGGTCCCGGATTTCGGGGAGTGGCTGCGGATGACCTGCCGTAACTTCGAAGAAACTGTCAGTGGTAAAGGAATGGATTTTGTCCTCGACATCCCGGATCAATTGCCGTCGCTTTCTGTGGATGAAGTCTACCTGGCAAATGCGATCGGTCGTATTATTGAAAATGCGATAAAGTTTTCCAGGCCTGACAGTAAGTGGGTACGCGTGATGGTAAACGTTACGGATGACGTTCTTCGAATTTCTGTCCAGGATCAAGGTATCGGTATTCCAGCGGAGGAGATAAAATCGCTCTTCAATGTCTTCCATCAAATCGATCGGGCGAAATACGAACAGCAGGGAATTGGTTCGGGATTAGCCATATGTCAAAGAATCATTGCTATTCATGGGGGGAGTGTAAACGTCGAGAGCGAATATGGTGTGGGCACAATGATCACAATCGAATTGCCGTTGCGTGTACCTTCCGGGTGAGTGCATTGCTGGTTGAAGATCTGCCGGAATCGTATGGCGATCCAGTCGGTTACTGTGCATATCAAGTTCCCTTAATTACTTTCGCATGATCCGTAAAATCTTCCCCCACTACGTCCTTTTCCTGCTCCTGCTTTGCGCTTGTGGCAATTCCACTCCGGCGTCTCTGCCTGTCGACCAGATTCTTGAAAACTGTTTGGAAAGAATGCAGGCTGTATCCAGTTTCCATTTTCGTATTGAACGCAGCGGGACGCCGGCATTCATCGATGTAAATCATACGCTTGCATTCCGTAGAGCCGAAGGTGACTTTCAATCTCCAGACCGGACACATGCAACTGTCCGCGTAATCGGCCCCGGGATTGTGGCTGAAGTCGAGATTATCAGTGTTGCGGAAAACCAGTGGGAGACCAACTTGCTTTCCGGTGAGTGGCAGGCACTTCCACCGAACTGGGGTTTCAATCCTGCCTCCCTCTTCGATCAGGAAATTGGAATCCAATCGATCCTAGAATCTGATCTCCGAGAACTCCAGCTGCGCGGTTACGAAGAACTGGATGAGCTGCCTGGCCAATTGTTCTATGCATTGGAAGGAAAGCTGGAGGGTGAAGGGCTTTATCGTTTGAGTTACGGCATGATCGGTCCGGAAACAATGGATCTATCTCTCTACGTTGCTCCGGATACCTTCGAGTTGTATCGCTTGAACATCATTCATCACCGACCGGAAGCAGAAGAAGATACACTTTGGCAAATTGATTTCTGGGATTTCGACCGGCCGCTGAATATCGTTCCGCCCAATATGAGTGAGGATTCAAACTCGTGAGTGCCAATCAGCAGAATCCGAAACGAATGGCGATTATGTTGTGGATCTGCCTACCGATTTTTATTGGAGCTTTGGATCTCACCGTAGTGTCCGCGGTCTTGCCTCAGGTTATTTACGATCTTGAAATCCCGCTCCAATCAGGTCTCGACGAAGCAGCATGGTTGGTTACGGGCTACCTTCTGGCCTACAGCATTGCACTGATGTTCATGGGTCGACTTTCGGATTTGTATGGCAGGCGTAAAGTCTTTTTGATTTCTCTAACGATCTTTGCGATTGGGTCATATCTTGTGGCTGTTGGCGAAGCATGGCCGACACGTTCCACGCTTCGTCTGATTTACTCCCTCGCCAGCGGCCGTCCGGATACTGCCCATGTCGCGCTGGTTGTTCTGATCGCTGCACGAATGATTCAGGCTTTTGGCGCTGGGGCCATGGTTCCGGTGGGAATGGCGCTTGTAGGCGATATGTATCCCCTTGGAGAGCGAGCCAAGCCTTTGGCTGTAATTGCAGCCGTTGATACGGCCGGTTGGGTTGTGGGTCATCTGTACGGCGGGATTATCGTACGTTACTTTGACTGGCGGACGATTTTCTGGCTCAATATTCCGATATGTCTGTTGGCGTTTGTCGGGATTTGGAGAGTCTTGCAGCGCTCACGTCAGGACCGGGTCGTCGCGCGGATGGATTGGCTGGGAGCTGTGTTAATCGCCTTGAGCCTTGTTTTGCTTAATCTGGGCTTGGGTACCAGCGTGGACATGGGGGGGTCGACAGCAGTCGCTGATCAATCGAATCTGCCTGTCTATGCATTGCCACTTGTGATTGCGGCCATTTTCTTGTTTTTATTCTTCCTGCTGCGTCAAGCTCGCTTCACTCATCCGCTCATTCCCCTACACCTTTTTCGCAAGCAGAATTTTACCCTGGCAGTCCTTGCCAATTTTTTGGTCGGTTTAAGTCTCTTTGTTGCAATTGCCAACGTGCCGCTGTTTATCAACACCGTCGTGGCACAAACGTTGGAACAGGGTGCCTGGGAAAGCGGCTGGGTATTATCCGCGCTGACGGTTCCTATGGCGTTTGCAGCGATACCGGGCGGATGGCTGACTTCCCGACGCGGCTACCGCTTACCCGCAGTTATTGGATTGCTCATGGGGTTGATTGGTTTTATACTTATGACCGCTTGGCAAGCGGACACGCAATATCTTGTGATGCTGCCACATTTATTGATAGGTGGTATTGGTTTTGGTTTGACAATCGCACCCATCGCAGCAGCGGTAATTGACAGCGTTCCAGCCGAATACAGGGGAACGGCTTCCGCATTGGTCATTTTCTTTCGTTTGATGGGTATGACGATTGGGGTGTCGAGTATGACGTCCTTCGGTTTGTATCGTGCGGATGTACTCACCACCCGTTTGTTACCGCTCAATGCTGATCTGGCCGAGACCGTACGAGTTGGGATGGAAGTTGCCGTTCAGGTTGTTCGTGAAACCTTTTTATTCGCGGGTGTTGTATGTGTAATCGCGCTCCTGCCTGTACTCTACATCAGGAGCATTAATATCAATAAAGGAAGTGAATTATGAGTGAACCAGAATCGACAGTCCCTGTTTCTGAACCCAGTGAAAGTCGAAGGTTGTTTATCGGCCTCGGCGTTCTTGCCGTGATCATTTTCGCGATCGTTGTCGCGGTCGTGGTTCTGATTTTTCTCGACCCGTTCGGCTGGGATCTGTTGGGCGCGTCCGGGAAGGACTCGGCGGTTGAGGCCATCCCAGCAGACGCATTGATGTACATGCATTTCAATCTGGATAGTCTCGATGATAAAAACCTCGAAACAATTATTCGCGCACTTTCCCCAGAACCGATTGAGGAGGATGTGACGTTTATTGACCAGCAGATTGAGCGCTTGGACGAAATGCTCACGGAAGAATTGAATATGACTTATGCCGACGATATCCGGCCCTGGATTGGAAATGATATCGGCTTCGGCGTTTCGAATCTCATGTCCGGTTTATCCAGCGGAAGCGGAGAAGAGGTATTCTTGGTTGTCGTTGAGGTAGACAATGGGGAGGCAGCTGATGAATTTGTCGCTCAGGTAATCGCCGAGCTCGAAACGCGAAACGATACTACCGCTCAGGAAGAGGTCTATGAGGATGAGACGATTTACTTTATCGAATATAGCATGATGGACACCATGGCAATATGCCGCTCGGGAGATCATCTACTTATCAGCATAGATGTAGGTTCGATTCAAAATGGAATTGATGCCCAAAAGGGTGAATCCCTGGCGGATCTTGAGATTTACCAAGACGGAATCAAGGCTTTACCCGGTGATAGGATGTTGACCATTTATTTAGATATGGTTCAGTATCAGGAAGATTTATCACCGATAATCTCTATGGCATATGGTCCCGGGATGACCGATTTGATCTCTGAATCGAATTCTCCTGCATCCGCTGGTATGCTGGGGATATCTGCCATTGACGTTGGCATTAAAATTGATTCTGTTGAGATCACATACTCCGAAGAACGAGAAGAGCTTCCGGAGATGTGCTTTAACCCCGAACCTCAAACGGCCTCCCTGGCACCGGAAGATACGATCCTCTACCTCACTTCGGAGATTGCCACAGGTAATCTTGATTTGATGAAAGAGGGCATCCTGGAGTTAATCGATTCACAAGGCGCGGATGGCGAAGAAGCATTGGCGATGTTTGCCTTGACGTTTGGTTTTGATCCAATTGAAGACCTTATTGGAAATCTCGAGGGAGAGATTGCTGTTTTGCTATTGCCGGCCTCTGAAGGGGTGCTGGCTGAATCCATGGATGTTCCCCTCGGCTTTGCGATCCTGGCCGAAACCAAGGATTCGGATGCGCTGCTTGAGGTGGCTGAAAAGATTGGCACTGCAGTGGAAACCCTCGATATCGGAACGACCGAGGTCAGTGAACAATCGTTCGGTACGATCTACGATTTGTTCGACGCTTACTCCGGAGAATTAGTTGCCACTTATGGCGTCGGTGAGGATCATTTGATGATTGGATCATCGACGGGGGTTCTTGATGATGTATTCAACGGCGGACCGTCCCTTGCAGATAGTGATGGTTACCAGGAAGTGTGGGATGCCTTCCCCCGTGGTATGGCGCCTGTGATGTACATGGACATCGAAGGCTTGATCGGGCAAATTCGGGAGTCCATGGAACCTTGGGAGCGGGAAAATTTCGATGAGGAAGTGGGCCAGGTCCTGACATCAATGCGATTCCTCGCTGCAGCAATCAGCCCAATGGAAGATAATATTGCTTTTGGAACGTTCATTCTCTTCATTGATATGGAATGAGGTAGCATCAAATATCTATATGTCTCGTGCGATTTCCGGCTTTTTCCCGATTGATCTCCTGGAATCGCACGAGATATTGCCTTATGCAGTCGATGCAAACCACTCATATGAATTGCGTCTACATGGAGGTTTGAAATCAAGGAAAATCAGAACGGATTGATGGATCAATCCCACACGGATCCTCTACGCTGGCGGCAGGCGCTTGTCTTGACGGTCGTAATGCTTGCAGTCCTGGCATGCAGTCTGCCTACGGTGGTCAAAGAGACGGTGGTTGATGACCTTGTCCTGGAGACTTTTGGGCCCGTAGGCAAGTCGCTCTATCTACTTGCCACTATCGGAGGGGCGCTTCTACTCTTTGCCGGTTGGAAGATCTATCGGTTCATTGTTGCTTTGCCCGGCTTTTTTATCGGGGCGATGTTATCTGTTCAGATCGCGTTCCGCTTGGACCAAAGTGGATGGATCGCACTGCTTGCCCTGGTGATCGGTGGAATGCTTGGTGCCTGGCTGGCGTTGATGCTTCACGATCTTGCCATCTTCGCCATCGGAGCGGTTGGGGGGACTTTTCTCGCCGCGACGATATGGCAAGTGTTTTCTACAAACGAACCGACTTTGTTGTTTGAAATTGTTGCGGCTGTTGTGGGTGGTGTCTTGCTCTTAACGATGGCCAAAGCCTGGATGATGCTGCTTTCGGCGGCGGTTGGCGCAACGATGTTTGTCTGGGGCGTTCAGATCAGTGTGATCTACATTCCGCTTTTCTTCTTGCTGGGGATAATCGTGCAATCCTTATTGTCTCGTGCCTTGGGTGAAAAAGCATACGAGGAAGAACCGATTGGAGAACAACCTCCGCCTATGATGTAATCCAGTTTCCCTCTTTCGATCGTAGAAATCTACGGATGGAAACTCAAGAGGGCTCACCCTAACTATGCCAGAGATCCTCCAAAATCGAGTAAGGTCTGTACTTGATCTGCATTTGCGGCTTCTGCGTAGATACGCAGTACCGGCTCGGTCCCCGAAGGACGGATCAACAGCCAGGAATCATCTTCCAGGATGTATTTGACGCCATCGAGTGTGTTGACTTCTGCGATCTTCTGATCCCCAATTTTCGCTGGAGCGCTATCGGCAAGTTGACGAACCAGGCGCGGTTTCTCGATCGGTCGGGACAATCGTTTGTCCAGGCGGGTGTAATGGATCGGCCCTGCTTCCTTCAACAAATCATCAACCAATTCGTCGAGGGGTTTCCTCGTCACCGCGACCATCTCGAGCAGCATCAATCCCATCAGAATGCCGTCACCTTCTGGTATGTGCCCTTTGAACGAAATTCCGCCCGATTCCTCGCCGCCGATAAGAACATCGTCGCGCAACATATGATCGGCAATGTAGTTGAAACCCACAGGTGTCTCGATGACTTCCAGGTTGTACTGACGGGCGAGGCGATTAATCATCTGGGTCGTAGAAACGGTTTTTACTACCTTGCCGGTGTAGCCGTGGTGTTCGACAAGATGTTTAAGGGCCAATGACATAATGCGATGTGGATCGACGAATTGTCCCCGGCCATCCATGGCGCCGATGCGATCGGCATCTCCATCTGTGGCCAGACCGAGTTGCCCGTGTCCTGCGGCGATAGCCCCTGCCAGGGGTCCTAAATAGCGGCCGATGGGTTCGGGATGGATACCGCCGAATCCAGGATTCATCTCGCCTCGCACTTCGAATACTTCACACCCCGTTCCCTGCAGTATGCCTTTGATTTGCCCTCGACCTGAGCCAAACATCGAATCGACCACAATGTGTTGCGGGTTATCGGCGATGGCAGAAAAATCGATGAGTGTACGGAGATGGTCGTAGTAGGCGGGTGTCGGGTTGAAGCGTTCGATCAGGCCAGCTTCGCGGGCGCTCTCGAATTCCATCAAGTTCGGACCTCGGCCTCGGGCTTCATTATCATTCAGATACACTTCGACTCGCCTGCACTGCTCACTCATCGCAGAACCGCCGTAGGCTGCCTTGAGTTTTACGCCGTTATAGCGCGGCGGGTTGTGAGATGCGGTAATCATTAAGCCGGCGATTGCACCGAGATGACGAACGGCGAAAGAAATCGCCGGAGAGGGGACATCTGCGGAGGTGAGGTATACCTTGTAGCCATTGGCCGCCAGGACACGTGCGGCTTCTACGGCGTATCGATCCGATAAGAAGCGTGTGTCGAAGCCAACAACCATGCGGTGCGGATCGGGTTTCACACCGGTGTACATGCCATTCAGCCATTCGTCCGAGGCGACAGCGTCTGCGATCGCCTGTGCGACGAGACGAAGATTATGGAACGTAAATGTGTCCGAGATTACAGCACGCCAACCATCAGTACCGAAGTGAATGGGCATTGAGACTCCTCGCGTGGATATTGAGCGGCGGGATTGTAACAGCAGGCACAGGAGTGGTCAACCGGCGGGACTGGCATGCTGCCGCACTCCCGATATCAGGGGGATGCATATTTGAGCCCAACCACGAGATCATTAAGGTTGGTGCCGCTGGGGCCGGTAGAAATGGTGGAGCGTAGTGCTTGATGAAAGGGGAAGGAATCGTTCTTTTTGAGCGCCCCTTCCGGGTCCAACCCAAGTTGACGTGCACGAGGAATGGTGTTTCCGGTGACGATCGCACCAGCGGCAGATGTGGGACCATCCACTCCATCCGTCGCCAGCGCCATCAATGCACAGTTGGGAATCCCATCGAGCGTCAGTGCGGCGGCAAGTGCAAGTTCTTGATTGCGTCCACCGTGGCCGTCTCCCTGAATGTGTACCGTTGTCTCGCCGCCTGCGATCAGACAGTGGGGTTCGGGCGCACGCCGCAAACTGGTCGCCAGACGTCGTCCGGCGATTTTCGCTTCCCCTTGCAACTTGCTTGTAAGGATTTTCGTGGGAAAACCCAAATCGTGAGCTGTTTTCTGCGCCGCACGGATAACCAGGCGGTTGTTACCGATAATGATGTTAACAGGCCGGCTTGTGCGCGAGGAAGGACTTCTGGTTTGGGATATTGAATTACGAATGTTGTTGGGTACGCGATTCCAGAGCTGATATTGCTGCAAGACCGCACGGACTTGTTCAGGTTTTGGTGCGCGAAGCACAGTGGGGCCGGAAGCGATCGCGGAGAGACGATCGCCAATGACATCGGAGATGATCAGAGCTACGACCTTCGCGGGTGCAGCCATGCGCGCCAGCCCTCCGGCTTTGATCTGTGAGATGGCGCGACGCACGATGTTGACGGATGCAATTGGAGCCCCAGAATGAAGCAACAGGGTGTTTAATTTGCGCATGTCTTGCAGTGTAATACCCGGGCGAGGAAGCTCTAACATCGCCGATCCGCCCCCTGAAATCAACACCAGGACGATATCATCCTCTTTTGTCCTGGCGAGGATATCTGCAACCACACGCCCTGCCTCCATGCTGCTTTCGTCCGGAAGTGGATGTCCTGCATGGAAGATACGCATCCCATCCGGAAGCGATCCCTGGTAGTCGTGTGGTACGGCGATCAGGCCTTCGGCCAATGACGGCTTGAGAATTCGCAGGACAGCACGGCTCATAGCCGCTGATGCTTTGCCAAAGGCGATGAGAAATAACCGGCTGGTTGCTTTGAGATGCAATTCCACATCACCAATCCGGATTGTATTTTCCTGAAGATGCAATATGCGATCGATGAGGGCCTCCGGGTTCGCGGCCGCCATCACTGCCTGGCGAATGGTAAGCATGTGGTCCAAATGGTCATGATACATCAGCATGATTTTTTTAATCCCCCCTGGTTGAGGCTGAGTTTCCATTCCGAAGCAGGCTGCCAGAAAAAGCAGATATGAAGATCGCGTGGTCTAGACAAGACGATATGCTCATGGTCATATCAACAACAAGAACTGTGAATGTGTGGACTGGTTTGTGCCCCTATTCTGTTTCAATGCTTGTAATTGACTGGGCGGCATCGACGGCGGCGTTGGATGGTTTTACGCCGTCTCGGATGACCGCAATGACAGCATGATGGATCGCCGTTCCCACTATTTCGAACATTTCCGCCGTGATGTCGGGTTGAACGATTGTGACCAAGCTGCTGGCCAGGGATGTCTCCGGTCCTTCAGGCCACTGCGATAATGCAAGTGTCGTAGGAGGAAGCATGCCTAAAGCGTGTGTCCAGGGTCCCAAGAATTCCGGTTGTGTAAGCCAATCGATCAGTTCCGCTGCGAGTTCTTGTTGATCGGGGTCGTTGTTGACGATGGCCCAGGACCAGGTTTTCGCAAGGCCGGTTCCAGGCTCGGATTGCGTTGGAACTGGAACCGCGGAATAGGTTCTTAAATCGCTTTCAACGAGGAATTCACTTAGGGGCGCAGCCGCGCTGGTTGCCCGTTCAGAACCAAGCGCCTGCCAGGTTTCTGTCGCAGAGCTATATTGAAGTGCAGCTGTGGATAGTATGTTAGAGCTTTTGGCCGAGCTGTAGAAGGAGAGAATTTCGGTTAGTACGATGGGATCGATTTGCGGGTTCCCCGACTCGTCGACTAGAGAACCGCCAAGTGCAAGGTATTGTGCGAGCGTGAATTTCGCCTGTGGGTCGTTGGCAGGAAACAGGAACGAATCAGGTCCCGCAAGGATTTCTGACCAGGTCAGCGGTGATGTTTGAAAGAGAAAGGTTCGATAGGCCAGAATTATTGTATCACTCGCAAATGGTTGACCGAACATGGTTCCTTCGACGCGAGAAATCGAAATGGTGTGATCGTACCAAGCCGGCGATGATGGTGCTTCGAGATATTGCTCGAGTGGGACAATCAATTCTTCACTTGCCGCCCTTTGCAGCGCAACCGGATTCAAGGCAATGATATCTGGAAGGACACTCGGCGCAGTGATTGAGGCAGCTGCTAAGCTTTGATACAAACCTCCAGCGCCAGATTCTGCCTTGATGCGAACTTCAATCTCCACCCCCGGATTTCGGTTTGCGAAATCTGCCAATCGTTCCTGTAGTAACTCGCCAGCCTGACTGCCGTTATCCGGGTCGAATGCAGGTGCAAGCCAGATGTACAGGATTTGATCTGCAGCTTGCGATGACTCGGTTAGGGTCGCGGTTTGTATTTCTCCAGACGGGGTGCTTGTCGGTGTGGCCGGACCGTTTGTCTCGTTTGCTGGAATGCAAGCGGATAACAGTAGGACACACAGAACGAGGGAAGTGCGGCATCGTTTGTTCATATCCAAGGCATTATACTGCATACTTCATTCGTGTGTTTTTTGGGAATAGTGGGGGAATGGAAAGTACATATGCATCATCAGTTTTCTACGGTGGATATGCTAGAATTTGACTCGATGGCAACATCCGACAAAATCCGACTCATCCTGGAAGGGATTCCATCCAAACCCGGGTGTTACTTGATGAAGGATGCACGCGGCCAGGTCATCTATGTTGGCAAAGCCGTGAACCTGCGCAGCCGTGTGCGTTCCTATTTCCATGCCTCTGCTTCACACAGCCCCAAAGTAGTCGAGATGCTCGAGCATATTACAGATATCGAGTGGATTGTCGTTGGATCCGAACTCGAGGCATTGATCCTCGAGATGACATTAATCAAACGCCACCGACCTAAATACAACGTCCGTCTGAAAGATGATAAACGCTACCCGTATATTAAGGTTCATTGGTCGGATCCTTTTCCCAAGGTGACAGTTACACGTCGAGTACGTGATGACGGGTCCCGGTATTTCGGACCATATACCAGCGCTTGGGCAGTACATCAAACGCTGGATGTGCTGCGAAAGATTTTTCCCTACCTAACCTGCGACCGCTTGATCACCGGGGAGGACTTGCGTGCCTGTTTGTATTTCGACATTAAACTCTGTTCCGGACCTTGTATCGGGGCGATCAACGAGGCTGCCTATCGCCAGATGGTCAAGAATCTGTGTCGTTTTCTGCAAGGCCGGACTGGATCGGTGGTTGAGAATCTGAAGGATGAAATGCAGCTTGCCTCCGAGAATATGGATTATGAACGCGCTGCGGTCATACGAGATCAATTGACCGCAATTGAGAAAGTAGTTGAGCGTCAGAAATTCGTCTCCCAGGATAAGTTGGACTCGGATGTCATCGCCTTCGCCAGAGACGATCGCAGTGCATGCGTGCAGGTTTTCTTTATTCGCGCAGGCAGGTTGATCGGCCGGGAGTATTTTGTCTTGGATGGAACGCATGAAGCGGATGATATCGAACTTGTACAGGCTTTTGTGAAACAGTTTTATACCGAGGCGGCGTATATTCCGCAGAGTGTATTATTGCCGAACGAGATCGAGGAGAGTCAGATCATTACGCAGTGGCTAGAGGAGCGTAGAGGTGGGAAAAAGGTTCGGCTAGTCGTTCCTCGTCGGGGAAAGAAAAGGGATTTGGTGCGCTTGGCTGCCGAGAATGCATCCGAGACGCTGGCTGCGCTGCGTGCACAGTGGGAAGCCGACCGGAGCAAGCACGTTGAAGCCATTGCTGAATTGCAGCAGGCGCTTCAATTGTCAAAGCCACCAAATCGGATTGAGTGCTACGATATTTCCAACTTGCAGGGCACTGCGGCAGCAGGTTCTATGGTGGTCTTCGAGCAGGGTGCGCCGATTAAGCGCCTCTACCGCAAATTTACGATTAAGAATGTAAAAGGACAGGACGACTTTGCCAGCATGGAAGAGGTTCTCAATCGCCGATTTCGTCGCTGGGAAATCGCCAATGAAGAGGCCCAAAAACCAGGGGGCAAACGCGATGAATCATTTGGTTTCTTGCCGGATTTGTTGATCGTCGATGGGGGTAAAGGGCAATTGAGCCGAGCCTTGCAAATCTTGGAGCAATATCAATTGGCGGTGAAAATACCCGTCGCTGGATTGGCGAAAGGTCGGGAGGAGTTGTTCCAGCCGGGGAAACCCGACCCGGTGTTGTTGCCTCGCCGCTCGGAAGCATTGTATCTCGTTCAGCGGATTCGTGATGAAGCGCATCGTTTTGCGTTAAAACACCATCAAACACAACGGCGACGCTCAGGGTTAGCATCTAAATTGGATCATATCGCTGGTATTGGTCCGGCGCGTCGAAAGGCGCTCATTCGGGTTTTTGGTGATGTGGATCGTATTCGCGGGGCGAAGGTGGAAGAGTTAATGAAAATTCCCGGTATCAGTCGCGGATTAGCCGAGCGAGTAAAGGCGGAGTTGTAGGCTTCAATGGAGGCACAGATGCGTATTGCTTGGATCGTTGATGATGATGATGAAATGAGTCAGGCGGTAAGCTTAATGCTCAAGCTGCTGGATTATCAATGTGAGATCTTTCGTGATGCGCGTAGTACTGGCCGACAAATGCTTCAAGGCCGTAAACCGGATGTTTTCATTCTGGACATCAACATGCCGAACGTATCGGGAATCGATTTACTTCAATTTATTCGTACGCGAGAGGGTTTCCAACGGATTCCGGTTGTGATGTTGTCTTCCGAGACAACAGATGCACAAGTGGATGAGGCCATGCGGGTGGGTGCGGATGCATTCGTTTTCAAACCGGTCACGATCGAGGAATTAGAAGAAGCTCTTGCTACTGCAATTCGGAAACGCGCTTGAGGCCGATGCGTTCCTTGTTTTTTTCCCGTACATTGTACCTGGCATAATATTCCCCGCTGTCAACCCGGAGCATGTCATTCATCTTGTGGTGGTTCGATAAGAAGCCCCAACCGGGCTGCAGCTCCACAGAGCTGTGGCCAGTCCTGTTCACGGATCAAGATGTTTGAAGGACCAATCAATTCCTGCAAGTAGCGCGCTGTGGAGCGGTTGTGCTGCAGCAGTTCTAATGTTTCCGTATCGAGCACATGCAGGATCATGCTGCGTTCGATCCGTGCCTCTGCACCGCGTTCCGACCAGCGCTGCAGTGCTTCGAGCAATGTAACCGGGATTGGTTTATCCACTGCAGACTCGAGGATGGTAAGGATGTGGGTTAGTTCCAAGCCTTGTTCTTGTGCAACCTGGAGTGTGTCCGGGGTGATTCGATAAAGATAATTATCTTCATCGATTGGTTCCCATCTGGTGAATCGCGCAATTTGATAACGCAGTGAGCGTACTGCACGTCTGGGTACACGTAGACGGCCATCAGCCCAGAGGTGAGCCGAAGCCAAACTCTCCTTGATTGTGAGTGTGGTTTCGGGATCGAACAGGAGAGAGATCGCAGGCGTGAGGCGAAAGAACGTACTCGTTTCATGCTCCGATTGTTTCCCGAGATCGACCACCCCGAGCCAATGCAAGGGACCCGTCAACAGATATCGAAGCAATGCGCCATCAACTGCATCCCAATCGTCGAGGCCATGCAGGATCGAATCCGTGCGATTGTCTTTGAAATACCAGGATGTAAATTCTCCTGCGGGGCGTTGGAACGCCGGCTGCCGCACACGGACATCCTCAATGAAACCTTTCATTCCCCACCAGCTTCCATGAGGTATTTCCTGGAATAGCTGAGCAGCCGCTCGACGGCTGGTGGTTGGTTCATTTGGCCAACTGCTTCCCGAATTTTCTAAATATCCAACAGCTTGCAGGTCGTTCCAGTTGTTCGATTGCAGCCATGCGAGGATAAGTGTCTTCAGTGCTTCTGCACGGGATGCTTCCAGGAACAAGCG
>Ga0272441_10007475_pt1 | contig 17744 bp, 15 predicted proteins | sample SSMProp6N_FD_193582 | JGI IMG/M metagenome (GOLD analysis project Ga0272441, IMG submission 193582) | Marine sediment archaeal communities from Little Sippewissett salt marsh, Falmouth, MA, United States - SSM-Prop-6N | ecosystem: Environmental > Aquatic > Marine > Wetlands > Sediment ... | reverse complement strand
ACAGTCGCCGGCTTTGTATTGGAAGGTTTGCCGCGGGAATTGGAGAAAATCGATCGCGGTCTTGTCCTTGGAAAGCTCCTTGTACGGTGTGGTCGGATCAATAACATAGCTCAGCCCGTAGAGGGAGAGAGCCTGGTAAAAGGCGATCGCCGTTTTTAGATTTCGGTTGATCGCCTTGCTACCGCTATCCTGAGTCAGGCTGAGGATATTCTTGGAAAAGGTCAGGACGGTTGGATCTTTTGCCGTCACGAACACGGCTGCTTTCCGGTCGTCATCCCAGGTAATGGCATTTCGGTCGAAGATCCGGATCGTTTCCACGTGACTCTGCTGGTAGCGGGTGCCTGCCACCGAATATTCCATGACGATCTGCGCAGATACCTTGGTTGTCTCCGTTATATCCAGCATTTTTTCGTTGAACAGCGCGTTCAGTTCGATCTCCTGTTCCCCCTTTGGATTCAGCTGCGCCGGAGCCGTACACTGCTTGGGATTGTCCATGTATTGCTTCACGAAAACCGAAACGGACAAATCCTCGACAATCCGGGAAGTCGTGTTTCGCAAGCGTGCCCTACCGACCGGATGATCGTCGTAGTACTTGAGAAACATCGGCAGCAGATCCTCAAACTGCACATCTTCGATCGTGAGGAAGTCTCCCCTGGCCGCGAGGGTCCGTACACCTGCACCTCCGGGCATCCCTCCCCGCCGCGGCAGGGCGCCCACACGAATCGAGCTTCCCAGGGAGACGGTCAGACCGTTGTATAATCCGAAATAACCGGAATAGGCTGTACCAATCCCTACGCTGGTGACCGGACCCAGCGCGAATGATATCCGTGCTCCGGATGAAAAATACGGATTCCCTCCGGGAGGACCGTCCCCGGAGTTTATGAATGCATAGAAGTAACCGCCGGCAATCCAGGCTTCGGCGCTCAGGCGTGGACTCAGATCGAAGATCGCCTTGGCGCCAGCTCCGCCGTGCAGCACGGAGAGAGAGCTCCCGTAATCCGCGGAGAGGATATTGTAGCCGCCTCCTGCTGTTGCAGCCAGTAACGGTAGAAAGGGCATCCGGTAGGCCGCTTCGACGTCCAGCGTACCCCCTAACCCGAAGTATTCCGCATCACTTCCCAACGGCAGGCTGACACCCGGATACAGATCAAGGGAAAAGGGCGTGTAATAGGCCGGTTGGGCGGGAAAGAAGGTGAAGCTGCCGTCCTGAGCCTCCAGTATCCCGGTGGCGGCCAGTACCAGCAGCACTACGGCAACGACTTGTTTTTTCATTAATTTTCCCCCCTTTACACGCACTGGTGGACAAAGATGAGTGTATTCCATACTCCGGGGATTATCAATGAAACCTACAAAAAGCGCTCCATGAGGGAGGGGATGGTGGGCTCCAGACCCCTGGAGCTGTAACTCTTCAAAGCGCTGTCGTTAAGCTGCCGCAGACGGGCCTCCAGAGTGGGCTTCCGAACGTTATAGAAAATCCCGGTATAGATAGGATCACTGCTGTAGGCCAGCTGCAGAGCCGCCAGCTTGTCGGTAGGCGAGTGACTTTCCGGCAGGGGGGCAAGCCTCTGCCGCAGTGTCTTCCAGTCCAGCACCGGGTAGGTGACACAGGGGGAGAGGATGTGCACAACCGCGAATCCCGGGTGCTGCATCGCCTCCAGGATGATTCCGGCCATCTCCTGGACCTGCAGGCTGCTCGTCCGGGCAACGAAGGAGATGCCGTAGGCCAGTAGGATGGGAAGAACATCCAGGGAATCCTCCGGCGAACCGTAGGGTGAGGTTTTAGTGACGCATCCCCACGGCGTGGTCGGGGACGACTGCCCCTTGGTCAGGCCGTAGGTATTGTTGTCCAGGATGAGGAAGGTTAGATCCACGTTCTTGCGGGCCGCGTGGGGCAGATGTCCCCCGCCGATGCCAAGGCTGTCCCCGTCCCCCCCCACGACCAGAACTGTCAGGTCGGGACGCGCGGTCCTCACCCCCGTGGCAATGGGCAGGGCCCTGCCGTGGGTTCCGTGCAGGGAGTAGGTGTTCAGGTAGTGGGAAAACCGACCGGAGCAACCGATTCCGGAGACCACGACGGTCTGCTCCGGCGGCACCCCCAGCTTGCCAAAGGCTTTCTCCACCCCTCTCAGCACCCCGTAGTTACCGCAGCCGGAGCACCACACCGGGCGGATCTGTTTTCGTCTATAGTCTTGCAATGCTGTACTCATCGATGATACCTGCTACTTTCTCGATCCCCCTCAGGATCTCCTCCGGAGTGATGGGGATCCCCTCGCATTTGTGCAGCTCTATCGCTTTGGCTCCGAAGTGAGCCTTGATATGGTGGGCGAACTGCCCCGTGTAGTTCTCTTCCACGATGATCAGGTGCTCCAGGCGTACGAGGAAGTTGGAGATCTGCCGATAGGGCATGGGAGAGAGGGTATGGGGGTGCATCTGCCGCACATGGATGCCCCGTTCCTCCGCCAGGTAGCGGGCCTCCCGGATGGCCCCGGCGGTCGACCCCCAGCCCAGGATGCCGATCTTGGCGTCAGGGCGGCCCCAAATCTCGATCGGGTTGGTATCGAAGGAGCGGGCGATCACTTCCATCTTGCGAAACCGTTTCCTGCTCATCTGCAGGTGGGTCTCCGGGGAGTAGTCGGGATGTCCGCTTTCGGTGTGTTCCAGACCCGTGGCCAGATACTGGCCCCCCGGCGTGCCCGGCCGGGCGATGGGGGACACCCCGTCGGAGGTGACGCGGAAACGACGGTAGTCCTCCAGTTCCTTCTCCGTGGGTTCGGCCCTGTCGATCAGATTGATGAACTCGGGTTTGGGAATTTTGACCTTGGTACGGGCCACATGGCTGTCCAGCTGGATGATGTGGGAAAGGTCGGGCATCTGCACCGTGGCTTTGCGCAGGCCGATCGATTGATCGGTGAGCATGATCACGGGAAGCTGATAGCGTTCGGCCAAATTGAAGGCCCGGATCGTCTGGTAGAAACTGTCCTCCACGGAGGTCGGGGCCATGACGATTCGCGGGCTCTCTCCGGACACACCGTAGATGGCCAGGTTCAGATCCGACTGCTCGGTCTTGGTGGGCAGTCCGGTACTGGGTCCCCCCCGCTGTACGTCCACCGCGACCAGGGGGACTTCGATCATCGAGGCCAGATTGAGCTGCTCGGTCATCAGTTGCAGGCCCGGTCCCGAGGTAGAAACCAGGGCCTTCTCACCTGCAAAGGAGGCGCCGATGGCTGCGGACACGGCGGCGATCTCATCCTCCATCTGCAGAGCTCTGCCCTCCACCAGCGGGAACAGCCGGGTCAGAGTCTCGAAGATCGATGTGGCCGGGGTAATCGGGTAGCTGGCGGCAAAACGGCAACCGGCGACGATGGCACCCAGGGCGATCGCCTCATTTCCCGAAAGCAGCATGTACTGAGGGCCCTTGGGCTTGAGATCCGCCATCAGCAGGATCCGCGGCCAGTTCTGCTCGGTGGCGTAAGCATACCCCGCGCGCAGGGCCGCCAGGTTCCTCTCCACGACCTGTCCGCCCTTCGCGGCAAAGCGGTCCCGCACCAAACCTTCCAGCACCTCCTGCTCCATCTCCACCAGATAGCCCAGGGCGCCCAAAGCCACGATGTTCTTGCCCAGGGCAGCACCCGTGGCCTGCTTCGACAGGTTTGTCATGGGTAGTGACAGAGCCGAAGCCTCCAGATCGACGGGCAGCTGTACGGCCTCTGGATCGTAGACCACAGTACCCGTGGCTTTGAGATCCCTGGCCGTACGATCCAGAGCCTGCTGGTTGAACACAACCAGACAGTCCAGCCTGCTTCCCAGCGAGTAGATCGTCGAATCCCGCACCCGGACCTGCACCATGGCGAAGCCGCCCCGCATCTCCGCCGGGTAGGTCAGGAAGGTGAACACGTGGTACTCGGTGCGGGCCGCCGCCCTGGCGAACAGCTCGCCGCAGCTGATGACCCCCTCACCTCCCTCTCCGGCAATTCGGAGTATGAAATCGACGTCTGACTGAAAGGCCTTCGTTGTCATGATTCGCGCTCACATTTCTCAGTAGTACACAAAAGGAATGAGATCCCGCTGGGTCGTCTTGCAGCGTCCACTGTCGAAACCCAGGGAGAGCTCTTCTGCCAAGCCCTGAGCCTTCTCCCGGTACTCCCGGAAAAGCTCCTGCAGATCCATCACGTTTTCCTGCTGCCCCATCTGCAAAGCGGCGGCCTGATTCTTCCCGACGCCCCTGCCGTCGTTTCCCGGCAATCCCTGCTCCAGGGTGAACTCCACACCCTGCTCCTCAAACTCCCGGTGCTGCCAGTTCCCGCTGTGGATGTCGAAGCTGTAGAGGGGAAGAAAGACCTTCCCCTGTTCGGAGACAAAGCGGATCGCCCGGCAGGTGAACTCCAACTCTTCGTCGCTCATCAGGAAATGAAGGCTCAGACGCGCCCATCCCGGTTTCAGGCCCAGATTGCCCCTGGAAATGACGCGGCTGTAGCGGTCGGAAGCCTCGTCGCTGATATGGAGCAGCCTGTGACCGTAGGGGCCGGCGCAGGAGCAGCCGGCCCTGGCCTGGATGCCGAACAGATCGTTGAGCAGCTTGACCACGAACCGGGGGTGGAGGTAAGAGCCGTGGGCACGAACATTGAAGGAGATGATCGGCAGATTGTGCTCCGGGTCCATCGGAGCGATCAGCTCGATATTCGGGCAGGCCTTCAGATGGGTCAGGGCTGCCTCCAGGAGCTGTCTCTCTCTGTTTTCGATATCCTCACTGCCCATCCGTTCTTTGAGCTCCATAGCCAGGGCGGCCTTGAGGATCTGGGGAATCCCCGGGGTTCCCGCCTTCTCCCGTACCTCGATATCCGGATTGTACTCCTGCATGTAAGCGTTGACGAAATCCACGGTGCCGCCGCCGGCCATGGAAGGAGGAAGATTCTTGTGATAGATCCGTTCGTGGATGATGAGAATGCCGCTGGAACCGGGGCCGCCCAGGAATTTATGGGGAGAGAAGAATATCCCGTCGAAGTAGGACTTCGAGTCCTTGTGGACGTTGATCTGCATATACGGTGCGGCTGCCGCGAAGTCGAAGAACGCCAGGGCGCCGTGTTCGTGCATGATCCGGGCCACCGAGTACACCGGAGTGATCAGACCGGTCACGTTGGAGGCTGCGGAGAAAGACCCGATCTTCAGCCTCCCTTCGAAGCGAGGATCTGAAACCTTGGCCTTCAGATCCGCCAGATCGAAGCGTCCCTCCCCTGTCAGTCCAATCTCCACAACCTCGGCAAAACACTCCCGCCAGGAGATCTCGTTGCTGTGGTGCTCGTAGGGCCCGACAAAGACCACGGGTCTGCGGGCCAGCAGATGGGCCTCCAGCTCGGCGAAGTCCTTCTGCCCGAGATAGCCGCTCAGGATGTCCGTAAAAAGCTCCTTGGCCGCAGGGGGGATGTAGATCCCCAGGATCTCCTGGAGGCGATGAATCGCCCCGGTGGCGCCGGATCCCGCCTCGATGATCCGGTACTGCCTGCCCGCACCGACCAGACGTTTAATGGTCTGCTCGGCCTGGCGCAGGCTCCGGGTGGTGTTGCATCCAGTCGCGTCGTCTTCGGTGTGGGTGTTGCCGTAAAGCCGCAAGGTCTGTTTCAGGTACTCCTCGATAAACTCGACAATCCTCCCCGAAGCGGTGTAGTCGCAGTAGGTAAGTCGCCGAACTCCGAAGGGGGTCTGGATTCCGACATCACCGCCGACGATGTTGTCTCTGACGTAGCGCCAGAACGCTGTGCGTTCTTCCTTGCTCACTTTCGCTTGTTCCTCCGCTTCTGTTGCTGTTGACCCGGATCAACAATACTCTGATAGGTTTTTTTGTCTGTTTTCAGCAAACCGAGCCGGTGAATCCGCTCCAGCATCGTCGCCCAGTTGGGGTGAGAGCCGAAAAGCTCGGCGAAAACGGGGAGCGCCTGCTCGAGCTTGCCCGCATTCGCCAGGGAGACCGCACCCCAGAAGCGGATCTCCTGACTGTCGGGATACAGCCGTAGGGCTTCGCCGTACTCCCGCTGGGCGCCCTGCCCATCCTCGGCTTCCAGAGCCTCATCTCCACGATTCATATGCTGGTAGGCTCGAAAGACTCGCAGCAGCCTGCCCAGTTCCTTCAGGGGATCCGGGTGGTCCTCGACCCTAAGGTCGATGAGCCTGTCTTTCCAGATCGCTCCCGTCGGTTGCAGGCGAACCAAGAGGAGCGCAGCGGATTGTTGGCCCCGCAGATCTCCTCCTCGGGCTTGAGCGGCTCTCAGTGTTTCTACCAGGCGCTCTGCCAGCGGGCCGCTGCTGTTTTGGAAGCTGTGCGCCATGGCCGGCCATACCTCGGCACCGGCCATCATGTTGGCCTGCACGGAGAACTGCTGCCCGATCAGATGTCCCGCCTCCGCTACGCAACGCCTGCCCGTATGGGCGGCTGCGGTGCCGTGCCTGTCGATAACGGCCAGCTGGCGCATCTCTCTAACCGGATCGCTCGACAGCAGCTCCTTCACAACCTGTGCGGAACTCTTTCCCTGCTTCAACAGCGCCAGGCCCCTGGGACCGAAAGAAAGGTTCACGAAGGATTGAGTGGCTACCGCCCCGACGCCGGCCTCAGCCCAGGGAACCGCCGTTCCCACGGAGAACCAGTGGGATTGAACAGCCACGCCGATTTCTCCAGCCTCTCGGTCCACAGCCACGATCGAGTAGGTATGGACGGGACGACGCTCGTTTGTCTCGGACAAGCGATGACTCCTGCGCGCAGAATCTCCCAGGAACTAAATCCAATCCCAATTCTAGCCGATTCGACGGGTCTGAACAAGCGCACCCGCCCAGCCGGCCCAGCCGCAGATACGCGCAGATTGAGACCGGCAGCGGCAACTTGCTGCCGGTAGTCGCGGACTGGGACAAAATCCTTTGCCTCCCCTCAAAAAAACAGCTACATTTTGAACACGCCCGCAGGATTCGACAGTGCAAGGCGTGCGGCTGGACGAATTTGGTATAGAAATATGACGAAACGAGAGTTCCAGATCGAAAACGAGTACCGCTACAACCACAGGGGCCCGGTGGGCTGGATCCTCTCCCATATGCTGCGCTACCCGATCCTGCCACTCGCCCTGGTGATCTGTGCGGTGGCCAACAACTTCGCCTACAGCACCATCCAGATATTCGTGGGCCGGGCCTTCGACCTGATCCGGGTCCAGGGTTTCGAGATGACCGCTCTGCTCGTGCCTGTGTTCGGGATCATGGCTTCCGCAGCCGGTCAGGGCTTGACCGGAATCCTGCGCAATTTCTCCGTGGAGCTCTTGGCCCAGAAGATCGAGAAGAACACCCGGGAAGAGCTTTATGCCGACCTTCTGGGCAAGAGCCAGACCTTCCACGGCCGCCAGCGCATCGGCGACATCATGGCCCGGGCTACCAACGACGTTCGCATGCTGAATATGATGTTCAGTCCGGGAGTGATGCTGATCATCGACTCCTCCCTGGCTCTGGTCGTACCGGTGGTCATGATCGGTCTGATCAATCCCGCGCTGCTGCTGGTTCCGCTGATCTTCACGGCCCTGCTTGCCGTTACCCTGGTTGACTACAACCGGCGCCTCAAACCGGTCAGCATCGCCCAGAGAGAGCAATTCGGCCTGATGAACGCCGGATTGACCGAAGCGGTAGCCGGGATCGAGGTTGTCAAGGCCAACGTGCGGGAACGCTATGAGTGGGACAAGTTCACGGGCAACGCCCGACAGTTCCGGGACTACTTCGTTCGCCAGGGGATCATCCAGGCCCGCTACCTGCCCATGCTGATGTTCAGCCTCTGCTGGGGAGCCGGTCTTCTCCACGCTCTCCTGCTGTGGCGAAGCGGCGCGGTTAGCCTAGGCAACGTGGTTGCCTTCATGGGTCTGTTCGGGACCCTGCGCTTTACGACCTTCATCTCGATCTTCTCCTTCAACCTCGTACAGCTGGGAATGGCCAGCGCCGAACGGGTGCTCAACATGATCAAGATGGAGACCGAGCTGGACGAAAACCGGGAAGGGGTGGAGGAGGAGATACGCGGCAAGGTTGTGTTCGAGAACGTTGCCTTCGGCTACAACGGAGCCTCCGTGCTGACGGATATCAGTTTCACCGCCCGTCCGGGTGAGACCATAGCGATCGTGGGCCAGACCGGAAGCGGCAAGACCACCCTCACCCGACTGATCAACCGCATCTTCGACACCACCTCGGGCACGGTCCGGGTAGACGGGCGGGACGTCCGGGATTGGAGCCTGGAAGCCCTGCGTTCCCAGATCTCCACCATCGAACAGGACGTGTTCCTCTTCTCCCGCACCCTGCGGGAGAATATCGCCTTCGGCTGCGAGGATGCCGAGAACAGGCAGATAGAGCAGGCTGCCCGGGAAGCCCAGGCCGACGGCTTCATCCGGCAGTTCCCCGAAGGCTACGACACAGTGATCGGAGAACGGGGAGTGACCCTGTCCGGCGGGCAGAAGCAGAGAATCGCCATCGCCCGGGCGTTTTTGACCGATCCCAGAATTCTAATCCTGGATGACTCCACCAGCGCCATCGACAGCGCCACGGAGGATCAGATCCAACAGGCCATGCGCCGCATCTCCAGCAACCGCACGACCTTCATCATCACCCACCGCCTGAGCCAGATTCGCTGGGCGGACCGCATCCTGGTTCTGGACAAAGGCAGACTGATCGACCAGGGCACCCATGAGGAGCTTCTGGAGCGGAGTCCCGAATACCGGCGGATCTTCTCCCGCTACGAAGAGAGGCTTTGACCATGCCCTTCCTGCTCGACGGACTGGACAGCGAAAACTACGACCGCAGCTACAAGGACTCCGAGCTGATCCGGCGCATCGGCGGATATTTCCGTCCCGGCCGCGCTCAGATGCTGCTGACCGTAGGGATGCTCACCCTCAACTCCGCGGCCGGCACGGGCGGTCCCATCCTGATCTCCCGGGCTCTGGACCTGGTTGTGGAGAATCCGTCTACGGGCAACCTCCTGATGCTTTCCCTGGGCGTGCTGCTGCTGGGCGTGTTCGCCTGGAGCTTCAACTACATCCGCCAAGTGTTGTCCGCCAAGATTGTCGGAAATGTGGTCCTGAACCTGCGCCAGGATGTGTTCCGCTCCGTGATGGAAAACGACATGTCTTTCTTCGACGAGCACCCTTCCGGCAAGATCGTCAGCCGGGTCACCTCGGACACCCAGGACTTCTCCAACGTGGTAACCCTGGTTCTGGACGTGGCCAGTCAGCTGCTCCTGGTGCTGCTGTTGGCCATCTGGCTGCTGTTCATCAACGTACGCCTCACCCTCCTCATCTTCGCCATGAGCCCGATCGCCTTCGGTGTCGCCCTGGCTTTCCGCCGCATCGCCCGCAAAGTCACCCGGAACGCCAAACGGGTCACCGCCGTGATCAATGCGGAGATCCAGGAATCGATCAGCGGAATCGTGGTGGCCAAGAGCTTTCGCCAGGAGCAGTCGATCTACGACCGCTTCCTGGTGAACAACAGGAAGGCCTACCGGGTTGGACTGGTGAGGGGTCTGGTGATGAACAGCATTTTCCCGATCCTCGGGCTCACCTCCGGCCTGGCCATTGCCCTGCTGGTGTACACCGGCGGAGCGACCGTACGCTCGGGATCCTTCAGCCCGGGTGAGTGGTATCTGTTCATGCAGGGGGTGACGTTGTTCTGGTGGCCCCTGATCAGCATCGCCAGCTTCTGGAGCCAGTTCCAGGACGGCCTGTCCGCGGCCGAACGGGTCTTTGCTCTGATCGATGCCAAACCCAAAGTCGTCCAGAGGGATGCGGTATCGATCGACAGGCTGGAGGGACGGATCGATTTTCGCAACCTCTCCTTCTCCTACACGGGACGGGAGCAGGTACTGTCCGGCTTCTCCCTCTCGATTCCGGCCGGGGAAAACCTGGCGGTGGTCGGGCACACGGGGGCGGGAAAGAGCTCCCTGGTTCGATTGATCGGTCGATACTACGAGTACCAGGACGGGGAATTGCTGATCGACGGTACGGACATCCGCAGGCTCGATCTGCCTACCTACCGGCGGCAGGTTGGCTTCGTACCCCAGGATCCGTTCCTCTTTTCCGGGACCGTGCGGGAGAATATCCGCTACGGTCTTCCGGATGCCACGGATGATCAGGTCTGTGAAGCGGCCATGCGTATCTCCAAAGGCAGCTGGCTGGAAGCACTGGCCGGCGGGCTGGATACAGAGGTGGGCAGCAGGGGGATGAGCCTGTCGATGGGGCAACGTCAGCTGGTCGCCCTGGCCCGGGTGCTGTTGAAGGACCCCAGGATCCTGATCCTGGATGAAGCCACCGCAAGCATCGACCCCTTCACCGAAGCGCAGATCCAGGAAGGGCTGGAAACGGTTATGCGGGATCGAACCTCGATCGTGGTCGCCCACCGCCTTTCCACGGTGCGGCATGCCGATCGGATCATCGTGGTCCAGCAGGGCAGGATCATCGAAACCGGGACCCACGACCAGCTGCTGGAGCGGGGCGGCCATTACGCCGAGCTGTACAACACCTACTTCCGCCACCAGAGTCTGGAGTACGTGGAAAACTTCGCCCGCTGAAGCGGCGGTTCAGCAGGCTACAGGTTCCCGCTGCAGGGTCTGCAGGTTCCCGCTGCAGTCTCCCGTCCTTGACATCCAAGGTTTTCGCCGGTAGCATAATCTTTACCAATATAATTAACATTATTAATCAGGCTATGAAACGAACCAACAGAATCATCATCTACCATCTAATCGGACTGATCGCACTGGCTCTTGCCGTGTTGATCGGCTGCTCTGCACAGAAGCAGACCACGGCGGAGTACAGCCCCGACGACTCGACTCCCTGGATATCAGGGATCGGCGGCTCCTACCCCCTGGTCGAAGGCCTTCACGTCACCGGTACGCCGGTGAATATCGACTTCGAAACCTATCGGCTGGAGATCAGCGGGGCGGTAGAAACGCCGCTGAGCCTCAGTCTCAAGGAGATCAGGGCCATGGAGGTACGGCGGGAGTTCGTTGTCCTGGAATGTCCCGGCTTCTTCACGGATGAAGGGAATTGGACGGGCGTAGGAATATCAGATCTTCTCGACCTGGCCGGGGTAATGCCGGAAGCCGAAAAGATCAAATTCGTGGCGGCCGACGGGAAGTACAGTGCGAACCTGAAACTCGAAGAGGTCACGGGTGAGGGGATGCTGATCGCCTATGCCTTCGAGGACAAGCCCCTTGCCAAGGTGCACGGTTACCCCCTGCGGGTCGTGGCCAAGGACCAGCCGGGCAACCGCTGGGTCAAGTGGCTCGGGGAAATCGTGGTCCAGTAGCGCAACGCGTCCGGGGCGCCCCAAACCCTCCCGGTGTTCCATCCCGTTCGTTCATGTAGTACACTCGGGAACATGAAGAAAAAATCCCGCAAGTTTGTCCGTTCATCGGTTATAGGGCTAGTTGGTCTGGCCGTTATCGCAGCTTCCCTTCTAGCCGGCTGTTCCAGCGGAAATCAGGGATTCTGGAACGAGATCGAGCTCAAGGACGTGGATCTGAACTCTGTTCCTCCGGGAACCTATACGGGGGAGTACGAAGCCGGACCTGTCAGGGCGGTGGTATCGGTCAAGGTGGAGGGTGGAAGGATCCAGGACATCGAAATCCTGGAACACCGCCATCTGCTCGGCAGACGGGCTGAACAACAGATCCCCTCCCGGGTATTGGATGCCCAGTCCGTTCAGGTCGATGCCGTAAGCCGAGCCACGGCCAGCAGTATGGTGATCCTCAAGGCCATCGAGATCGCCCTCACCCGCTAGATGCGGAGGGCAACACCATTATTTTCATTTGACTCTCCGATAATATGGTTATACTATTTAGTTTGATTATGATGTCATATATTGATATCAAAGGAGTTTGGCGATGAAGGCGATTACGATTCGAGGGATCGACGAGGAAACCGACGGCACCTTGCGAAAAAAAGCTGCGGAATCCGGTGACAGCATCAACACAACGATCCTGAAGTTGCTGAGAAAAGCACTCCAGCTGGACAGGGACAAACCCTATCCTGAATACCACGACATGGACAGCCTTGCAGGAACGTGGAGTAAGGAAGATCGAGTAGAGTTCGAAAAATCTCAAGAGGGGTTCAGTCAAATTGACGGAGATCTTTGGAGATGAAGCGAATCTTTATCGACACAAATGTGTACAGCGCCTTCAAGTCTGGCGACCAAGATGTGGTACACCAGTTCCAAACTTGTGAACAGATACATGTAAACATCGTCGTGCTCGCCGAGCTGATCGCCGGATTCAAAGCCGGATCCAAAGAAACTCGAAATCGGGAAGAGTTGATATCTTTCCTGAATAACCCAAGAGCCATTCTGGATCAAGTAACCGAAACCACCGCCGAGTTCTATGCCGATATCTACCTGAGGTTACGGAGCAAAGGTACTCCGATCCCGACAAATGACATGTGGATAGCCGCCTCCGCCATGGAGCATGGATGTGCTCTATACTCCCTGGATAGACATTTCCGAGTGGTGGATGGCCTGTTGCGGATCTAGTTCATCGCACCGGAGGTGGATCACCCGGCGCAATATTGTTCCTAAGCGCCGGGATTCCAGAGATAGGTCTTGAGATCGACCCTGCCCTTCTGATCCACGGCGATCCCCTCGGCCTCCAGAGCCATGCGCTGCTCCTCGAAGCCGCCGCCGATCGGCAGGGAGATGCCCCCTGTGCTGTTGATGACCCTGTGCCAGGGCAGTTTGTCCTTTGCAGACGAGGAGTGCAGCAGCCAGGCCACCTGCCGGGAGGCGCGGTGATTTCCGGCACAGGCGGCGATCTGTCCGTAGGTGGCGACCTTGCCCCGGGGAATGGCGGCGATCAGGCGTTTGACCCGATCGCTGAACGAATTCTCGAAGGAGTCACTTCTGGCGGCCATCCATCGATTATATCTCAACGTTGTTTCTTGGCAACACCGTTTGTGAGGTCCGAAGCCCGGCGTTCGTCACAGTACAGAAGCTTCGTTGGCCAGGCATCCAAACATCCAACGGAACATCCAACGGGACACCTTGACAGGTCGATGAAGATAGTATATTTTACTAAATGCTTATTCTACCAAATTAGCAATCTAAATGGATCTGGATGCGCTGGAATCAACCGATGCGCTCGCGCCGGATGAGAAATTGCAGGAGGAAACAGGAGATCTCGAATGCAGAAATCTGAGATTGATGATAGAGAAAAACTGAAGGCGATCCAAGAGCAGATGCCTGCCATCAAGTCCTGTCATTACTTGAACACGGGGACCAACGGTCCCCTGCCGAAGGTGGCAGCGGATATGATGAAACGGGTTATCGATAAGGAGCTCGAAGAAGGAAGATATCTCCCGTTTATCAAAGAGCTGTACGCCGATATGGACAAAACGAGAGCTACGTTGGCCGATATCGTCGGTGCTTCTGCGGAGGAAATCGCCCTCACCCGCAGTGCAACGGAAGCGTTGAACATCGTTCTTTGGGGAGTTCACTGGCAACCCGGAGACGAGATCATTACCACGACCGTGGCGCACCCGGCCGGACTTGCTCCGTTGTCTTTAGTGAAGCAACGCTACGGGCTGGTAGCAAAGTATGTTGAGGTCGCCTGGGGTGAGGAGTACAAGGATGAATATGTTCTGGCCGACGTCGAGAGAATGATCACACCCCGAACTCGTCTCTTATTGGTGTCCCACGTTTCCTTCTCCACCGGCATTACCTTTCCGTTGCGTGAATTGACCGAGCTCTGTCACAGAAACAACATGTACATCCTCGTGGATGGCGCTCAAGGCGTAGGTGCGTTGCCAGTGAACATGCACGAGCTGGGAGTCGACTTCTACGCCATCGCCGGCCGTAAGTGGCTCTGCGGCCCCGAAGGCATAGGAGCTCTCTACATTGCCAAGGACAGGATCTCCGAAGTGGATCCCACTTTCATCAGTCCTTCCTCGATCAGAGATCGGCACGATCTGGATATCCGATCCCCCTACGTGATACCGGCTCCATTTGCCGCGCGTTATCATATCGCCACCGCCATGAACAGCGCCATCCTCCTTGGATTCCAGAAATCCCTCGAATTCCTATGCGAACTCGGAATCGATTGGATTACCAGACGTGTCCCGGCCCTGGCAAAGTATGTCCGGGGGCTTATGGCCGACATACCGGAGATCGAGTTCATCACGCCTGCGAACAAAGAGGCAGGATTCGTTCATTTTCATGTGAACGGATGGAATCCCACGGACCTATGCGGCATCCTGAATGAAAGGGGTTTCATGATTCGACCGGTTCCGAAGCAGCATCTGCCGGCTCCCGCCAGGATATCCACCGGATTCTACAATACGAAGGAAGAATTGGATCAGTTCGTGGAAGCGTTGGTGAAAGTCATTCGAGGACCCCAAGAATAACAGGAGGCTTCAAGAATGCTCGGAGTGGAAGGGCTGACACCAGCCACATTCATTGTTGTGCTCATTGCCTCTGCAGGCATATCGCTTCTGTTCTCGATATTCGGTAGAGGGGGTGGGGAGTTCAAACTCCCTTTCTTTGTCACCTTTCTGACGATGCTTCCATTTTTTGACCTGGCCACCATTAGTTTGTTCGGGATTCTGCTGCAGGGGATAACCATGTTGGCCATATACGGGGGCAGACACAAACTGGTCGACTGGCCTCTGGCGTTCGCTCTTTCAGCCGTTGTCGGTCCCGCTGCTTTTCTGGGCGGCTATATCTCCATCGGTATCGAACCCATCTATTTGAAACTCACCTTCGCCGCCATGATGGTGGTTTCCGCTGTATTGATGCTGAAAGGAAGAACCGTATCGATCAAACCGGGCGGTTTTGGGGTGTGGCATCGAAAAAACCCCGCCGGCGGGGAATACGATATAAATTTCCTGCTCATTCTTGTTCCTGTTGGAATTATCGCTCTGGTCGCTGGAATGGTCGGCATTTCCGGTGGTGCTCTAATAATACCAATATGTTCCATCCTGGGCGGTGTTCCGCTGAGTGTGGCGATAGGGACCAACACCCTGCTTATCCTTATCTCTTCGGGCACTGCATTCGTGGGCCACGCGATCAGGGGAACCACGCCGTGGGCTTTGACGATTGTACTCGCAGCTGCCGGAGTTGTAGGAGCCTTTATCGGATCGAACCTTCACATCGGATTCAAAGACAGAGTAATCAGAGTTGGGTTTGTTGTGTTGCTCTTTGCGGCTGCGCTCTGGATGATCTTGAAGGCGTACCTGATATGAAATCGGGTACTACAGTCCGGCCCTAGTCAACCGGCTTCTTGTTTGAAGAAATCACGGTACTGCTCGTAGTTTCTCCTAATCACGACGTCGATCGATGCAAGGATATCCAGGATGCTGTCGGTTGTGAGGGAGTAATAGACCGAAGTGCCGTCCTTTTGGTCCTCGATCAGACCCGCGCTCTTCAGAATTGAAAGGTGTTTCGAAACCGTGGAGATGTCCGATTGTACCCGGGCTGAAAGCTCGGTAACGCTGTGCGGCCCTTCGCGCAGCTTTTCCATGATACAGATCCGGGTAAGGTTGGCCAGTGCCTTCAGTATGGTTGTCCTCAGCTCGTTTTTTTCTCTCTGCGGTCCTGCCACGATAGTCTCCTCTACTAAATTCGCAATTACTCAACCTTATGTCAACCATGAAGGATACACATTCGCAAGACAATGACCTCCCGATCTTTATCGCCTCGTTCAAGATCAGAGTCAAGGTTTGGGCGAACCTATCCCTAAATCGATATGTCACTAGTTGGCGAATCTCTCCATGAGGCTATTCTCTGGGAGTCGGGGTATCAAGGAAGCGCCCGCGCGGAAAGGTCCGACACGGGCGCTCCAGGCATCAGAGCAGCGGATATCCGCCTACACAGAGCCCCCGGCAACGCCTTCGGTAACAGTGGACCCTGGTTTTACAAACTCCCGGCCCCAGCCGGTGAGAATAGCGATCAGCATCACGACAAACAACCCCATACCGTGGAAGAAGTAGGGCATGGCGGTGACGATGTTGAAGTTCTCAGACACGATTCCGGTGCTGATGGCAATGCCCAAGGCCAGCATGACCCCGGGGTTGTACGGAACGAACATGATCGTACCGGTGGCCAGGGCATCCATGATGTTTGCGTTGCGTTTGGGAGCAAGGTTATGTCGGTCGCCAATCTGCTTGGCTATGGGACCGAATGCAACGATGGATCGAGCCGATCCGGCGGTAATGATGTTTCCGATTATCGTGAGGACAAAGACCGAGAGCTCCGCATTGCGAACACTCTTGGTCAAGGGAGAGACCCTGTTCAGGATGCGGTCAAAGAGCCCAGCTTTGTCGAACACACCAACCAGCCCGAGAAGGAGCATCGTGAACATGATGATGGGGAGCATGCCGTTGATCCCGCTGTAGAGGACCCCGCCGAACTTCCCGGCGGAAGGGTCGGCAAACAGAACACCCTTCCAGGTCAGCAGTCCCGTGGCCAGCCCAAGAATGATCCCAAAGGCATTGGACAGCATGAGGGCGGTGATCAGATGCACGCGGCGGAACATCAGGAAGATCAGGACCGCCGGCACAATGAGCATGATGAGGCCTTTGGGCGAAACCTGCTTAGCCAGCTCCGCGGCGGTGCCAGCGCCGGACTTTGTAAGCAGTCCAAAAATGATGAACATCGCAGCGGCAAAGGCCGCAGCAACAAAAGCGTACTTCAGTCGACTCTGAACAACGTCCTTGATCTCCGCGCCCTGGGTGTAGGCCGACGCAATGGTCGTGTCTGAGATGGGCGCGATGTTGTCACCGAAGAAGGCGCCGCTCATCAGTGACCCAATCATGATAAGGGGACTGGCACCCAGGCCGACGCCAACGGGAAGCATGAGGGGCCCGATGGCTGCGATACTCCCACCGGAGGTACCGGTGGCTGTCGAAAACAGGGCGGCAATGATAAACGTAGCCAGAGGCAGCAGGCCTCCCCCAATACCGAGGTTTACACCAAGCCAGACCAGGCTGTCCACCAGACCTGTCGCGCGGAGCAGGCGCCCCATGATCGAGGCCAGGATCCACGCCATGGCCATGATCGCGACCATCCTCTGAGCCATGCCGCCCAGGATTGCCTCAGAGACCGCAGCGGGCTTCTTGGCCAATACGATGGCCACCAGCATGGCCCCGAGACACGGGAACCAGAGCGTCCGGGTGTGCACCCACCCCGTGGCCACGAGGGCCACGATTCCTCCAAGAAGGGTGATGAGTGGCAAGAACGCTCCGAAGCTGCCGAGTCTGAATTCCAGCCGTTCCGATTCTTTAGCCATTTCTGCTTCCTCCTAATTTGCGAACTATCGAAAGTTCGAAATTTGACCGTTTCAACATTAGCATAGCAGACTGGAACATGCAAGAGTTTTTTTCGATACCATGAAGGATATACACCAACGGTCCGCGATTGGGAGAGCTAAAGTTCGACCGCCAGCGTAGGAATTTCCAAAATGCTGGATCCAGCAGTAGAAGCAGAGGCGGAAGAAATCAAAGGTCGATATATCCGGAATAAAGGGGTAGGCGTCTTTCATGGCCATGAAGAATCCGGCCAGCAGGAAGGAATTGGTGCCCAGAATAATCCCCGCGGGAAACACGGATATTGCCAAGAAAAATGGATCTGCGAGCATTTGACAGGGCGACTCTTCCATCGGAAAAATGACTCGGTACCAAAAGACCAATCGCTATGTATAGAAGCGACAAGACAAACAATAAAACTCGGGGCCTACATCACAAAGGCCATTGCCCATCCCAGTA
>Ga0272441_10007474_pt1 | contig 17745 bp, 9 predicted proteins | sample SSMProp6N_FD_193582 | JGI IMG/M metagenome (GOLD analysis project Ga0272441, IMG submission 193582) | Marine sediment archaeal communities from Little Sippewissett salt marsh, Falmouth, MA, United States - SSM-Prop-6N | ecosystem: Environmental > Aquatic > Marine > Wetlands > Sediment ... | reverse complement strand
CAGGGCGATCTTGTGCGGCGTCTTGTTGTAGGCCCCGCCTTCGCCGCAGTGGACGCCGACGCCCATTTTCGTCAGATCCACCCACTTCCGGTAGTGCTGGACCAGCCGCTTGCGGTCCCAGCCATGCCCCGGCCACTTCGGCTCGGGGTAGTCCCGGTAGTTGACCCACGATGCGCCGCAGTGGCTGATGAACATCGGGTCGTAGGCCCGCGTGCTCTGGCCGATGCCCAGGTCGGCCAGTTCCGGCGCCGTGTCTCGGCCCCAGCTTATCCCGTCGGCGATGACGATGCGGTTCGGGTTGATTTCGCGAATGGCTTTCACCGTCGTTCGGACGACGCGCTCGTGATCGGCTCGGCTCATCCGCTCGCCCGGAGAGGGTGGCTCGTTGATCAAATCGAAGCTGAGCTTGTCGCGCGAGATGCCTTTGTAGCGCCGCGCCATTAGTTGCCAGTGAAAGCAGAAGGCCTCCAGCGCGGTTTTGTCCTTCCAGAGGTTGTGGGGCTCTTTGAACTCGCGATTGACCGAGTAGCCTGGTCCGCGATGGAAATTCAGGCTCACGTGCAGGCCGTACCGGTTGGCTAACTCGATGCCCCGGTCGAGCTTAGCCAGCATGGGTTCGTGGATCTTGTAGTCGTCGCCGTCCTCGATCCAGAGCCGGTACACCGTCGGGAAGCGCACGAAGTCGAATCCGAAGTCGCGAATCCAGCGGAAATCGTCCTCGGAGAAATCGCCCTTGCTGCGCATCGTGAACATGTCCAGCAAGTTAAACCCGCGCCAGCGCGGCAGTACGGTCTGGGCCTTGCCCCGGACCACCTGCGTAGGTCGCTGCTGCCCCAGCGCAGGCACTGCCATCGCGGCCGACCCGACGGCCACCTGTTTGAGAAAGTCACGGCGACTGCTTGCCATCTGCATATCCTCCATAGGCATCATCCACACGCATCGATACCACGCCTGTCTGTTCCCGTCAACCCCCGATGCGGGTCATTGGAGGGACATTCAGGGGTTCTTGAACTTCCTCATCCAGGAGGGCCAGTCTTGGGGTGTCACGCCGCCGGGGCCGGTCCACGGGCCGGCCGTGTCGTACTGACGGTGCCATTTCAAGCCCCACAATTCCTTGAGGCCGACGCGGCGGACCGACCAGTCCATGAACAGGCTGTTGATCCCTCCGCTGTGCCGGTCGATGCAGACCGAGCTGCTGTAGTAATCTGAAAAGTCCGTATCCTCAAACGGGGGCGGCGGACTCAGCGTTCCGTAGTAGAGCGAGTGGCGACAGTCGAACATCAGCGGCACCTCGGCGGCCCCTTTGACGTCCGGGGTGGTCCAGCACCATTCATTGGGTCGCTCCGGCTTCTCGTACCGGCTGATTCCCACCCAGCCGCTCACGCCGTAGCTGCCGCGAAACTCGCGCTCGACCTCCCCCCAGCCGCCTTCGGGGAGGGGTTCGGCTCCGCGCTGGCCGCGCCAGGCCCGCAGCGCCGAGCCATGGTCATCGGCGCGAGACGGCATCGTGGCCATCGGGCACAGCCAAATATCCTTTTGACTGCCGAATTCGGTGAGGAACGCGTACCACCAGCTCTGGACCATCACGATCACGTTGTCCGGCTGATCCTCCATCGACACCTGCGTCATCTCGTAGAAGAACTTGCCGTCGTTGCCGACCACGTACGTGTTGAGGAACAGGCCCCACTGGCGCAGGTTGGACTGACAAACCATCATCTTGGCTTGCTTCCTCACGCGCTGCACCGTCGGCAGCAGAAGCGCCAGCAACAGCGCTACGATGGCGATCACCACCAGCAGCTCAACGAGCGTAAAGGCCCTCAACGGGCCTCGCTGCAAACGATCGCATCTGTACGATGTACGTCCACCTTTCATGGCGTCATCCCCATGGAATCCCACGCGATTCTACCATGCTGCCTGTCGGGAGAGCAAGCGAATCGCTCAATCCGCGAGGCGCCGTATCTGCGTCTCTTCGGTGTCTGTGAAAACACCCTGGCATGCGCGTGGCAGCGTCAAGCGTCAGCTTGGCGATGGCGGACTTGTCTGCTGCGTGTGGCGCTATACGAGCCCCGGGCGTTGAGCCATCGCCAAGACCTTTGGCCTTGACGCTGCCACCCCAGTGGCTGACGGAGGACGCTATCCAGGTGCCGTAAAACTAACGCACACTCTTGGCATCCATGTTCTGCACGTTTGACATTGGGCCGGACAGCGGGTATAAATACATACTGATCGGTGCGGTTTTCTGGAGGTCGGTACGATGCGTCGCAAGTGTGGTTTTACGCTGATTGAATTGCTCGTGGTGGTGGCTATTCTTGCTCTCTTGATGGGGATCCTTCTGCCGGCGATCAGCGCCGCTCGGGAGCAGGGGCGCCGGTCCGTTTGCAGACAGAACGAGAAGAACACGGGCCTGGGACTGTTTGTGTACGCCCACGACTGGGATGGCAAGCTGCCGCTGAACGAGGTGGATCGGTGGCTCTTTGACGTGTCCTACTGGACGACGGATATCGTCATGGCAACGGGAGCCTTCGATCGCAACATCTTTTATTGTCCCTCGTGGCCGCAGCGCAACCGGATCTACTTCTGGCGCTACGGTGAGAACCTCCCGAAGGAGACGGACGAGAGCTATGCCGTGCCCGAACCCACGGCCGAAAGTACGCGGAGGAACCATCATCGTATCCTCGGCTATTTCTGGTTGATCGACACGGTTAAAGGCAGGAAGTATCAGCCGATGACCAGCGGTCCTGAGCGCAAGGAGTGGGTCAGATCGGTGATCGATACCAAAAAGATCGCGCCGGCTCTGATGGAGTTGATTACCGATGTGACCGCCAGCGACGGGCCGGACCCGGTTGACTCCGATTTCACCAAGGCCACCGGTGGCTGCTGGACCCGCTGGCAAATCTGGGACCGGACCAACCATCTCACCAAGGGCAGCAAACCTACGGGCGGAAACATTCTGTTCGTAGACGGGCACGTGGAGTGGCGTAAGTTCAACGACATGAAACATCGCTGGTTTCAGCACAACCAGAATCCCTGCTTCTGGTGGTGACATCCGGTCGGGCATCCGGTCGCCGTGCGGGAGTGTCTGTGAAAACATCCTGGCATGCGCGTGGCAGCGTCAAGCGGCAGCTTGGCGATGGTGGACTTCTCCCCTTCCTACGCCGATAGAGGGTCCTTTGCGTGACGCCATCGCCAAGGCCTGCGGCCTTGACGCTGCCACCCCAGAGGCCGGCGAAGGGCAGAATCCAGGTTCCGCAAAATTCTCACACACACGTGCGGAAGGTCTCTGCGCGAGCGTTTGGCTCTGACCTCTGCGTTTCATATACTTTTCGTGAGCGTTGCCGTCGCGCGCGGCCGGGGACGGCACGTCCCGCCGGCGCCGGGCAAGGCTGGCAGTTCCCATAATCGCAGAACGCAGGCAGGAAGGGGGGCGGTGATGAGAAAACCGGATACGGCAAACCTAAAATACGTCGGGATCGGCTTCGCGTGCTTCGTGGTCGCTATGGCGATCCTGCGGACGCTGGGGCAGCTCGACTTAGCTCCAGGCGTCGCGGGAGCCATCATGCTGTCGGTGCTGATCGCCTCCGGCGCCGAGAGCCGCAAGTCCGAAACGTCGGAGACCTCGTAGATTTACGGCTCGCTGCCCCCGGCACGACAGCGCTTCATTTTCTCTCCAGGTGCGCCACCGCCGCGCCCCGCAACGGTGGGATCAGCGGAATCCATCCGGCCTCTTTCACTTCGATGCGCTTCGCATTCGCGCACTCGTTCGTGGCGCACTGAATCCATCTGACGCGATATGCTCCCGGTCCGATCTTCAGCGTGAACTTCGCTCCCTTCGCGTCCGGCTGATAGGCCAGGTACTCTTTGCCGGGACGGGCCAGGCAGTACTTCGTCGACGACAATTCCGAATGCGGCTCGAATGCGGCCAGATCCACCGTCTCGGCCAGCGCGCGGGCAAAGCCCATCGCCCGGCGCGTCGGATCGTGCTTCGGGTCCGGCCTCTCCGGCGCGCCCATCCGGAAGTCCATGTAGTGATCCATCAGAATGAACTGGTTGCCGCGCATCAGGTTTTTCCACACCCAGCTCGGGTCGCTGTCCCAGGGGCGGATGTGGTCGTTGTCCACGATGATGACTTTGCGGCCGGCGGTGTCGGGCGGATCCATGAGGTAGTCCTTGCCGTTGGGTGAAATCCAGTCCGCGTTGCTTGCGAACAGGGGCGGGTTGCTGATCGGCGAACTGGTCATGCCGATGGGGTGCTGCTTGGGCAGGCTCGCCTCGCATTGCCGGATGAAGCGGATCATGTGGTAATGCCACTGGATCGAATCGGTGTGGCTTTCGTTGCTGATCTCCCAGAGGACGTTGTCGAGGTCGTTGAGCGTGTCGACGACCTTGCGCACGTAGGCTTCCTGCAGGCGCGTGACATCGGGGTTTTGCAGGGTGTGCGTCTCGCGGCCCTCGTTGTCGTCGTTGCGGTCGCCGTCGATGCCGTTGATGTTGTTTAGGGCGTTGTACGGGTGCCCATCCCAGGCGTTGCCCTTCTTCGGGTCCACGCCTCGGGAGCCTTTTTGCTCGACGCTGAAGCCCTGAAAGAGCATGACGCTGACGTAGATCCCGCGCTGGCCGGCGGCCGCGACGCGCCGTCGCAGCCGGTCGAAATAGCCTTGGTTGAAGCGGGTCAGGTCGAATTTGGGCTTGCCGTCGAGGGCGGCGCCTGGGCCGGTACGCTGGTAGGCCATCGGCGCGTATCGAATCGGCGTCTTCGCCGGCACGAACTGCATCCATTGGGTCTGCTCCCAGCGCCACATCCGCATGAAGTTGTGGCCGTGTCCGGCCAGGAAGTCGAGGTACCGCTCGTAGTCGAAGTCCGGCGTCTCGCCCGCGACGCCGCGTTCCTGGAAATTCGCCCAGGTGTGCGAGCCCGTCAGGAACACCGCCTTGCCCGAGGCGTCCGCGAAGTACCGCGGGTTCTGAGGATGCACCCGCAACGGTCCCGAAGCCGACCCCGCCGCAGCCGTCGCCGCGATGAAGAGAATGTACATCGTCACCAACTTCCAGAGCCTGCCCATGCCTGCACCTCCTTTGTCTCCGTGTGGCGTACCGTGTTTCATAAATCGTTTGACTATGGATTGCTTCGCTTCGCTCGCAATGACATGGAGGACTCGGATATGTCATTGCGACGAGTCCCGGCGCGCCGGGAAAGCAATCTCCTACCGCATGGTCGCGGAACTTGCGAAATGGAGCAATGGTTCCTGCGGCAGCCCTTTTTTACAGCGCTTGCGCGATTCTGTCCAACGGACTGCGCCATTCCCGCTACGCAGGCAGTGCTTGATAAGCGTTTCTGATAGCGTGATAAGTTTTGCTTATGGGGTATATTAAGGGAACCGGGCTGACAAAACGCGCATATTGTCGTATGATGAATGCCGAGTAGTTAGAAGGGAGCGGGTTGTGGCGCCTGCGGGCCACTCGGCAAATCTGGAGAATCGATGGCTTCGAGAATGAAAAATCAGGGTCTATACGAAACACGGCGGGAGCACGATGCCTGCGGCATCGGAGCGGTGGTCAATATCGCCGGCGGGCGCGACCACTCTATTATTGAATACGGCAAGCAGATTCTGAACAATCTGACGCATCGCGGCGCCGCGGGCGCCGACGAAACGACCGGGGACGGCGCGGGCATTTTGTTTCAGATTCCGCACGAATTCTACGTACTCGAATGCGACCAGAAGGGCGTCTCGCTGCCCGATCCGTTCCGCTATGGCGTCGGGATGGTGTTCGGGCCGCAGACCCCCGACCTGCGGGCCAAGTGCGACCGCCTCCTGGAAGAGGCGATGACCCACTACGGCATGAGCGTGTTAGCGTGGCGGGACGTACCCACAGCGAGCGACTGCCTGGGCAAGATCGCCCTGGAGGCCGAGCCCTCGATCAAACAGGTCTTCGTCGACGGCGGCGGCTTTGAGGGCGAAGCGCTTGAAAGGCGGCTTTACTTAGCCCGCAAGCGGGCCGAGCACCGGGTCGCCGAGCAATACGGAACGCCGGCCGAGGATTTCTACGTTGTGAGCCTGTCCTGTCGCACGATCAATTACAAGGGCATGTTCATGGCCTGGCAGCTCTTCGAGTACTTTCCGGACCTCAAGGATGAGCGTCTCAAATCGGCTTTGGCCATCGTGCACCAGCGCTACAGCACCAATACGTTCCCGAGCTGGCGGCTGGCCCAGCCGTTTCACTGCATCGCCCACAACGGGGAGATCAATACGCTCAGCGGCAATCGCAACGCGATGCGGGCCCGCGAGCCGAAGATGGCCGGCGAAGCGTTCGGCGACGACATCAAGGACCTGTTCCCGATCCTCTCGCCCGAGGCCAGCGACTCGGCGTGTTTCGACAGCGGCCTGGAGCTGTTGGTGCGGGCCGGGCGGAGCATGCCGCATGCGATGATGATGATGATCCCGGAGGCCTTCGGGCGGAAATACCATATCAGCACGGACAAGCGGGCGTTCTACGAGTATCACGCGGCCGTGATGGAGCCGTGGGACGGACCGGCGGCCATGGTCTTCACCGACGGGCGGATGATCGGAGGCGTGCTCGACCGTAACGGCCTACGCCCCTGTCGTTACCTGGTGACCACCGACGGTCTGGCGATCATCGGCAGCGAGGCCGGCGTCGTCGAGTTTCCCCCTGAGAAGATTCGGCGCAAGGGCCGCCTCCGACCGGGGCGCATGTTCCTGGTCGATACCGGCGAGGGCCGCATCATCTCCGACAACGAGATCAAGAGCAAGATCGCCCGGCAAAAGCCCTATCGACGCTGGCTCGACGAGAACCGCATCGAGCTGCGCGGGCTCTTTGATGCGCCCAAGCTCGTCCGGAGCGACCCGCGCACCATCGCCCAGCGCATGCGGGCCTTCGGCTACACCCGCGAAGAGCTCAAGATGATCCTCACGCCGATGGCCGTCAACGGGCAGGAACCCGTCGGCTCCATGGGCAACGACACGCCGCTGGCGGTGCTCTCCGAAAAGCCCAAGCTGATGTTCGCCTATTACAAGCAGCTCTTCAGCCAGGTGACCAATCCCGCCATCGACCCGCTGCGCGAAGGCCTGGTTATGAGCCTGATGGGTTTCACGGGCAAGAGGCAGAATCTGCTGGACGAGAGCCCGCAGCATTGCCGGCAGCTCAAGCTGCCGCACCCGATCCTGACCAACGAAGACCTGGAGCGGCTGCGTTCGGTGCGTCGCGACGATTTCCGCGTGGTCACGATCCCGGCCCTCTTCGACGCCGACGCGCCCGATCCGGGCGAGGCCTTGCGTCGCGGCATAAGCATCCTGGTGGCCTCGGCCGAGAGCGCGGTCAAGGACGGCGCGGCGCTGGTGGTCATCAGCGACCGCGACATCTCCGAGACCAAAGCCCCGATCCCGTCGCTGCTGGCGGTCGCGGCGGTCCATCACGGGATGCTCAACCATGGCCTGCGCCACGAGGCCGGCCTGATCGTCGAAAGCGGCGAGCCGCGCGAAGTGATGCACTTCTGCCTGCTCTGCGGCTACGGCGCCAATGCCGTCAATCCCTACATGGCGTTCGAGTCCCTCGACGAGCTCAACCGCGAGGGGACCCTGCGCAAGGGGATGGAGCGGGTTCAGATCGCCGACAACTATATCGCCGCGATCAAGAAGGGCATTCTCAAGACGATGAGCAAGATGGGCATCTCGACGCTGCGCAGCTACCACGGCGCGCAGCTCTTCGAGGCCATCGGGCTCGACGCCGAGATGGTGGCGCGCTATTTCACGGGCACCAGCTCGCGCATCGGCGGGGTGGGTCTCAAAGAGTTGGCCGAGGAGACGCTCGGACGTCATCGCGCGGCCTTCGCGCCGCGCCCGGCAGGGGCGCTGGATCTGGACTTCGGCGGTGAATACCACTTCCGTCTGGCGGGCGAGCGGCACCTGTGGAATCCGACGACGGTATCGCTACTGCAACAGGCGGTCCATAACGACGACGCGGCAACCTATGCGGCCTACGCCAAAGCCGTCAACGAGCAATCCGAGGCGCTGTGCACGCTGCGGGGGCTGTTCGATTTTGCCGGCGGAGAGCCGGTGCCTCTGGAGGCCGTCGAGCCCGCGAGCGAGATCGCCAGGCGTTTCTGCACCGGCGCGATGAGCCACGGATCGGTCAGCAAGGAGGTCCACGAGTGCATGGCCGTGGCGATGAACCGTCTGGGCGCGATGAGCAACACGGGCGAAGGCGGCGAGGATCCGCAGCGCTACGTCCCCGAATCCAACGGCGATTCCAAAAACTGCGCGATCAAGCAGGTCGCCAGCGGCCGGTTCGGCGTCACGGCCAACTACCTGGCCCACGCCAAGGAGCTGCAGATCAAGATCGCCCAGGGGGCCAAGCCCGGGGAAGGGGGCCAGCTCCCGGGCCATAAGGTTACCGAGGAGATCGCCCGGCTGCGCTATTCCACACCGGGGGTGACGCTGATTTCCCCGCCGCCGCATCATGACATCTATTCGATCGAGGATCTCGCGCAGCTCATCTATGATCTCAAGTGCAGCAATCCGGGCGTGAAGGTCTCGGTCAAGCTCGTCGCCGAAGTCGGCGTCGGGACCATTGCCGCCGGGGTGGCCAAGGGCAACGCCGACGAGGTCTTGATCAGCGGACACGACGGCGGCACGGGCGCCAGCCCGCTCTCGTCGATCAAGCACGCCGGCTGTCCCTGGGAGTTGGGCCTGGCCGAGACGCAGCAGGTCCTCGTCAACAACAACCTGCGCGACCGGATTCGCGTCCAGGTGGACGGGCAGTTGAAGACGGGCCGCGACGTGGTCATCGGCGCCATGCTCGGTGCCGAGCAGTTCGGCTTCGGCACCGCCTCCCTGGTTACTCTCGGTTGCACGCTGCTGCGCAAGTGCCACGAGGGCGCCTGTGCCTTCGGGATCGCCACGCAGGACCCGGAGCTGCGCAAGCGCTTCGCCGGCAAGCCCGAATACTTGCAGCGGTTCATGCTCTTCGTGGCCGAGGAGGTGCGTGAGATCATGGCCGAGCTGGGTTTCCGAAAGCTTGAGGAGATGGTGGGCCGGGTCGATTGTCTGAAGATGCACAAGGCTCTGTCTCACTGGAAGGCCAGGGGCCTCGATTTCTCGGCCATCTTCCACCAACCCGATGTCTCGGACGGCAGGGGCATTCGCCTGGCCGTCTCACAGGCCGAGCGTCTGGGCGACCACATGGACTGGCAGATTCTGGAGCAGGCCGGTCCGGCCATAGAGAACAAACAGAAGACCCGCGTGGAAATGCCCATCCGCAACGTCAACCGGACGCTTGGAGCGATTGTCAGCAACCGGATCGTCAAGAAACATGGGGCACAAGGTCTGCCCGACGGGACGCTCGAAGTCGTGCTGCGGGGCTCGGCGGGACAGAGCTTCGGCGCGTTCCTGGCGCCGGGCGTCACGCTGCGGCTCATCGGCGACAGCAACGACTATCTCGGCAAGGGTCTCTCCGGCGGGCGCATCGTCGTGCAGACGCCCGAAAAATCACCTTTCCTGGCCCACGAGAACATCATCGTCGGCAATACGCTGCTCTACGGCGCCACACGCGGCGAAGTGTTCATCAACGGCATGGCCGGAGAACGCTTCGCCGTGCGGAACAGCGGCGCGACCGCCGTCGTGGAGGGCGTGGGCGACCACGGTTGTGAGTACATGACCGGCGGCACCGTCGTGGTCCTGGGACAGACCGGGTGCAATTTCGGCGCCGGTATGAGCGGCGGAATCGCCTACGTCCTGGATGAAAGACAGTTGTTCGACACGTTGTGCAATCTCGATATGGTCGAGCTGGAAATGGTCTGGCAGGAGCCGGATAAACAGGTCCTGCGCGACCTGATTGCGCGACATCTGGAATGGACCGGCAGCGAGCGGGCCGCGTACATCCTGAAAGCCTGGCCCGACATGGTCGGCAAGTTCGTGAAGGTCATCCCGATCGACTATCGCAAGGCGCTCGAGAGAATGCGGGCCGCCGAGCACCGCGACACCGAGACCACGCCGGCCACCGAAGAGGTATTCTATGGGTGAGATCAAGGGATTCGTCAAATACCAGAGGCAGCCGGTCGGGCATCGACCCGTGCAGGAGCGCGTCTACGACTACGACGAGATCGATTTGCCGTTGACGCCTGAAGCGATTCGTCAGCAGGCGGCCCGCTGTATGGACTGCGGCATTCCGTTCTGCCACGGTTCCGGCTGCCCCGTTCTCAACTCGATCCCCGACATGAACGATCTGGTCTACCGGGGACAGTGGGAGCAGGCCTGCCGGTTGTTGCACGCGACCAACAACTTCCCGGAAATCACCGGTAGGGTGTGTCCGGCGCCGTGTGAGACGGCTTGCACACTGGCCATCAGCGACGAGCCGGTCCTGATCCGGCACATCGAATATCAGGTCGTCGAGCGCGGGTTTGAGGAAGGCTGGATCAAGCCGCTGCCTCCGCTGGAGAAAACGGGCAAACGCGTGGCAGTGGTGGGTTCGGGTCCGGCCGGGCTGGCGGCGGCGCAACAGTTGGCCCGGGCCGGACACGACGTCGTCGTATTTGAGAAGGACGAAAAGGCCGGGGGCATGCTCCGCTACGGCATCCCCGACTTCAAGTTGGGCAAACATATCATCGATCGGCGGCTCGAACAGCTCAGGGCCGAAGGGGTCGAGTTTCAGACGGGCGTCGACGTGGGCAAAGACATCTCGGCCCATTATATGCGCAAGCTCTTTGACGCCGTGTGCCTGACCAAGGGGGCTCGCGCGCCGCGCGACCTGAGCGTGCCGGGCCGGGATTGCAGCGGCATTTTGTTCGCCATGGATTATCTCTCGGTTCAGAACAAGCTTTGTGCCGGCGAGCCGACCCACGGTGCTACCACGATCAACGCTCGCGACAAGGTGGTGGTGGTCATCGGCGGGGGCGATACCGGGAGCGATTGCGTCGGCACCGCCCGGCGCCAGCGAGCCAAAGAGATTCACCAACTGGAGATCCTGCCCCAGCCGCCCGAGGCGCGTCCGCTCGATACACCCTGGCCGACGTGGCCCCGGATCATGCGAACGTCGTCGTCCCATGAGGAAGGCTGCGACCGGCGTTGGTCGGTCATGACGAAGGAGTTCGTCGGTGACAACGGCCGGGTCAAGGAACTGCACGGCTGCCAGGTCGAGTGGGCCCAGGAGGGCGGATCGTGGAAGCTGAAAGAGCGGCCCGGGACGGAGTTCGTTCTCCAGGCGGACCTCGTGCTTTTGGCCCTTGGCTTTCTGCACGTGACACACGACGGGCTGATCAAGGATTTTGGCTTGCAACTGGACGAGAAGGGCAATGTAATGGCGCACGATTACCAGACCAGTGAACCGTGGGTGTTTGCCGCCGGCGATACCGTCAGCGGCGCGTCGCTGGTGGTCAGGGCCATATTCAGCGGGCGCGAGGCCGCCGCCGCCATGGACCGCTGGCTGCGGAAGGGGGCTTGAGGAGGCCTGCCCGGCAAGCCCGTGCGACAGGGGATTACGGTACCGCGTGCGGTGTGCAGCGCACACCCGAATGGTAGCTCCAAAGGATCGGACAACACGGTAGGGAAGTATGCCAAAACGGAAGGACATCCACAAAATACTGATCATCGGCTCCGGGCCGATCGTCATCGGCCAGGCGTGCGAGTTCGACTATTCCGGCACGCAGGCCTGCAAGGTGCTGCGCAGCGAGGGCTATGAGGTCGTGCTGGTCAACAGCAACCCGGCGACGATCATGACGGACCCGGAGCTGGCCGATCGGACGTACATCGAACCGATTACGCCGGAGGTCGTCGAGCAGGTCATTCGCCGCGAGAGGCCCGACAGCCTGCTGCCCACCCTCGGCGGGCAGACGGGACTCAATACCGCTGTGGCCCTGGCGGAAAACGGCGTTCTCAAGAAGTACAAGGTCCGGATGCTCGGTGCCAATCTGCGCTCGATCAAGAAGGCTGAGGAGAGGGACCTGTTCAAGAAAACCATCCAGGACATCGGCCTGGAGGTCCCCAGGAGCGGGTACGCCCATTCCTGGGAGGAGGCCAGGAAGATCGTCGAGGAGATCGGCTTCCCGGCCATCATCCGGCCCTCCTACACGTTGGGAGGCAGCGGCGGCAACGTCGCCTACAACACCGAGGAGTACGCCGAGTACATTCGCTGGGGGCTGGCCCTGAGTCCCAAGAGCCAGGTCCTGGTCGAGGAGTCCGTGGCCGGCTGGAAGGAATACGAGCTTGAGGTGATGCGCGACCGCAAGGACAACGTCGTCATCGTCTGCTCCATCGAGAATCTCGACCCCATGGGCATCCACACCGGCGACAGCATCACCGTCGCCCCGGCCCAGACGCTGACCGACAAAGAGTACCAGATCATGCGGGACGCCTCGCTGAAGATCATCCGGGCCATCGGCGTCGAGACGGGCGGCTCGAACATTCAGTTCGCCGTCAATCCCGCCAACGGCAAGCTCACCGTCATTGAGATGAACCCGCGCGTCTCGCGCAGTTCGGCGCTGGCTTCGAAAGCAACCGGTTTCGCCATCGCCAAGATCGCGTCGCTGCTGGCGGTCGGATATACCCTGGACGAGATTCCCAACGACATCACGAAGAAGACGCCCGCCTGCTTCGAGCCGACGATTGACTACTGCGTGGTCAAGTGGCCTCGCTTCACGTTCGAGAAGTTCCCGCGGACGTCGCCCGAATTGACGGTCCAGATGAAATCGGTGGGCGAGGCGATGGCGATCGGCCGGACGTTCAAGGAGTCGCTGCAGAAGGCGATCCGGTCGCTGGAGATCGACCGGTACTCGCTGGAAAACAGGCACATCGACAAGGAGATCGCGCCGGGCGCGCTGCGCGACAAGCTGCGGACGAACTGCTGGGACAAGCTGTGGTACGTAGCCGAGGCGCTGCGGCGGGACATGCCGGTCGAGGAGGTATTCGGCCTGACCAAGATCGATCCGTGGTTCCTGAACAACATCAGGGACATCGTCCGGATGGAGGCCGAGCTGTTGTCGGCCCGGGACGCGCTGCCCGAGCCCGCTCTGGTCGCGCGGGCCAAGCGGTACGGGTTCAGTGACAAGTACTTAGCTTCGGTGGCGGATGTGCCGGAGACGGAGCTGCGGCGGCACCGCCAATCGGCGGGCGTGGACCCCGTGTTCAAGATGGTCGATACCTGCGGAGCGGAGTTCGAGGCCGCCACGCCGTATTTGTATTCTTCCTACGAGAGCGAGTGTGAGGCCCACCCGACGGACCGTCGCAAGATCGTGATTCTGGGCGGTGGGCCCAACCGCATCGGCCAGGGCATCGAGTTCGACTACTGCTGTTGTCACGCGGCCTTCGCCCTGCGCGAGATCGGCGTCGAATCCATCATGGTCAACTGTAACCCCGAGACCGTCAGCACCGACTACGACACCTCGGACCGCCTCTACTTCGAGCCGCTCACGTTCGAGGACGTCATGAGCATCTGCGAGAAGGAAAAGCCCGACGGGGTGATCGTGCAGTTCGGCGGGCAGACTCCGCTCAAGCTGGCGGTGCCGCTGGAGAAGGCCGGGGTCAAGATTGTGGGAACGTCTCCGGACAGCATCGACCGAGCCGAGAACCGCGAGCGATTCAATCGCCTCGTCAAGAAGCTGGGGCTGCGACAGCCCGAAAGCGGAACCGCCACCTGCTACAAGGGGACGCTGAAGGTCGCGCGGAAGCTGGGCTATCCCTTGTTGATTCGCCCGTCCTTCGTGCTCGGCGGCCGGGCCATGGACATCGTCTACGACGAGGACGCGCTCAAGGCCTGCGTCGATGAGGCGATCGAGGCCTCAGGCGAGCATCCGATCCTGATCGACAAGTTCGTCAACGATGCCACCGAGCTCGACGTCGACGCCATCAGTGACGGCAAGCGCGTCGTCATCGGAGGCGTCATGGAGCACATCGAGGAAGCCGGCGTTCACTCGGGCGACAGCGCCTGCTCTATTCCGGCCGTCAATATCAAGAAGAAGGTTCTGGCCGAGATCAAACGCCAGACGAAGCTGCTGGCCCTGGAATTAAAGGTCAAGGGACTCATCAATATCCAGTTCGCCGTCAAGGACGACGTGGTGTATATCCTCGAGGTCAATCCGCGGGCGTCCCGGACGATTCCGTTCGTGAGCAAGGCCATCGGCGTGCCGCTGGCCAAGCTGGCGGCCAAGGTGATGGCCGGGATGACGCTCGACGAGCTCGAGTTCACCAAAGAGGTGCAGCATAGTCACTATGCGGTGAAGGAGGCGGTCTTCCCGTTCCTCAAATTTCCGGGCACCGACACGCTGCTGGGCCCGGAGATGCTCTCGACCGGCGAGGTCATGGGAATCGCCGACGACTTCGGCACCGCCTACGCCAAGGCGCAGATCGCCGCCGGCAACAGCCTCCCCGGGGCCGGCAGCGTGCTCTTCAGCGTCAAGGATGACGACAAGCGGCGGGCCGTGACGTTGGCACGGCGGCTCCACGAACTGGGCTTTAAGATCATCGCGACCAAGGGGACCTGCATCGAGTTTATCAAGAACAATATCCCTTCGGAGTTTGCCCTGAAGATGACTGAGGGCCGGCCGAACATCGTCGATGCCATCATCAACGGCAAGGTGGACCTGATCGTCAACACGACCGTCGGCAAGCGCTCGATCCGGGATTCGTTCTCGATCCGGCGCAGCGCGCTGGACCGGCAGATCCCGTATGTCACGACCATTCGCGGGGCCGAGGCGGTGGTCAAGGCCGTCGAGTCGTCGCAGGCCCGCAAGGTCGGCGTCAAACCGATTCAACTCTACTATCGTTAACGAGGACCGACGTCGTGAAAGCAGTCTTACTATTAGAGGACGGGACACTCTTCGAGGGCGCCGCGTTCGGCGCCCGGGGCAGCAAGTGTGGCGAGGTTGTGTTCAACACGAGCATGACGGGGTACCAGGAGATTCTCACCGATCCGTCCTATCACGAGCAGATCGTCACGATGACCTATCCGCTCATCGGCAACTACGGGACCAACGGCGCCGACTGGGAATCGCGGCGGGTCTTCGCCGCCGGTTTCGTCGTGAAGGAGAACTGCGACTATCCCAGCAACTGGCGCAACGACGCCACGCTGGACGCGTATCTCAAAAAGAGCAAAATCGTCGGCATCGAGGGCATCGACACGCGCCGGCTCGTGCGGCACATCCGCACTGAGGGGGCGATGCGCGGCGTCATTTCCTCGGACGAGATGGACACAGAAAAGCTCGCCGCGAAGCTGCACCGCTATCCCGGCCTGGTAGGTCGCGACATCGTCCGCAGCGTCACGGGCCGCAAGCCCTACGACTGGGACGAGGGCGCGCTCGACGTCCTCAAGGGCGAGCAGGAATTGCCCGAGGTCCGGTACAGGGTCGTCGCCATCGACTGCGGCATCAAACGCAACATCCTGCGCCTGCTGCGCTCGCACGGTTGCGCCGTCACCGTTGTCCCGGCCCGGACCAGCGCCAAGGAGATCCTGGCCCGCAAGCCCGACGGCGTGTTCCTGAGCAACGGGCCCGGCGACCCGGCCCCCGTGACGTACGTTGTCGAGACCGTCAAGGCCCTCCTGGGCAAGGTGGCCGTCTTCGGCATCTGCCTGGGACATCAGATTCTCGGCCTGGCCCTGGGCGGGCGGACCTACAAGCTCAAGTTCGGCCATCGCGGCGCCAACCATCCCGTCAAGAACCTGCGGACCGGCAAAATCGAAATCACGAGCCAGAACCACGGATTCTGCGTAGACCTCGATTCGCTCGCCGACAAGGACGTCGAGCTGACGCACATGAATCTCAACGACAACACGCTCGAGGGCCTGCGCTGCGAGGCGCTGCGGGCGTTCTCGGTTCAGTACCACCCCGAGGCTTCGCCCGGTCCGCACGATTCGCGCTACCTCTTCGACGACTTCACCGAGCTGATGGCCGCCGGGTAGGGCGGGCGAACCGCTACAGCCCGAAGGCCTTTTCCATTTGCTTTCGCACCTGGGTCAGGCGTTCGACGTTGCCGCCACCGACCTCGGCCGTCGCCCAGCCGGTAAAGCCGATATCGTCGAGGGCCTTCTGCACTTGGTCCCACGGCAGATCGTCGTCTTCGCTGGTGATGTCGACGAACTTGTTCTTGGCCCGGCTGAAGCCCTTGACGTCGAGCTTGACGCAGCGGCGCCCGAACGTGCGGATCCACTCGCCCGGCTGGCCGTACTTCCAGTGGTTGCCGATGTCGTAGTACATCCCCACCCACGGGCTGTTGAAGCTGTCCACGAAGGCGACGAAACGCTCGGCGCCCTGTTCCGGCGGGGCGTTGTGCTCGTACATCATCTGGTTCCAGACGTTCTCGAACAGGATCATCTGGCCCAGCGAGGCCGCCAGCGGCAGCATCTTCTGGATCTCTTCGCGGGCCCGCTGCTCGATCACATCCGTCGGTCCGTCGCCACCCCGGCCGATCACGATCAGGACGGCGCTGCCGCCGGCGGCGTGCGAGACGCGGATGCAGTGCTCGATGTTGGCCCGGCCGCGAGCGCGTTCCTCTTCCTTGGCGCTGGTAAGCCGCTGTGACCAGTGCGCGTGGTTGATCGCGTTGTGGACGAACACGCCCGATTCCTGGACCGCCTCGCGGGCCTGCTCGGCGGTGAATTCGCCGGCCTGGTCGAAATCGACGCCGTCGAAGCCGGCCTCGCCCGCCATGCGGAGGCGATCTGTGGCCGAGAGCTTCTTTCCGTCGAGTTCCTTTGCAATCATCCCCAGTTTGCACGAGAGCAGTATCCGTTTGCCTTCCGGCGGGGTTACGATACCCGATCCGCCGGCTTGGCCCGCCCGCGCCGCCGGGACGCCGCTCACCGCCGCCGCCACCGATCCGGCGCCCAGCGCCAAAATGCTGCGACGACTCAAAGACGAAGTCTTCTTACCCATAGATTCAGTTCGCATAAGCATTCACCCTGTAAAAAAGGCCATTTCTACCCAACAGAGCCCAACCGGCCTGTCACAACCCAGTCTACCGGCCCGCCCCGCGAATCTCAAGCCTCTTGCCGAGGACTTGGAACGTTCGACCGGTGTTTCCTTCCGATCCGCGTCGGTTCCTGCCGAGGGCCGATTTCTCACCACAGAGCTACTGAGGACACGGAGCGGAGCATCTAACTGCATTGCCACTGACGCCATAGTACTGGTAGTGCCCTCGCAAATTCGCCGCCAGAATACGCATCTACTACGAGCCGGTCCGAGTGTCGTATCTCCATGGCCCCGCCTTGCCCGTCGGCTCCCCGTAGCGCCCCAATTGGGTTCGTTTGACATTCGAGGCCCCGAAACCCCAAGCCTCCACGGCCGCAAATCGCCAATCCGAAATCCCCAATCTCCCATCGCGACCCTGCCGCCCAAATTGGCTTCGTTTTCCTTCCGACCCCCATTTGGGGCCCCAAAATGCCGCAAATTGGGTTTGTTTGACATTTGTGGTCCGCCGACGACGCCAGAGGGCCGCTCGGCCCGCCGCTTTTCGGATTTCGAGCTTCGAGCTTCGCATTTCCCAGGCTCCGCCAGGATCCGGGCGAATTGGGTTCGTTTGGAGCGCCCGGCCCGTTTTTCACCACAGAGTCACAGGGGTCGCAGAGCATAACACCTAACTCCTTATTAGAATTCCATTTACATCCATCTCTGTGTTCTCGGTGCCTCTGTGGTTCTTCCCGCCCGGCCGGCAAATTGGGTTCGTTTGGCGCAGCGCGGCCTGTTTCGATCATTCGTCTTTTGGGTTTGTTTCGGATTTCGAGCTTCGCATTTCCCAGGCTCCGCCA
>Ga0272441_10007473_pt1 | contig 17746 bp, 13 predicted proteins | sample SSMProp6N_FD_193582 | JGI IMG/M metagenome (GOLD analysis project Ga0272441, IMG submission 193582) | Marine sediment archaeal communities from Little Sippewissett salt marsh, Falmouth, MA, United States - SSM-Prop-6N | ecosystem: Environmental > Aquatic > Marine > Wetlands > Sediment ... | reverse complement strand
TCCCGATCTCCGGCGAGGCGATGTGCATGGAGCCGCCCTTGCCCTTGTTGTAGCCCGTCTCCTTCGCGTACAGCTCCGCCATCATCTTGTCGAGCCGGCCGCCCTTGGCAATGCAGTGCCCGTGCCCGCGGTGCGTGCTCGTGATATAGTCGGTTTCCTTCAGATTCGCGCATACGCCGGACGCACACGCTTCCTGACCAATGTAGAAATGCGCGAAGCCGGGAAGCTCGCCCGCTTGCAGGAGCCGCTCGACTTCTTCTTCGAATGCCCGGATCTTGGTCATCGTGTGCCAGATCCATCTTGCTGTCTGCTTGTCCATGGGTCTCTTCTCCTTCTTTCGGCTGCCACCGGCCCAGCGGCTCGGCGGGAGCCTCGCCCTCCAGGCTGAAACGTGGCTAGAACCCGAACCATTCCTTTGTCTTCGCCAGTGCCGCGTCCGTGGCGCCGGTCGGCTCAAATTCGAACCCGACGATCCCCTCGTAGTTCAGCTCGCGCAGCGTCTTCGCGATGTGCTGGTAGTTGATCTCGCCCGAGCCCGGCTCGTGCCGGCCCGGCACGTCCGCCACATGGATGTGGCCGATCGCGTCGAAATTCTTCTTGAGCGTTTCGGTGATGTTCCCCTCCATGATCTGCATGTGATAAATGTCGTAGAGCACCTTCACGTTCGGATGGTCGATCTTTTCGTGCAGCGCCCACGCAATGTCCGAATGGTGGATGTGATAGCCCGCGTGGTCGACCAGCGTGTTCAGCGGCTCCATCAACAGCCTCACGCCCGCCTTCTCGGCCTCGGGCGCCAAGGTCGCCATGACTTTCAGAATCGCCTCTTCCTTGCTGTGCTCCGCGATCTCGTGCGGCGGCGGTACAACGGTGCGGTCCTCGCCCAGTACGTCGGTCAGGCAGAACAGCGAGCCGGCGCCAAGCGTCTTGGCCGTCTCCAGCGATTCCATCACCCCGTCGCAGTACTTCCGGTGGTCGCCGGGGTCGATCATCGTGCCTTCCTTGTTGCCCTGGAAGACCGCCACCTGCATGCCCGTCTCGGCCAAGGCATCCTTGATCGCCGGGATGTCCTTTTCCCACCAGCACCAGAACTCGACGTGGCTGAACCCCGCCTGTTTCGCCTTCGCGATACGCTCCAGGAACGGGACTTCCTGGAACAGCATCTCGATACATGCAGAATACTTCATGCGGTTGACCTCCTTTGTCCTAACAAGACATCGTCCGTGACGCCGGTCGCCGGGCCCACAGCCGGCAGAACCCGCCGGCATTCCCGGCAACACATGCGAAACATACCACTTTTTTAACCGTACGCGCTACAGCGATCTTGTCAAAAGTTAACACAATATTCCTGTAACGACAAGGGGTCTGTTAAATGAAGCGTAGCGTGCGGACGCGGTAGAGCCCGTAGGCACGCGCACGAACTGTGAGCTGGCGGGATGTCGGGAGTTCAGGCGTGACGCCGGTGCGTGTTTGTGGGCGATTGGTACGATATTGCGTGGTGCTTCCCGGTCGAGCGCAATACAGTGGCAGGTTCGATGTGCGCGCGACGGGACTTGTCAGCGGCGGCCGCTACGGAGGCCGGCCCTCCGTGGCGGGATTTCACGCGGTCTCATCGGTCCGGGGAGCCCCGGTCAGGCCCGACTGCCGGTCATCAAGACACTGATGACTGATAACTGACCACTGATCACTGTGACGAGCGGCGGCCGCCGGCCGGCGTTCGTCAATCCGCGGCCTTGACCACGGTCCCGGTGGCGGGTTGCTGTTCGCCCTCGACCACCTTGCAGTAGGAGACCTTCTCCTTGACCTTGGTGACCACGAGTTTGCCGATCACTTCGCCTTCTTCTTTGTCGAGGATTTCGCCGGTGTCCGGGTCCATGAGGACTTCGCCTTCTGTGGCCATCACGAGGGCCTGGCCGACCTCGACCCCGAAATTGGAGCCGCGGTTGATGATGACCTTTCCGGTCGAGGTCGCCTTTACGACGCTGCCCTCGAACGGGAATTCCTCCATCTTCTTGGCGATGAATTCTGCGGCCTTGTTGATGCAGTCCTGCGCGGCCTCCGCCAGGGGTGTCTTCTCGAAGCCGCCGAAGTTGCCGCCGACCCCGCGGAAAGAGGCACCGACCCGGAATTTCAGGCGGCCCGCTTCGCCCTTGACGGTCTGTTTGGCGACGACCTCACTGGTCGTCGTGTCGACGAGTTTCACGATTACGGTCATGGTCGCCTTGCCGCCGCCGAGCCCGAGCCGGACGCCCTTGATCCGGATCCCGCCGTCCCTGGCGCTCTGGCCCTCGGTGATCTCCGTGATGGCGCCGGTCCCGATGTAACGGGCGGGCCGGATCTTTCCCTTCTGCGCCGCCTTCTTGGCCTTGGCCATACGGCCGCTGGCCATCAGATCCTGCTCGTGCAGCACGGTGCCGAGTTTTTCGCGTTCGACGACGACGAAGCGGCCGGTGTCGTAGAGGGCGGATTCCAGCATTACGGACAGATTGCGCGAGAGCTCCCAGCGCCCGCGCCAGCCGGCCTTGTTCTCGAAATCCTTGCAGCCGATTGCGTGCCTGAGCCCCTTGTATTCGGGCAGGTCCATCTTCGCGTTGGCGTCTGTCGTCGTCGTCCCGGTTCTACGTCCCCAGCGTGCCGACGTGTTGGCGGTGCTCAGGCTGACGACCAGTGCGACCGCGGCGAGTGTCCGGATGATGCTGCGTCCCTTCATGCGTTTCTCCTCCTGTTCGAACAACCGACCGTACGACGGGTGGCTGCGTCGAACCGAGACTTTTCCACAGAGCATGTGCCGTGTCAAGCGACCGTTGTGGACCTCGCCTCGTCAGCACGGGGACTGCGCCGCGCGGCGCGGTAGCCGGTCGGGCTCTTGCCGAAGTGGTTCTTGAAGGCCTTCGAGAAATGGAACAGGTCGGGGTAGCCCACGGCGCGACCGATCTGTGTCACGTTCAAATCGCGGTCGCGCAACAGCAGCGCCGCTCGATTCAACCGCAGCCGGATCACATAGTCGACCGGCGAGAAGCCGAAATGCGTGCGGAACTCGGCGCTGAAATGCGAGACCGAAAGGCCCGCCCGCTGCGCGAGCCCGCGTAACGACAGGCGCTTGCCCAGGCTCACGTCAATGTGGTGCTTGACCTCCGCGAGGCGGGCAGGGATTCTTCGCGCGGTCGCCGCCGGATCGATCGCGCGCTTCAGCTCCACCACCCAGCTGCGCAACAGGCTCTCCAGCAACTCCAGGCTCGGCTCCCGGTAGGTCGTGAGCTCGTTGAACATCTCCAGCAGGTACTTCTCCCACGCGTAGGGGTCGCGAAGCTGCAGCGGCTCGTGGAACGGAAGCCCGTTTCGGCGCAGACTCGCCAATACGGCACGCCCGCCGCAGTGCAGCCACGACATACGCCAAGTGCGTGTGTCGTTCCCATACCAGCGCGGCGCGCCCGGCTTCACCACGATCAACGTGTTCGAAGGACAACGCAGGATCGCGCCGCCAAACTTGACATACGCCTCCGTCAGAAGACGTACAAACGAGACGCGCGCCTGGTCGTCCGCCCACCGCACGATCCGGGGCGCAACACGCTTGTCCAGCCCCAGCCCGTCGAACCGGAGCCGGCCGTTCGTGCGCAATCTCGGATCCTCGCAACGGTACGAAATCTCTCGGCGATGCCGTACAAGTGCCATATCGTAAGATTTTACAAACCAATCGCGGATTTGTCCATTCCGGAGAGGGCTGGGGACATGTAGACTTAGGGCGTCGGAGGGTTAGGTCGAGCATCGCCTGGCGTGGCACACCGGAATTTGTTGGGACCTCTGCAAGATCCGTGAATTACGAGTTTCGAATCCCGCATTTTTAGGGAGACCCGAGATGAAATCGAGGCATTCGAACCGTCTTGTCTTGGCTTTGTTCCTGAGTTCTGTCTTTCTGCTGCGCGCCGTGTCGAATGCGGACAAGCCGGACTGGTGCGGGCTGTGGGCGTGGGGCGGCGGCGCGTACATCAGCCGTACGAACCGGCCGTGGTACAAGGGCACGTTTGTGGCGACGAGCTGGTCGAAGCTCGAGCCGGAGCCGGGCCGGTTCAACTGGCGTGCGATCGACCACGGGCTGGAGCGCGCGGCATCGAACGGCCTGTACGTCGCGCTGAAGGTGTACCACGCGCAGGCCTCGCCTGCGTGGCTGTACGAGAACGGCGTACCGCGTGTACGCATGAAGCACAGGCGCTACGGCAAAGCGCTGAGCTGCCCGTACTACCTGGCGCCGGCCTACAAACGGTATCTGGTCCGCATGATCCGCGCGGTGGCGGAGCACATCGACACGTATCCACCGCACATACGTCGGCACCTGATCGCGGTCCAGGGCGTGCAGGGCTCGACGGGCGACCCGCACCCGTACGTGGGACACCTTGAGGACAGACAGTACTGGATCAGTTCGAAGAGTCCGGAGTGGGAGAACTGGACCAAGCAGATTTTCCGGGTCTACTGGGACGCGTACAAGGCCAAGCAGCCGCGCATCGGCCTGATCCTCAAGCCGTACAAGTGGATGGACGATTGGGTGCTCGAGAACATGCCCGGCGCGTGGCGCAAGACGCACGCACTTGCGCAGGGCTACCATCTGAACAATGAGATGAATTGCGACTGGCAGTGGAACAAGTACAAAGGTTTCCACGACGGCTGGGCGATCCGCAGCCGCGGCGAGTTCACGCATGCGCCGGGCATGAGGAAGGGACCCGGTTCCTGGTTTTACCGCGCGCCGGTCTGGCACATGTACTGGCATTGCCTGTGGTCGTTGACCTACGGGATGGACACGTTGAACCTGTCGGGCAAGACCTTGATCAAGGGCAACGCGTACAAGCCGCACGTGAAGGCGTTCACGTTTTTCACGAAATATGCCGGCTACAAGGACGCGCGCGACAGCAAGGGCGCGTGGTGTGCGTTCCGGGACGGGCTGGACAGCCAGGACCTGAAGCGGTTTCCCGAGGACCGGTTCGGTGCGTTCGAGGAGGGCAAGAACCCGCAACGGTATCTGAACATTGCGAAGGCGTTCTCCCGGTACGGCGCCGAACAGTCGGACCCGATTGTCTACCGTTGGATGTTCGATTGCATGGTCAAGCGCACGGCGGTGAACGATGTCGGCCTGAACATCTGGCCGGACAACTACGGGATGTTTCTGACCCAGCACGACCCGCGCGGCACGAGCCAGGGCTACTGGCGGGTCGGCAGCACGAACGAGCCGTACGGCCGGTTCGCGCGCGGGTTCGACTACCGTGCCGGCAAGCACGCGATGTGTTTCGACATCGACGACGGGTTCTTTTTCGACAGGCCCTTGGCCGGCGCGTATCCGGTGCGCGTGCGCGTGGTCTATTTCGACAAGGGCCGCGGCGCGTGGGCCCTGAAGTACGACGCGGTGGGCCGCCCCATGCGGACCGCGGCGATCGTGCGCAAGACGAACACGGGCCGATGGAAAGAGAAGGTGGTCGTGATCCGCGACGGCCACTTCGGGAACCGCTGCCGGCACCGGACCGACCTGATGTTGGTGAACATGGACACCGAGGACGACATTTTCCACATGATCGAGCTGACCCGCGCGACCGGTGACCGCAAGGGGCATTGGGGGGCGCGGGGGAGAAGTCGGAAGGCAGAACTCGGAAGTCGGAAGTAGGGACTTGAATCGTTCGACCAAAAAAAGAAACGCTCTTCACTGGAAACTGGCGTCTTTTAGGTTGGCTTGTCCATACAGGCCCGGCAAGATGGCGGGATGGGAGCAGACCCTGCAGCGTTGAACGGGCGTCCGATTCTGGTCACGGGCCTGCATCGGTCGGGCACGACATGGGTCGGTCGGATGTTGGCCGCCTGCCCGGGCGTCGCGTTTTTGTGGGAGCCGTTCCATCGCGCGCACGATCCGGGCCGGTGCGCGGCGTGCTTCGGCCATACGTTTCCGTATGTGACGGATCGGACCGGACACAAGTACGAAGCGCAGATTCGGGCGATGCTCGCGTTTCGCTACGCGCTTGGCGCGAAGCTGCGCAGCGCGCGCAGCCTGCGCGCGCTGGCCAGTGCGGGCCGGGGGATTTGCCTGTTCTGGCTGCACCGTATGCGCGGCGCGCGTCCGCTGCTGAAGGATCCGCGCGCGCTGTTCTCCGCCGAATGGCTGGCGGCCCGGTTCGACACGCACGTTGTTGTCGTGATCCGGCATCCTGCCGCGTTTGCGTGCAGTCTGCGGGCGCGTGGCTGGACGCACCCGTTCGACGATTTCTTGAGGCAACCGGACCTGATGACCGACCATCTCGCAGCGTACGAGCGCGAGATTCGCAGATTTGCCGAGAACGAGCAGGACATCCTTGACCAGGCGGCGCTGCTCTGGAAGCTCGCGCACCATATGGTAAGCGGCTACCAGGCGCGGCATCCCGATTGGCATTTCGTACGGCACGAGGACCTGTCGCGCGAGCCCGTGGCCGGGCTGCGCGCGTTGGCAGAGGCGGTCGGCCTGCCGTTCGATACGCGCGCGGAACGCGTGGTCCGGTGGCACAGCGCGCCATCGGACGCGCAGCGGATCGGCTGGTGTGACCGCTGCCGCGAGGTGCGCCGCGACAGTGCCGCGAACATCGGGAGCTGGCAGAGCCGGCTCAGCCCGGCCGAGATTCAGCGGGTACGGGCGCGGGTCGGCGAGATCGGCGAGGTGTTCTATGCGGCGAACGATTGGCGGTGAGCATCGGGCAGGCACAATGTGAACAGCGACAAGGCGCGATTTCCTGAAGACGATGGCGGCGGGCGGGCCCCAATCTCTCTCTACCACCCGCAGCTACTCCCCGATCAGCGCGAGCAGTTCCCGCTTGCGCTGCTCGCGCGTGTCCGGCGTCTTCGCCTCGAGGTTCAGTCGTACGAGCGGCTCGGTGTTCGAGGCCCGGAGGTTGAACCACCAGTCCTCGTATTCGATACTGAGCCCGTCGAGCTCGATGATGTTGCCGTCGGCATATTTCTCGCGCAGTTTCGCGAAGAGCGGCTCGGCGGCGGCCACTTCCAGGTTGATCTCGCCGGTCGCACAGTAGCGTTGGAGCGGACGGATCAGCTCGGAGAGCGCGGCGTCCGAATGGCTCAGCAGGTTGGCGACCGAGAGCACGGCCATGGCGGCGCTTTCGGTGAAGTAGTTCTGCTGGAAGTAGTAGTGGCCGGACAACTCGCCGGCATAGAGCGCGTCGCAGTCGCGCATTTGCTGCTTGATGAACGCGTGTCCGACCCGGCACATCACCGGCGTGCCTCCGTTCTCCTCGATCACTTCCTTGACCGACCAACTGCTGCGCAGGTCGTAGAGGATTGTGCCCTTCCTGTGCTCGAGGATACTCCTGGCGATCAGCGCGGTCATGATATCCATGGGGATAATCTCGCCCGCCTCATCGACGAATCCGACCCGGTCGGAATCCCCGTCGAACGCCGCACCGAAATCGTAGCCGCCCTCGCGCATGCGGGCCTGCAGCGTTTCGAGCGTCTCTGCTTTGAGCGGGTTCGCCTCGTGGTTCGGGCAGGACCCGTCCAGCTCATCGAAGAGCGGGTCGATCTCGACAAGCCCGTCGAGCGCTTTCATTTCGAAGATACCCATGGCGTTGGCGAAATCGGCGGCGATCCGGATCGGCCGTTTCAGGTCGGCCAGCTTGCGTACGTGCGCCACGTACTCCGCGGTCACGTCGCGCTCCGAGACGGTGCCCGGTTGGCCGGCGACGGGTTCGAACGCCTTGTTCTCGCAGATCGCCTTGATGTCCTGGATTCCGGTCGCGCCGCTGATCGGGATCGCGTTCTCGCGGCAAAGCTTGAACCCGTTCCACTCCGGCGGGTTGTGCGAGGCGGTAATCATGATCCCGGCGTCGGTCTGCAGCAGGCCGTTCGCGAAATAGGAGATCGGCGTAGAGCACAGCCCGAGCGCGACGACATCGGCGCCCATCTCCGTGAGACCTTTGGCCAACGCCTCGAACAACGGCTTGGAATGCGACCGGATATCGTAGCCGACGACGACGGTCCTGCATCGGGTGAACGTGACGAACCCGCGCCCGATGTCCGCGGCCGTTTGTTCCGTCAGGTCCGTGCCGTAGAGGCCCCGGATATCGTACGCTTTGAAGATCTCCGCCATGATGATGTCTCTCCCTCCCTTGCCGATACGGCGGGATACGCGACCTGGAATCTACACGAACCAAGCCTTCCGTCTCAAGACGAATCCGGGCGGCAGGCTCACACTTGGGTTGCAATACCATTGCGCGTCGGTACAATAGCGCGATTGAATTGGAGAGAGGACGGTGCCAATGAGCGTACGCGTACGGTTCGCGCCGAGCCCGACCGGGCAAGTCCACATCGGGAACATTCGCACGGCGATTTTCAACTGGCTGTTTGCCCGGCATGAGGGTGGCAGGTTCCTGCTGCGCATTGAAGACACGGACCGCGAGCGCTCGACGCCGGAAGCGGTCCGGACCGTACTCGATGCGTTGGCGTGGTTGGGCATCGACCATGACGAGGAACCGATGTACCAGAGCGCGCGGCAGGCGGAGCACCTGGCGGCGGCCGACCGGCTGCTGGCCGCGGGTCGCGCGTACCGCGAGGACAAGGGCGGCACGGGCCAGGGCGAATGCACCGTGTTCCGGATGCCGCAGACCGACATCACGTTTCGCGACGAGATCAAAGGCGAGCTGCGCAAGAGCGCGGAGGACCTGAAGGATTTCGTGATCGTCCGGTCGAACGGCACACCGGTCTTCCACCTGGCGAACGTGGTGGACGACATCGAGATGCGCATCACGCACGTCATGCGTGGCGACGACCACATCGAGAACACGTACCGCCACGTTGCACTGTATCGGGCGCTGGACGCGGAGGTCCCGCGGTTCGCACACCTTTCGATGATCGTGAATGCGCAGGGCAAGCCGTATTCGAAACGCGACGGCGCGGCGTTCGTCGGCGAGTTCCGCGACCGCGGCTATCTGCCGGATGCACTGTTCAATTTCCTGAGCCTGCTCGGCTGGTCGCCGGGCGAGGATCGTGAAGTGCTCTCGCGCGATGAGCTGGTCGCGCTGTTCGGACTGGACCGCGTCCGGTCCGCGCCGGCGCGGATGGATATGGAGAAGCTGCTCTGGATGAACGGCGAGTACATGCGTGCGCTGCCGCAGGATGCGTTCCGGGCCGGCTGCCGGCAGGTCGTGGACGCCGCCGGGCTCTGGGCGCCGATGCGCAGCAGTCTCGAGACCTGTCCGGCGAGCACGGGCACGGATCCCGACGCCTATTTCGACCGTGTACTCGTGCTGATGCGCGAGCGGGTCCGCCTGTACCCGGAGCTGGCGGGGGCGGCGTATTTTTTCACCGAAGACTACGCGTTCGAGGCGAAGGCGGTCCGGAAACGCCTGAACAAGGCGGACGTCCCCGGGCATCTGGAGGCGTTGTGCGGCGTTTTTCCGGCGCTTCCTGATTTCAGCGCGGCGACACTGGAGGAACGGGTTCGGGCGTACGCCGAGGAACACGGGGTGGGCGCGGGCGCGCTGATTCACGGCTTGCGCGTGGCCGTCTCGGGCACGACGAAGGGGCCCGGTCTGTTTGAGTTGCTCGCGCTGCTCGGCCGCGAGCGGGTCTGTGCCCGCATCGCGCGGGCGTTGGCGCAGCTCGGCTGAACGCCCTGTTCCGAAGGAATCGGTCTTGAGCCGTTGGTTCACCGGAGAGAATGGATAACCACGGATCACACGGATCTTGCGGATCCTGCAGCGAGCGAGTTCTGATATCCGTGTAATCCGTGGTTGAAATGTGTGCCTTCGAGGGAGGTGCGGGGGGCGATGAGACGACTGTTTCCGTTCAGCATGTCGTTGGCGAACCGGATCACGATCATTCGGATTCTCTGCGTACCGGTTTTCATTCTGGTGTTCGTCTACTATCTGCTGAGCGCGGAACGCGCGGGGAAGACACCGGACGGGGTGATGCATGCCAACGAATTCTTGTACTGGGCGGCGATGATGATTTTCGTGGGTGCGGCGCTCTCCGACGCGGTGGACGGCTACTTCGCGCGGTCCCGGCGGGAGGTGACCAGGCTGGGGACGGTCTTGGATCCGCTGGCCGACAAAGCGCTGCTGCTCTCGGCGGTGATCCTTCTGGGCCGGCCTTCCGCCCTGCTGTTCAGGCCGCACCTGCCGATCTGGTTCGTTTTGCTGGTGGTCAGCCGCGACGTGGTGCTGCTGCTCGGCGCGATGCTGGTCCAGCACATGACGGGCGACGTGAAGGTGCGTCCGCGGGTGAGCGGCAAGATCACGACCTTTCTGCAGATGCTGTTGGTCGTTTGGGTGTTCGCCGGGCTCGGCTCCCCGCTTTATTGCTGGCTGCTCGGTGCGGCCACGTTCTTTACGGCCTTCTCGGGCGTACAGTACGTGATTGACGGGATCGAACAGATCGAGAAGGTGTAGTGGCGCCGCTGCCGCGGCGCCTGGTGATCGGTGATCGGTGCTCAGCGATCCGTGTGGGTTGATCATGTCTGGACGAGGCAAGAGCGACGAGGACGCGTTGCGTCGGGTACTGGCGATTGTCGGGCGCCCGAATGTGGGCAAGTCGGCGATTTTCAACCGGTTCTGCGGGCGCCGCATTGCGATTGTGCACGAGCAGAGCGGGGTGACCCGGGACCGGCTGGTGGCGGAGGCGCATTACGGGGATGCCGTGTTCGAGGCGGTCGACACGGGCGGCATCACGGAGGTAGACGGCGCGGTTCCGGACGGCGCGATTGAGGCGGGCATCCAGCAGCAAGTCGACATTGCGGTGGCCGACGCCGCGGTGATCCTGCTGGTCACGGACGTGACGCGCGGCGCGGTTGCGCTGGACGAACACGTGGCGCGCCTGCTGCGACGGCGCGGCAGGCCGGTCTTTGTCGTGGCGAACAAGGCGGACAACCGCGGGCTCGACGAACAGATCGACGATTTTCACGGGCTCGGTTTCCCGGTGTTTGCCGTTTCCGCTCTGCACAATCGCGGGTTCGGCGCGTTGATGGACGCCGTGCTGCCGGAATTGCCGGACGTGACGAACCCGACCGTGGCGGCGCCGTTGCGTGTTACGGTGGCTGGCCATCCGAACGTGGGGAAATCCTCCTACATCAACCGGCTCCTGCATAGCGATCGGCTGATCGTCGCGGACATTCCCGGCACGACCCGTGACAGCGTGGACGTTCCGTTCGTCGTGGGGCGCGGTGCGCAGGCACGTCACTACCTGCTGACCGACACGCCGGGCATGCGCCGCGCGCGCAAAGCGCGCAGCGCGGTCGAGAAGTTCAGTCTCATGCGGGCCGAGCGGAGCATTCGGGAAACGGACGTCGTCGTGTTTGTCGTCGATGCGCAGAAGGGGCCCGACGCGCATGACAAGAAGATCGCCGCGCTCGTGCTCAAGTACGGCAAGGCGTGTGTCGTGCTCGCGAACAAGTGGGACTTGGTGACGGGCCGTGGCCAGAACAAGTATCGCGAGGAACTGGCCGCCGCGCTGCAGCCGATTGCGTTCGCACCTGTCGTGTTCGCTTCGGCACTGACCGGTTACAACATCCGGAAGAGCATCGAGACCATCGACTACGTCGCCGGCCGCATGCGGGCGCGGCTGCCGACCGGCCTGCTGAACCGGACGCTGGCCGAGGCGTGCGCGCAGGTGACGCCGCCGATCGTGAAGGGCAAGCGCTTCAAGATTCTGTACGCCACGCAGACCCGGACGCAACCGATCCGGGTCACGCTGTTCGTGAACAGCCCGCGCGCGTTGACCGCGGCGTACGCGCGCTACCTTGTGCGAGTCCTGCGCGAGTCGTTCGACCTGTACGGCACGCCGGTGCTGCTGCAGGCGCGGGCCCGACACGCGCAGGCGCGCGGCAAGGCCGGGCGCCGGCAGCGGGCCCGGCGGTGAGCACGTTCGCGGCGCCGGGTCGCTGGCGAAGCAGCACCAACACGACGATGCAAGTGCGCATCACATCGTATGGCGACGCGGCCGAGGCAATCCGGTTGGTGCGCGAGACGGTTTTTGTGCGCGAGCAGCGCGTGCCCCGCAAGCTCGAATGGGACGGGCTGGATCCGGACTGCACGCACGCGCTCGCGACCGACGACGACGGGAACCCGATCGGGGCCGGCCGGATCCAGGCAGACGGCAAGATCGGCCGGATGGCGGTTCTGCGGGAATGGCGCGGGCAGGGGGTCGGGACCGCGATCGCGGCGTTGCTCGTCGGCTGGGCGGCCGGGCGGGGTCTGGCCAGCGTGTACCTGCACGCGCAGGTCGCCGCGGTACCGTTCTACGAGAAGAACGGCTTCGAGCAGGCCGGCGCGGTGTTTGTCGAGGCGGGTATTCCACATGTGAATATGACCCGGCGGCTCTAGCTCTCCGCTCTTGCCTCCTGCTCCCAACGTTGTCGTAAGCCTTGTCGATCCACCCCGTATGTCGGCGGCCTTCGACAGAAGATCGTAACTTTCCATGGAGAGGCATCGGGACTTGCCATGCAGGTCGGGTTGTGGCATGGTCCCGATAGAGACGTCACAGGGTGTTTTTGCTGGGGTTTCATCCTTGCGGCACGGCCGGGCACCGGCCGGGGGGCAAGCACGTCTCGGCAATGGTTCTTCGCCTTCCTTTCGCTTCAGGAGAGAACAGATGCCGGAACAACGCGATTCTCTGGATACTGCCAACGATCGAACGGTAACCAAGCCGAGAGGCGGCCGCGCGGGCGGCGCGCGCAGGACGAAGGGCGCGGGCCGCGCCGCGAAACGGGCGGGACTGAAGGTCAAGCGGCTGCTGAGCCGGCCGAACGTCGACCCGTTCGACGAGCTGGACTGGGAGGAACGTGACGCATCGATCACGGACGGGCAGGGCAACGTCGTGTTCGCGCACGACGGTGTCACGGTCCCGAAAGCCTGGTCGATGCTTGCAACGAATGTTGTTGCCTCGAAATACCTGTATGGCGGCGACACGACCGAGTTCCGGGAGACCTCGGTGCGGCAACTCGTGCATCGGGTAGCCCGCACGATTGCCGACGCCGGTAAGACGGCCGGCTATTTCGCGACGGCGCAGGATGCGGAGAATTTCTACAGCGAGCTCTGCTACGTGTGTGTGAATCAGCACGGCGCGTTCAACAGTCCCGTCTGGTTCAATCTCGGCCTGCATCATTGTTACGGCATGCGTTCGGAGAGCCGGACGAGCTATTACTGGAACCCGGCAACCGGCCAGGTCGAGCGAGCGACGGATACCTACGAGCATCCGCAGGTCTCGGCCTGCTTCATCCAGGCGGTGGACGACACGATGGAAGACATCATGCGCCTGGCCGGCTCGGAGGCGATGCTCTTCAAATACGGGTCCGGCACGGGCACCGATCTGAGCACGATCCGGAGCAGCCGCGAGAAGCTTTCGAGCGGGGGCACGCCGTCGGGACCGTTGAGCTTCATGCGGGTTTTCGACCAGGTCGCGGCGGTCATCAAGTCGGGCGGCAAGACGCGGCGTGCGGCCAAGATGCAGAGCCTGAAAGTCGAACATCCGGACGTGATGGAGTTCGTCGACTGCAAGGTGAACGAGGAGAAGAAAGCGCGTGCGCTGATCGGTGCGGGCTACGACGGTTCGTTCACGGGCGAGGCATACGACTCTGTCATGTTCCAGAACTCGAACTTGTCGGTGCGCGTGCCCGACGCGTTCATGCGCGCGGTCGAGAACGAGGCGGACTGGCAGACCCGCGCGGTCACGACCGGCGAGGTGATGGACACGCTGAAAGCCCGCGAGATCATGCGCCGCATCGCGGAGGCCACCCACCTGTGCGGGGATCCCGGTCTGCAGTACGACAGCACGATCAACCGCTGGCACACCTGCCCGGCCGCCGGCCGGATCAACGCGAGCAATCCGTGTTCCGAGTATATGTTCCTTGACGACAGCGCGTGCAACCTGGCCTCGGTCAACCTGCTCCGGTTCGTGGACGAGACCGGCACGTTCGACGTCGCGCGCCTGCAGCACGTCGTGCGGCTGCTGATCATTGCGCAGGATATTCTCGTCGATCTCGCGAGCTATCCGACCTATGACATCGCCCACAATTCGTATCTGTTCCGGCCGCTCGGGCTCGGCTACGCGAATCTCGGCGCGCTGATCATGAGCCGCGGCATGCCCTACGACAGCGAGGAGGGCCGCAGCTACGCGGCCGCGCTCACTGCGCTGTTGACCGGCACCGCGTATGCGGCCTCCGCGGAGCTGGCCGGCACGCTCGCGCCGTTCAGCGAGTTCGAGAAGAACCGGGACCCGATGATGCGCGTGATGAACATGCATCGCGACGCGCTCAAAGACGTGAACGACGGGCTGTGTCCCGAGCCGCTCTGGGCCGCGGCCTGCGAGGCGTGGGACAGGGTGATCGCCGAAGGGCGCAAGAATGGGCTGCGCAATGCGCAGGTCACGGTGCTGGCCCCGACCGGCACGATCGGGTTCATGATGGACTGCGACACGACCGGCGTGGAGCCGGACATCGCGCTCGTGAAGTACAAGCAGCTCGCGGGCGGCGGCATGATGAAGATCGTGAACCGCACGCTCGGACCGGCGCTGGCCCGGCTCGGCTATTCGCAGGAGGAGGCGGACGCGATTGTCGCGTTTGTCGAGCAGCATGACACGATCGAGGGCGCACCGCAGATCCGGGACGAACATCTGCCGGTTTTCGACTGTGCGTTCAAACCGAAGAACGGCAAGCGATTCATCTCGTACAAGGCGCACTTGAAGATGATGGGCGCGGTCCAGCCGTTCCTGTCGGGCGCGATCAGCAAGACGATCAACATGCCGAACGAGGCGACGACCGAGCATATTCTCGAAGCCTATCTGGACGGCTGGCGGTTGGGCCTGAAAGCTGTCGCCATTTACCGGGACGGCTCGAAGGGGATTCAGCCGGTCCGCACACAGAAGGAGGGGGCCGCGGGCCCGGCGCCCGTGCCGCGCGGCCCGTTCCGCCGGCGCATGCCGGAGACGCGCCACTCGATCACCCACAAATTTGAGGTGGCCGGGCATGAAGGCTATTTGAATGTCGGGCTCTACGAGGACGGCAAGCCGGGCGAGCTGTTCATCACGATGGCGAAGGAAGGCAGCACGGTCGGCGGGATCATGGACTCGTTTGGAATCGCGATCTCGTTGTGCCTGCAGTACGGGGTGCCGCTCAAGGAGCTGATCCGCAAGTTTGCGCACAGCCGGTTCGAGCCGAGCGGGTTCACGAAGAACTCGGACATACCGATGGCAAAATCGTTGGTTGACTATATCTTTCGCTGGCTCGATTTGACGTTCCCGGACGGCCGCGCGGCGGATTGGCAGGCGCCGGCCGCGGCGCGTGAGCGCAAGGGCAAGGCCGGGTCCGAGCCGCCGGCCGCGGGCCCGGAGGTGCAGCGGGTCGATGCGCAGTTCCAGCATTTCATGGAGGATGCGCCGGTCTGCGACAATTGCGGCGCGATCACCGTCCGCAACGGCGCGTGCTACCGTTGCTACAATTGCGGTAACTCGATGGGGTGTTCCTAGATGCGGCTTCCGGACATAGCGGCTGAGCCGGCGGTGCAGGAATCGGTTGCGCGCGCGCTGGCCGAGGACCGCGGCGCGGGCGACGTCACGACCCTGCCGCTTGTGCCCGAGAAGCGCATGGCGGCCGGCACGCTTCTGGCGCGCGAGCCGTGCATTGTTGCCGGCATGCCCGTTGCGGAACTCGCGTTCCACGGGGTCGACCCGAAGCTCGCGGTCGAACACTTGCTGGAAGACGGCGCGCGCGCCGAGCCGGATCAGCCGGTCCTGCGCGTGAACGGGCGGGCCGCATCGATCCTGACCGCCGAGCGCACGGCGCTGAACTTCATGCAGCGCATGTGCGGCATCGCGACGCTGGCCGCGCAGTTCGTCGAGCGGGCCAGGCCGTTCGGTGTCGAAATCCTGGACACGCGCAAGACGGCCCCGACCTTGCGTCGGTTCGAGAAGTATGCTGTGCTTTGCGGCGGCGGACGCAACCACCGGATGGGCCTCTACGATATGGCGCTGGTCAAGGATAACCATCGCAAGCTCTGGGCCGGCGACGGGGCCGGCTCGCTGAGCGAGGCGGTGCGCCGCATTCGCCAACGCTACCCCGGTATCCCGGTCGAGGTCGAGGTCGAGAGCGAAGCGGAGCTCGACGATGTGCTGGCCGGCGGCCCCGATTGGGTGTTGCTCGACAATATGGCGCCCGAGCAGCTCAAGCACTGTGTCGCGCGTTGTGCCGGGCGCTGCAGGCTGGAGGCGTCCGGCGGAATAACGCTGGAGAATGTTGCGGAGGTCGCGGCTTCCGGTGTGGACGCGATCTCGCTGGGCTGCCTGACGCATTCGGCGCGGGCCATCGATCTGTCGTTGGAGTTGGAGCTATGATACGTAGAGTCGTTTTGCTGGTTGATATCGGGAACACGATGACGTCGCTCGGCCTGGGCAGCGGGCGCAGGGTGATCCGCGTGCACAGGACCCGCACGCGTATGCAGAACGTGACGACCGTGCAGCGCGAACTGCACGACCAGACGCAGGGCGTCGCGATCGAAGGCGCAATTCTCGCCTCGGTCGTGCCGCAGATGACGCCGGTCTGGTTGGATGGGCTCGCCCATATCGGGATCGAGGGGCCGCTGCTGGTGAGCCACAAGATCAAGCTGGGTGTCGGGATCGACTATCCGAAGCCGGAACGGATCGGGGCGGACCGGCTCGCGAATGCGACGGCTGCGGTCGAGCGGTTCGGCGCGCCGGTGGTCGTCGCCGATTTCGGGACCGCGCTCACGTTTGACGTGGTCACGCGCGATGCGGTCTATGCGGGCGGCATTATTGCGCCCGGCTTGCCGCTGATGACCGAGTACCTGGCCGAACGCACCGCGCTGCTGCCGCACGTGAAGCTTCAGAAGGTGCGGCACGGCGTCGGCAAGAGCACGGCGGAGGCGATGCGGATCGGGGCGAAGGTCGGGTATGCCGGGATCGTGCGCGAGATCTTCACGCACCTGAAGAAGACGCTCCAGGAACGGAACCTGAAGATCTGTGCGACCGGCGGGTATGCCGAGTGGGCACTGGCGGATACCGGACTGAAGGTCGAGATTGTGCCGAATTTGACGCTGTTCGGGCTGCGGCGGATCTACGACTTGAACGTGTCGGTCGACGACCCCCGCCGCTGAGTGGGCGGCGCGGCGTCGACCCTTTATGGAGGCCGATATGCAGGAGAAGGCGTACGCGGTGATTATGGCGGGAGGCAAAGGCGAGCGGTTCTGGCCGCTCAGCACGTCGAAGAGACCGAAACAGCTCTTGTCGCTTGTGGGCGGCAAGCCGCTGTTGGCGTTGGCCGTCGAGCGGCTCGAGGGGCTGATTCCGCCGGAACGCGTGTTTGTCGTGACGAACGCCGAGCTCGTGGCGGCAACCCGCGAGATTGCCTCGTTCCTGCCGCCTGAGAATATCGTGGGCGAGCCGTTTGGTCGCGACACGGCCGCCGCCGCATCGGTCGGCTGCGTGCTCGCCAAACAGCAGAGCCCGGACGGCGTGTTCTGTATCCTGACCGCCGACCACATCATGAAGGACGGCGCACTGTTCCGGCAGGCGCTGGGCGACAGCATTGAACTCGCGTTCGCCGAGCCGGTGCTCGTGACGATGGGTATCAACCCGGCTTTCCCCAGCACGGGGTTCGGCTATATCCACGCCGGCGAGCCGATGCAGCGGGAAAGCAGCACGCAGTTCTTCCGCGCAAAGCGTTTCGTCGAGAAACCCGACGCGGCGACGGCAAAGGACTATGTAGATTCCGGCCAGTTCTTCTGGA
>Ga0272441_10007472_pt1 | contig 17748 bp, 10 predicted proteins | sample SSMProp6N_FD_193582 | JGI IMG/M metagenome (GOLD analysis project Ga0272441, IMG submission 193582) | Marine sediment archaeal communities from Little Sippewissett salt marsh, Falmouth, MA, United States - SSM-Prop-6N | ecosystem: Environmental > Aquatic > Marine > Wetlands > Sediment ... | reverse complement strand
TCGCCGGTGCACAGACACTTGTTCTGGTTGAAGCTGAACGCCGCGCAATCGCCGAACGTGCCGACCTTGCGGCCGTTGAACAGTGCGCCGTGCGACTGGCATGCGTCTTCAATGACCTTGAGCTTGTGCCGTCGCGCGACGGCCAGCACCTTGTCCATGTTCAGTGCCAGTCCATGCAGGTGCACGGCAACAATCGCCTTGGTGCGCGGCGTGACGGCCGCCTCGAGCCGGTCCTCGTTCATGTTCATCGTCGCGAAATCGATATCGACGAAGACCGGGATCGCGTTGTGGTGGAGGATGCAGGTCGCGCTCGAGGACCAGGAATAGGCGCTGACCAGGACGTGGTCGCCCGCACCCACGCCGCAGGCGACCAGCGCCATGTGCAGGGCGGCCGTCCCGCTGTTCGTGAAGATCGCGTGGCGTGCGCCGGTCCAGGCGGCGAACTCCTGCTCGAACGCGCGCGCGTTGGGGCCATAGGTCAGTGCGCGCTCCTCGAGCGAGCCGAGGATCATGCGCCGGTCGGTTTCGTCGATCGGCGGCCATTTCCCGAGTGTGCCGGCCGGGATCGTGCGGGGCCCGCCGAGCACGGCGAGCTTGTTCTTTGCGCGTTTGGCCATGTGCTTTGCCTCAGGGCACGCACAAGTATGGGGCGCGGGAAAGACGGGTCACAAGTGGAAAGGCTTGCTTTCGGGGGGACTCGGTTGCGGGGCTACAGTCGCTTGGCCTTGACCGCGTACGCGCTGGGCGTGCTGCCCGCGTGTTTCTTGAAGACTCGCGTGAAGTACTTGGCATCGGCATAGCCGACCGCGTACGCGACCTCGGCGACCGTGTGGTGCCGGTCCTGGAGCAGCGCCTTCGCCTTGTTCATTCTGAGCATGGACAGATAGCCGAACAGCGAGACATGGCTCTGTGCGCTGAACACATGCGACAAGTGGTAGGCGCTGACCCCGAGCGCGGCGGCGATTGTGGGGAGCGTGAGCGGTTTGGCGTAGTTGCGGTCGAGATAGGCGTAGGCCTCGTCGAGCAATTTGCGGCGGCGGCCGGCCGTCGCCGCGGGTTCTGTGTCTCGCGCGTCGCTGGCACGGGTAGCGGGCGCCGCGGCGCGCAGCAGCAGGATGAGGATGCCGAGCAGCCGCGCGTTCGCGGCGAGCCGGTCGGACAGCGCGAGCGCGCCGTGATCCATCGCGAGTTGCTGGAACAGGACCCCGAGCGCGGCCTTGCGCGGGTCGGCCAGCTTCAGCATTGCGCGATTCCCGGCGGTCCCGAACCCGGCCGGCAGCCATGGCCATCTGAACGAACAGAAGAACAGTTCGAGGCCGGTTTCCGGATCGAACCGATCCCGATGCAGCGTGTTCGGCGGCACGCACAACGTGTCGCCGGGGCCGGCCGGCAGAACCGCGCCGCCGAGCTCCAGTTCGACTTTTCCGCGAATCACGTGCAGCAGCTCCGCGTCGTGGCTGCGGTGCCGGCGATCCGCCCAGACGGGATCGAAGAGCATGGTGCCCATGCTCTGGATCTGCGGCAGCACACCGGCCTTGTCCGTCCGGTTCAGGGCTGCGAGCGCCGCGGCCGCGCTGCGCGGCCGGGGGCTATGGGGCTGCTTGGACATAAGGGATGGCCTGAAGAACAGGCGGTAGAGTTTCTCGATCCATCTCCGCCTTATAGGCGGGATCGTGCGTTTTGTCGAGCAGGCTAGCTGTCGCGCGGGCTTCACTGGCTGCTTTCTTCGCAACGTCTCCGCGAAGGATTCAGCTGCATCGTTCCGGCTTAGTACATTGCCTATCGCGCATTTTCTGCTAACACCTGCCGTGCTGCGGGGTAATGCAGGGTAGAACAGCTGTCGGAAACGGAGTTTTTCGGGTGTTTTTCGTTGGATCGAGGGAATACGAGCGGAGGACAGATCAATGAGAAAGAACGGGCATCGCGGCTGGGAATCGGCGTGTTTCGCGGGGTTTTTGTTCGTGTTCGGCGTGGTTTCGTCCGTATGGGCGGCGGAAGTGGCACGTCCGACATTCAACAAGGGGCACGGTTTTTACGACGCGCCGATCAGCGTGCGGATCAGTTCGGCGACGAGCGGCTCGACGATCCGCTACACGACCGACGGGAGTGCGCCGACGGCGACGCACGGCACGGTGTTGGCGAACGGCGGGACGGTGACGTTGGGCACGACGACCCCACTGCGCGCGGTCGGGTGCAAGGGCGGCATGACGACTTCGGAGAGCCACACGCAGACGTATATCTTTCTGGCGTCGGTCCTGACGCAGACGACACCGTCGGGCTATCCGGCGTCCTGGGGCAACGCGGGCACGGCGGACTACGCGATGGATTCGACGATCGTGAACGACTCGCGGTACAAGAGCAACATGCACGGCTACCTGAAATCGATTCCGTCCATGGCGCTGACATTGGACAAGAACGCGTGTTTCGGCAGCTACGGCGCGTACACCTCGGCGCAAGGCGTCGACTATGAGAAGCCGTGCAGCGCGGAGCTGATCTACGCGAACGAGCCGAGCAACGGGTTCCAGATCAACTGCGGGCTGACCGCGCATACCTGGCCGAAGGCGAAGCGGTTCCTGCGCTTGTATTTCCGGGCGGAATACGGCGAGAACAAACTGAACTACCCGGTCTTCGAGCGCGCGCCGCTGAACGCTGCAAGCGGCGCGGATGTCTTCGACAAGCTGATCCTGCGTTCGGGCGGGAACATGAGCGCGCTTTCGAGCCAGCAGACGCTGGCGACCTACGCACGCGACCAGTGGTCGCGCGACTCGCAGATTCTGATGACAGGCTACGGGTCGCATGGTTTGTTTGTGCATCTGTACATCAACGGGCTGTATTGGGGGTTGTACAACGTTGCGGAGAAGCCGGACGATCATTTCTGCGCCACCTATTTCGAGGGCGGCCCGACGCGCACGGCGCGGCTGCAGTATTTCTGGGCGAAGGGCACGCGCAGCACGAAGCCGCAGGTGTCCGGCCCGGCCGGCGGCCCGGGCCAGACCCGTTGGGACCAGTGGCGGGGCCTGGTCGACGACGGCTGTTCGGACTATGTCTACAACCAGTACGTCCACAACGTGCTGGACGTGGACGGTTATTGCGACTACGTGATGCTGAACAACTTCACGGGCGTGGGCGACTGGATCTACGGCTACCCCTACCAACGCGCGGGCAACTGGTACGTGGGTGTCAAGGAGGGCGGGCTTGTGCGGTATTTCGTCTGGGATGCCGAAGATTCCTGGGCGAATATCTACTGGTCGGGCGGCGCCCAGCGTGCGAACGCCGGGGCATGGGTTAATCCCCAGGGCATGCTCGCCACGACCTACCTGGCGTTCGGCGACATGTGGAACGGGATGGTGGGAAGCTCGAATTTCAAGTCGGACTTCGCGGACCGGGTCTACAAGCAGATGTTCAACGGCGGCCCGCTCTCGGATTCCGCGTGCATTGCGCGCTGGGACACGCTGTGCGCGAACATCGAGGGCGCGGTGGTCGGCGAGTCGGCGCGCTGGGGCGATAACAGGAAGGACTATCACGACGGATCGGCGCCCGTCTGGACGCGACATGCTCACTGGTATACCGCCCGCAACAACGTCCGGTCGCTGATGAGCGGGAACGTGGCGCAGTTCATCGCGGCGTTTCGTGCCAAGGGCTGGTACCCGAACATCGACCCGCCGACCTACAGCAAGTATGGCGGCACCGTCTCGGCCGGCTACCAACTCACGATGAGCAAGGCCCAGAGCGGCACGATCTATTACCGCACCGACGGCGGCGACCCGCGCGGGTCGAGCGGGGTCGTCGCGTCCGGCGCGCAGCTCTACAGCGCGCCGCTCACGCTGAGCGCCAGCCAGACGGTACGTGCGCGGCTCAAGAACGGGAGTGTCTGGAGCGCGCTGGCCGAAGCCTCCTTCACGGTCGGCGGCGGCACCCCGCCGCCCTCTGCGCCGAGCGCGCTCAGCGCGACGGCGGTCTCCGCGAGCCAGATCAACCTGGCCTGGACCGACAACAGCGGCAGTGAGAGCGGCTACAAAATCGACCGGCGCCAGAGCGGCACGGGCAACTGGGTCCGGATCGCGACGCCCGGGGCGAATGTGACGAGCTACACAGACACGGGTCTGCTTGCCGAGACCCACTTCTACTACCAGGTCAAGGCGTACAACGCGAGCGGGGACTCGGCCTACACCGCCATTGCCGGCGCCAGCACGCCGGCCGCGCCGGTCCCGGCGGCGCCGAGCGGGTTCACCGCGGAAGTGCTGGGCCCGACCGAGGTGCGGCTGACCTGGCAGGACCTGCCGGACGAGGACGATTACATGCTGCGCAGGAGCCTGGACGGCGTCGACTGGTACGCGCTGCCCGCGGTCTATCCGGCGGCGGACGAGACGAGCTACACGGCGACCGGGCTCGAACCCGAGACGACGTACTACTTCAAGATCCGCGGGCGCAACGCCGGCGGGCTCGGTCCATACTGCGAGCCGCTGAGCGTGGACACACCTCCCGCCACGCCGCCGGCGATCGCAGTGAGCACGACGAGCATTGCCGTGAGCTGCGTCGAAGGCGAGGATGCGCCGGACGCCACGTTCCAGGTCTGGAACGGTGGGGCGGGCACGCTGACCTACAACGTGACCGAAGCGACAAGCAAGTTGGATGTCGCGCCGACGAGCGGGAGCTCGGCGGGCAGTGCGGACAAGCAGACGCACACGGTCGATTTCCATACGGCGACGCTGGTCCCCAACACGTACGTCCGGCACATTGCGATCGAGGACAATGGGTCCGGTGCAGCGAACAGTCCGGTCACGATCACCGTGCAGATCACGGTGAGTGCCTCGGTGCCGGCGGCGCCGAGTGGGTTCGCCGCGGAAGTGCTGGGCCCGACCGAGGTGCGTCTGACCTGGCAGGACCTGCCGGACGAGGACGATTACATGTTGCGCAGGAGCCTGGACGGGATCGACTGGTACGCGCTGCCCGCGGTCTATCCGGCGGCGGACGAGACGAGCTACACGGCGACCGGGCTCGAACCCGAGACGACGTACTACTTCAAGATCCGCGGGCGCAACGCCGGCGGGCTCGGTCCGTACTGCGAGCCGCTGAGCGTGACCACGCCGTGCCTGGGCTTTGCCAAGGGCGGTACATGGCGCTACCGCAAGGGCACAAGCGAGGCCTCGGCACCCGCTACGGCCTGGCGCGCGGCGCGGTTCGACGCGTCCGGGTGGGCGGCCGGTTCCGCACCGTTCGGCTACGGCCCGTTGAGCTATGGCACGACCATCTCCGACATGTGCCGGACGTACAGTTGCGTGTTTCTGCGGCGCACGTTCACTGTTGATGAGCCGGCCATGGTCACAGAGCTGGCGTTCGATGTGGATTACGATGACGGGTTTGTCTTGTGGGTGAATGGCCAGGAGTTGGCTCGCGTGAACATCTTGGGCGAGCGGGGTTCCGCCGTGCCGTTCGATCTGACTGCCTCCGGCTACGTCTCCGCATCGACGGCGAACTGGACGCAAACGTTCACGGGCGGCGCGCTGCCGGAACTGGCCCGCACGAACGTGGTGGCCGTACAGGTCCTGAACAACTCGATCGGCAGCGGCGACCTGATGCTGGACCTTGCACTTTCGCTCGACGACGCGCCGATGCCGGTCGCGGATGACGCGGACCGTGACGGCCTGCCCGACGACTACGAGGGCGCCAGCGGTGTGACCGAGAGCGGGCCGGACCCCGACAACGACGGTCTGAGCAATCTTGATGAGTACATTGCCGGCACGGGCTCGGGTGACGGGGCCGACTTCTTCGGCGTGGACCTCGAGCTGTCGGGCGGCGATCTGGCGGTGTCGTTCGCCACGATCGCGGCATCGGGCACGGGCTACACGGGGATGACGCGCCGCTATGCGCTGGAGCGGCGGGAGCCGGGTATTGGCTGGCTAACCGTGCCCGGGTATGAGAACATCGAGGGGACCGGGCAGACCGTGAGTTACGCGGTTCCGGCCGCCGATGCGAGCGCGCATTTCCGGGCGCGGGTGTGGCTGGCGTATTGAGGAAGTAGGGCAGGTCTGGAGACCTGCCCTGCTGGGAGCCGATCGCGGCAGCTAGCTGGTCATGAGCGGATGGCTCACCCGGAACAACGGAGATGGAGGGCGAGGCTCCTGCCGAGCCGCACCGGGGGCGGTCGATCCCGCCTCAGAGGCGGGATTTACGACAACGCTTACGACAACGCTTACGACAAGGTTTGCCGCATGGAGGGCGAGGCTCCTGCCGAGCCGCTGGGTGACCGGCACGGTCGATAAGGTTTGCCGCTGACGGAGACTGAGATGGAACAGGGCGCGAGACCACAGGAGTATTGGGACGAGGTGATCGCGGCCGTTGTGGCGGGCGACAAGGACCGGTTCCGCGAGATCGTCTATGAGTTCCAGGGCGTGGTGCGCTTCGCGGTCGCGTTCCATGTGCGGGGCGATCCGGACCTGATCGACGAGGTCGTTCAGCGCACGTTTATACGGGCCTACAGCGCGTTGGAACGGTTCAAGCTCGGGATGCCGCTCGCGCCGTGGCTCAAACGGATTGCGCGCAACGAGGCGCTGAGGGAGGTCCGCACGCTTTCGCGTCGTGCGAAGATGAAGCGCGAGCTGTTGCAGTCGGCGATGGCGGAAGCGTGCGCGCGGCGCGAGGCGCCGGACGCTCAGCTCGATCAGCTTCGGCAGTGCATGACCAGGCTGCGCGACGAGGCGCGGGAGCTGGTGCGCATGCGCTATTTTGAACGGTTGAGTTTTGACGCGATCGCGGCGGCGCTGGGTCGCACGGCGGGCGCGTTGCGGGTGGCGATGCTGAGCATCCGCCGCCGGCTGCGCGTCTGCATACAAAGGGGGCTGACATGAGCGGGCGTGCGGTCAGAGGCGTGACGACGGCTGTCCCGGGTGGCGCCACGCATTTCTTGAGAAAAAAAGGCGGCCATTTTACCCCGCCTGTTCCCTCGCTTCTCCCTTCGGTCGTCGCTCGGCGGGCTTCCCCGGGATCGCCGCGCACAGGAGTGCAGCGGCGACCCGGGCGCGCCCACATGCGGGGCAAACTGACCACCCTTTTTTCTCATCCCCCCTCGCGGACTCGGGGGGCACGAAATGCGTGGCGCGCTGCCGCAAAGTCCCCCGCACCGGAGTGCGGCGGACTTTGGTTTTCGGGCGGACAGCGCATTCTTGTTGTGGACGATAGCGGGCTGAGTGTGAAGAGAGCATAGAGATCAGGCGATGAAGAGCGAGCCAGACAGCAGGTTGTTTGCGGAGTATCTTGGCGGCGCGACCGACGAGCGTACTGCGGGCCGGGTGTTGGACGTGGTGCGTGCGGATCGGGCGGCGATGGATCGGTTGCTTGGTCTGCACGAGGTCGATCTCATGTTCGATGTGTTGGCGCGCACGGAGCGTGAACGCGAGGTGTTCGCGGACCGGGTCATGGCTTGTGTGGTCGACGATGCGCGGCGCGAGAAGATCTGCGATGCGGTGGATGCCGAGATTCGGCGCGCGGAGCCGGGGCGTCGCACGCGACAACGCCGGCCCGTGGCCTTGCCGGTCTCGCGCCCGTCTGCGTGGGGTTGGCGGATCACGGGTATTGCGGCCGCGTTGCTGGTCGGGCTTGGTGTGCTGCTTGTGCGCGAGTTCAGCGGGCTCTCGCTTGGTCTGGGGCGCGGCGCGCTCGCGCGTGTGGAGCAGATAGACGGTGTGGCGCGGCGGGTCCGGGACGAATCGGCTGCCATGTTGAGGGTTGGCGACGGGGTGCGGGCGGGCGACACGGTCTATGTCGGGGCCGGCGCGGCGCGTGTGACGTTTGCGTGTCCGGAACTCGGCCGGTTTGCGGTCCGGCCCGGCAGCGTTCTGAGTTTTCGTGCCGACAGCCGAACCACAGGCGGCGCGGCCGGCGAACAAGCAGAGCATTTTCATCTTGAGCGGGGCGCTCTGTTCGCCGATTGCGATCGGTTGCCGGCCGGCCGCCGGTTCGTGTTGGGCACACCGCACGCGCATGTTGTGGTGGTCGGTACCGCGTTCGAGGTCGTGGTCAGGCTTGGCGGCACGGAGATCGATTTGCGGGAGGGCCGTGTCCGGCTCGTGAACCTGCGCAACGGCGAACAGGCGATGCTCGAGCCGGGCAGCCGTGCGGTGGTGGCCAAAGGCATCTCCGTGGTGGGAAGGCCGGGCACGGCGCCGGGCGGGCCCAGGGTTCTGTACACATTCTCTGAGGGGCGCGGTGCGATCGTGCGAGATACGGCGGGCGGCGCGCAGCCGCTCGACCTGCGTGTGGAGGACCCGAGCGCGGTGCGCTGGCTGCCGGGCGGCGGTCTGCACGTGCAGGCGCCGACCCGGCTGGTTTCGACGCGGTCGGCCGAGACGTTCGTCGAGGCATGCCGCCGCAGCGAAGCGCTGACGGTCGAAGCGTGGATTCGACCGACGCGGTTCGAGCATCTCAGCTCCTCGCCGGCACGAATTCTCACATTCTCGCCGGATGAAGGGGTCCCCAACTGCACGCTCGGGCTGGGCCTCTACGACGACCCGCGGCCGCGTTTCGTCGTGCGCATGAAGAGTACGGCGGCGGGCGAAAGCGAGTTCCCGGAGCTGCTCACGCGGCCGGGCCGCGCCAGCACGGAATTGACGCAGCTCGTCTTCACGCGTGCGCGGGCCGGACGTGCCGCGCTGTATGTCAATGGGCAGGAGGTGCTCGAGCTCCAGTTCCATTCGGGCCGCCTGATCATGAGCCGTTGGACCGGCGAGCTGCCGGGCATGCTGACGAACTGGCGTGACGACGTGCGCTTGCTGCTGGGCAATGTACCGGCAGAACGCGCGGATCCGTTCCACGCGTTTCTCGGCGAATACCACAGGGTCGCGCTGTACGACCGGGCGTGGTCGGCGGAGGAAGTCAGGAGCAGTTTCCGGGCGATGGCAAGGATGCGCATGAAACGCGCTGATGGCGGGCGGGACGGCCTGCCGCGGCGTTGATGAGTCGGAGATTATCGGTTAGAGTCGAACAGCGGGTCGGCCGGCACCCGCCTTCGTCCCGAGGCGCAAGCGCTCGGGACTTCGGCGCGGCAGGCGGAGGCCGGCCCTCCAGCACCAGGAGACGCTGCGCACCACTTGAGGGATTGAATATCCAACAGCCATCAACAAGGAATATCCAACTTCCAAGTGAGCGGAGACGACGGATATCTCCGTTGGACATTGTCGTGCCACAGGCAGATCCGCCTGCGGCGGAGATATTCCTTGTTGGGAGATTAGGGCGAAAGATTAAGGCGAAAGATTAGGGTTGAAGGGATGGCACAGTATTTCCCGCATGAGCGACTTGAGGTATACGGTGTTGCTCTGAAGTTTGCGGCGCTTGCAGACGAAATGCTCTGCGCGTGGTCATCTTCATGGGCGGTGCATGGTCAATTTGACCGGGCCGTTGAAAGCATGGTGACGAACTTGGTCAAGGCCGCACGCCTTCGGGCCACCGATGCCGGGGTCTACAGCATCGAGTGTTCGCTTGGTTCTGTCTTGGAGTGCGCGGCATGTCTGGATGTGGCCTCCTTTCGCCACTTGGTTGACGCCTCGCGGATGCACGCGGCTAAAGGCGTGCTACGGCAGATTGCCCGAATGGAGGTCGGATTACGGAGATCTTGGGAGAACTGCGTCAGGGAACAACCTGAGGCGTATGCCACAAACTCCGACGGTTACTTTCCGCACGAGTCGCTAAAGGTCTATCAACGCTCGTTGCAGGTGCACGAATCGCTGGACTCGATCTGGCAAGGTGACCAGGTTCGAAGCCGCCATGCCAGGCGGGTTGATGAATTGACCACGAGCCTGACGCTGAATATCGCCGAAGGGAACGGACGGTTCTCGAGTGTTGATCACAGCAAGTTCCTTGGCATTGCCGAGGAGGCGGGAACCAAGCTCGCTGCCTACCTTGATCTGCTTGCCCCTGAATCGCGATTGGATGTTGAAGGAGCCAAGTCTTGCTTGCGTGAAGTGATGGCCATGCTGTCGGGTTTGAGGGGTTATCTCGATGAATAGCGCATGCCGAGTAGAAGTATGCCCCTAATCTTTCGCCCTAATCTTTCGCCCTAATCTCTTGTCCACTCATGGGCGAAGACGACCAGAAGAATGGGGGAGAAAGCTGTCAGACGGCTAGACCGCTAGAGTGACAGGATTTGGAGAAGAAGACGTGCTTTCAGCTTTGACAGAACGGGCTAGTAGCAAAGGAGATGGGACATGAACGACGACATCCGACCATGGGACAAGAATCCGCGGTACTGGCAGTACAAGGGCGAGCCGGTCTTGTTGTTGGGCGGTTCGGACGGCGACAACCTGTACCAGATGCCGGACGCCGAGCTCAGAGCGCAGCTGGATCTGCTGCGGTCGGTCGGCGGGAACTGCATCCGCAACGTGATGAGCTGCCGCGACAAGGGCGACGCGTGGATGTTCGGCAAGAACGAGCAGGGCCAATACGACCTGGACCTGTGGAACGACGAGCATTGGCGTCGTTTCGAGAACCTGCTCAAGTGGACGCACGAGCGCGACATCATCGTGCAGATCGAGGTCTGGGCCTTCCACGACTTCAACGATCCCAAAGGGCCATGGGGCGACTGCCAGGAGCAGATGTACCACGTGAGCCCATGGAACCCTGCGAACAACGTGAACCTGAACGCCGAGAACACGCAACTGAAAGAGCGCTACGGCAGCATGGGCAAGGTGAAGCACGACTTCTTCTTCAGTGTGCCGGCCTTGAACAACGACACGGCGCTGCTGGGCTACCAGCAGAAGTTTGTCGACAAGCTGCTCTCGTACGCGCAGCCGTACGGTCATGTGCTGTACTGCATGACCAACGAGATCCATCCCCAGTACTCGCACGAGTGGGGTTGGTACTGGGCCACGTACATCCGGGACAAGGCGCGTGAGGCGGGCAAGCAAGTCTACACCAGCGAGATGTTCTGGCAGCCGGACCTGACGCACGAGCAGCATCGTCCGGCGCTGGAGCATCCGGAGGTCTATTCTTTCTTCGAGGCCTCGCAGAACAGCGCGCGGGAGGGCCAGCTCAACTGGGACCAGCGCGCGTTCGTGTACGAGGCGTTGTCCGCGCAGCCGCGCCCGATGAACAACACGAAGATCTACGGGTCGGAGCATGAAATGATCCGCGACGACGTCAACGCGAAGCAATGTTTCTGGCGCAACATCATCGGGGGTTGCGCCTCGAGCCGGTTCCACCGGCCGCCCTGCGGGCTGGGCCTGGGCGCGGTTGCGCAGGCGAACATTCGCAGCATGCGTATGCTGACCGAGGAGTTGAACATCTTTGACTGCACGCCGCACAACGACCTGCTCTCGGACCGTGCGGAGAACGGCGCGTACTGCACGGCGAATCCCGGCACGGAGTACGCGGTTTACTTCCCGGCGGGCGGCACGGTGACGTTGGATCTCAGCGCGGCCGAGGGTGAGCTGACGGCGCGGTGGCTGGACATTGGGGCCAGCGCCTGGGGCAAGCAGGAGAAGCTGGGCCCGGGCCAGGCGACGTTGGTCGCGCCGGCCGACGCGCCGCGCGTGGTGTTGATCAAGTGAGAGGGGCTATCGACCGGCGAGATTCAACCACAGAGCACGCAGCTTGCCGAATGGGATTTTCAACTACGAAACACGCGAAATACGCGAAATCGAGAGTCTCCCTTTTTCGCGTGTTTGGCGTATTTCGTAGTGGAAACTTCTCTGGCGAAAGCCTCGCGAGAAACGAGGAAATGAACTGTTAGCAGTGCAAGAAGCGCAAGGGGAAAGAGAACGGAATGAAGGACCGGACTGACTGGCTTGCACGTTGTGGTTGGGGGGTGTTCTGCCATTGGCTCGGCGCGGCGCCGAGCAGTGCCGGCGGCGCGGAGTTGACGGCGGCGGCATGGAACGAGCAGGTGGATGCGTTCGACGTGGAGGGGTTTGCCGATCAGCTCGCGTCGGTCGGCGCTCCGTACTTGTTCATCACGATCGGTCAGAATTCCGGGCACTACCTGGCGCCGAACGCGACGTACGACAAGTACGTGGGTGTGGCGCCGAGCAAATGCTCGCGCAGGGACCTGGTTTCCGACCTGTACGCGGCGCTTGCGCCGCGTGGGATCCAGCTGCTGGTCTATCTCCCGAGCGGTGCGCCGGCGGCCGACCCGGTCGCGGTCGAGCGGCTCGGCTGGGAATGGGGTTTTGAGGGCGGCTGGCCGGGCAAATGGGGTGCACGTCGGACCGGCAGACGGCTTGCCGCGTTCCAGGCGCGCTGGGAGTCGATCATCCGGGAATGGTCCGAACGCTGGGGCGCGCAGGTGCGCGGCTGGTGGATCGACGGCTGCTATTTCGCGGACGCGATGTATCGGCACGACGACGCGCCGAACTTCCGCAGCTTCGCCGCCGCGCTGAAGGCCGGGAACCCGGAGAGCATCGTCGCGTTCAACCCCGGCGTGCTGACCCCGGTCGTCTGCCACACCGAGCACGAGGACTACACGGCCGGGGAGATCGCTCAGGCACTGCCGGAATGCCCCGGCCCCTGGGTCGAGCGGAACGGGCACAAGGCGCGCTATCATATCCTGAGCTATCTCGGCGCGTACTGGTGCAAGGGCAAGCCGCGTTTCCCGGACGAGCTGGTCATGGGGTATACGGCGCACGTCGCCGGCAAGGGCGGGGTCGTCACCTGGGACGTGCCGATCGCGAAGAGCGGGTTGATCCCCGACCCGTTCGTCGCGCAGCTGGCCCGCATATTGCATGAGTAGTCTGCTGCAATGTCTCGACGCATTGCGAGCGCGCTGGGGCTCGCGGCCCAGACTCCCGTGCCGCGTCTGGCCGGATGCCCGATAACCGCCGTCCTCCAACTCCCCACAGCAGCCCATCCGCCGCCGGCAACCTCTAATCAGGCACCTACGATCGTGGGTGCCAAAAAAGTATGATGGAGATCCGTATCTTTCCGGAATGTGGGTGCGATACGGCAGGATATTAAGGTCGTATGCGATGATGACGTCTAATATGGCGCCCACGATCGTTGGGGCCAGAAAAGACGAACGGTAGGCGCTTGGGAGCGGCGCTGTATCGTGTTGCGCCAACCAGCCGCGTTTGTGGTGATACATCCGGCCCGGTGGCGCGGTGTTTCACGCTGAGCTCAGACTTCTTGAGAGGAATGGCAAGGTTTTTCCGGTGCCGGGGCGTCCGATCAGTCCTCCTCCGTCCACAACCCCATGAGGTCCCGGGTGATTTGTGCCTTCTGCGTGTCGCTCAGTGCGTTCTTGTCCTGGGCTCCGTCGGCCGGGCGGGCCCGGCGGCGCGCCTTGTCGGCTTCGGCCCGAAAGGTCTGTGTCGCGATCACCGTCGCGCCGAGCGCCCGCGCGTTGTTGACGACATAGTTGTCGTCGGAGACAACGAGATACTGTTCGCCGCGCCGGCGTCCGCGGATCGTGTTCAGGATCCCGTCGTCGGCCTCCAGCCGTTCGTGCGTGAAGAGCACATCGATCCCGGCGAAGCCGGCCCGGCCCTGCGGCATCACGCTGGAATCGCCGTCGAACACAATCTGCAGGTGCGTGATGTCGCCGCGCGCGCGCCGCCAAGCGGCGCAGAGCCGGACCAGCGCGTTTCGTGCCGCCTCGAGTCCGACGTCCAGCTGTCGACGCAGATCGGGCGTGCGATGGATGACGTTGTAGCCGTCGACGAGCGCGATGCGTCTGCGTTTGCTCATTGGCGGATTGTACCCGCGGGCGGTCGTGTGTTCGAGCGAGAAAGGCGGGTTTGGTCGCATGTTGGGGCTGACTTTGCGTCGCTTCGCTCAGAGCCACGGTGCGGCATGCCCGCCTCCGCGGGCCTTGTCCCCGCTGGGCGACGACTGTACAACAAGCGCCGCGACAGAGCAAACCCCTCCCGCTCCCGTCCCGCCGCGCTCTTACGCGGAGGGACGGGAGCGGGAGGGTGGTATTCGGTCTGGTCTGTCAATCATGGCTCCGCGGTGGCCTCTCCCCGCGCTTCAGGGAGGCGGCGGCAGGGCAGGGCCGGCCAGTTCCTCTCTGACGACATCGACGAGCTCGGGGGCCTGCGCGAAGGTGGCGGCGAACGCGAGCATGATCGAATCGCTGCCCGCGGCGCCGGCGATCCGGATCTCCCGGCGCAATCGTTCGGGTGATTTCTGCATGTCTTTCTTCCACTTGGCCACTCCGATGAACGGCACGTGCGTGTTGCCCGGCACATACGTGCCTTCGGCGCCTTCGTAGAGCTGCGCCTTGCGGTACATCTTCTCGGGCGACCAGTACGGCTTGAAGAACCAGCCCGTGGTCTGGCCGCAGTAGTCGACCTGCAGCCGGTTCCCGTAGAGCGGGTTCGGGTCGAAGTCCGGGTAGATGTGACACGCGATTTTGAGGTTCGGCTTGACCGCGAGCACGGCTTCCCGCGCCTGTGCGACCCAGTCCACGAGCGATTGCTCCGAGAACTCGGCCTGCACCATCGCCTCGGAGTGGGGCAGACGCCGCTCGCGCTTTCTCAGGCGGGCGGCGAACTGCGTGCGCTTCGCGTTGGAATATTCGCAGAAGCACGCGTGATAGTTTCGATAGCCGACATAGTCGAGCGCGATCCCGGCGATATCATAGTTCGTCGCGAGCTCCTGCAGGATCCGCTTTTCAAAGTCGAGCAGCCCGTGATCAGGGCACAGCCATTCGCCGTAGTGAACGTTGTGTCGGTCGGGCGTCAGCCTGGGCGCCCGCATCAGACGCTCCTCTTCCGGCAGGATCTTCTGCGCGTGTTCCGGGTGCGTCTCGAAGTACTGCTTGGGCGGGACCCACAGGTTCATGGTCCACGCGTAGACCTGGATGCCGTGCTTGCCGGCCTCGTCAATGACCGCCTGCAACGGGTCGGCCAGCCTGGCTTTCGGCATCATCTTCAGGATCTCGCTCTTGTACCAGCATTGGCCGCGGCTGCGGGTGACTTGAACGAGCAGCGCGTCGAAATGCATCTCCCGCGCCAACCGCACGATATCCTTGACTTCCTCGGCGGTGTTCGGCGCGTTCGCCCACAGCGCGCACCACGTGAACTGCGCCTTGGGTAACCGCCCGAGCTTCTGTGCCACGCTGCCGCGTTTGCCGTCGAAAATCGTGTAGCCCCACGTGTCGGTCCGGTGACAAAGCACTTCGCCGGCTTTCGGCCAGGTCCAGTACGACGTTGTTTCCGCCTCACGCGAGGTGCGATGGCGACGGGCCAGGTGCACCCGCCACACATCGCCTTCTTTCGGCGGGCAGCTCCTGGCGCCGGTGAACGGCCTGATGGCGGAGAAGGGGATCGCCATCTCGACCGTCCATCCCTTGTCGACGTCGCTCGGGTCGTTCAGCGTGCCCTGCACGGTGACCGCGGTCTGCCAGCCCTCGCAGGTCCAGTCGTAGATGTTTCCTTTCCGGCCACGTGGCTTGAAGCGGTACGGCTTCAGGCCGCGTTTCTGTCTGTCCCACCAGCTTATCGTGCGCGGGATCAGAAGATCCGCCTGGTTGTTCAACGGGTTGCAGTGCAGCTCGATGTAGTTCTGTCCGTCGGCGTCCGGGTCGATGAAGACTTTGACGAACGTCTCGTCGAACGGCGTGTCGCGTACCCCGAACATGCAGGCGTCGCGCACGTTCGCCTCGGCCCACACGTTCGGGTCCGCGACCTCGTAGCCGACATACAGATACGCGTCGTCCCAGAGCAGCCTGGCCGTGACCGGATAGCGTGGCGGTTCGCCCGTGACCAGGTCCTCGAAGACGGGCGAGGGGATATCCTGCCAGGCCGGCTCGTCGAGCTTGCCGTCGATGACGATCGGCCCGTTGGCCCGGTGGCAGACGTATGCGTTCGGTGGTACCGGTTCTTCACTCATCGCATGTATCCCTCCTGTGCCCGCGATCATCAGCAGCACCATCGATCCGGCGAGTATCGTTCGCATCGTCTGAGAACCTCCCTTGGGAAAAGACCTCGAGGCTGGCGAAGAGATCGAATATCCAATATCCAACAAGGAATATCCAATCTCCAAGTTAAGAGACGGCGGACATACATTTCGGTTGGACATTGGATATTCCTTGTTGGCTGTTGGATATTGAGTCTCCTGATGGAGACCCCGTCGCGCACATCTGAAACATAGCCTGGCGCGTCCCTGCCTGGAATATACGAACCCGCCCTAACCATGGACTTTTCTGTTAAACCAGCATATAAATCATCTACGAAGAAGACGAAACGCGGTCAGTACAGGAAGCCGAAGAGCCAGAGCGGGACACGGATACCGGAGCCGACATCGATGTCATCGAGGGCGAGGTACCCGTGTGCGGCGTCTTTGAGTTGGCGTGTGGTTTTGTTGCGGCCCCCGACTTCGAAGACGAGGTCGGGCTCGACGGCGAAGTCGCCGGCCGCCGTCGCGCGCAGCTGGTGCACGTTGGCGACAGAGCGCGCGAAGAACGTTTCGCGGATATTTCCGATGTTGGGTCGGCCGGCCGGGTGCAAGGCGTACGCCAGATTCGGGTCGCCAAGGTAGATCTTGCGCGGCTTCTCCAGCACTTTGAGTCCCGAGGATTCTCTGCCGATGGCCAGGACAAGACCGGCGTCGCCGAGGTGGCCGAGGTACGTCTTGAGCGTACGATCATCGCTGATCTCGAGCAGCCGTCGGAGCTTGGCCAGATCGGGGGTAAACGGGACGGACCCGGCGATTACGGACAGCAGCGCCTTGATTCGCGCGATGCTGTTGCCGCTGAGCCCCGGATGGACTGCCGGCAGATCACTCTCGATGGCCGTATGGGCGTTCTGTTCCAGGGTAATGTGATACAGGCGGCGGTCGTCGACTTCGAATGAGTAGGGGTAGAATCCGGATTGCACGTACTCGCGGAACAGGCCCAAGACCTTTTCTTCCTGTTCGTCGAGGCGATGCACGATCTCCGCGGCCCGCACCTCGTGGGATTCCAGCAAAGTCTCCAGCGAGCAGACGGGCAATTGCGTGTTCAGGCGCAGTTCGAGGTATTCCCGGAAGGACATGCCGTTCATTCGATACACGACGACCCGTCGAGACAGGTCGTGCGTGCCCTTCCGAATCTGCATCATGGAACTGCCGGACGCCACGATGCGCAGCTCGGGGAAAGTGTCCGTCATACTCTTCAGATCACGGGACCAGTTCGGACACTTGTGGATTTCGTCGATGCACAGCAGCGTGCCTCCTCGCGTACAGAAATCCCGTGCGATTTCGTATAACGGTGTCCCCCCCAGCGCGAAGTGGTCGGCCGGTAGGTAGAGCGCCCGCGTCGATGACGGCCACTGCGGTTCCGTTTCGACAAGGTGCTGTATCATGGCTGTGGTTTTTCCCACGCCACGCGCACCTGCAATAAGCGAGCACCGTGTCTTGAGTTGTGTGTCGCGCAGGAAGTATCGCCGATACGGACGGTTTCTCAGACGGATCAAGTGCCGACTCAATTCGAACAGTTCATCCAACATGTACAGGTCCTCCGGTTGGCATAGACCGTTTCGGAATCCATTTTATGCTGCACAATAATTGGATGCAGATACATCTTTGTCAATAAGAAACATGGATTGAATTACATATTATGGACTTTCTTGTCGCGATAGCATATAATTCACCTATGAAGAAGACGATTGAGTTTGTGTTTCATCCGGATGTGCAGAAGATCCTGGATCATTTCTGCGGGCTGTTCGGGATCCGGATCATCTTTCGTACAGCGGACGGCGGGCACGCGCGTGTGGGGCAGGCGAAGCCGAGCTGCCGGTTCTGCAACCTGTTGATGGGCAAGCTTGGTTACAGAGCCAGATG
>Ga0272441_10007471_pt1 | contig 17751 bp, 16 predicted proteins | sample SSMProp6N_FD_193582 | JGI IMG/M metagenome (GOLD analysis project Ga0272441, IMG submission 193582) | Marine sediment archaeal communities from Little Sippewissett salt marsh, Falmouth, MA, United States - SSM-Prop-6N | ecosystem: Environmental > Aquatic > Marine > Wetlands > Sediment ... | reverse complement strand
GGCTGGAGAAGTCTAGGTTCTGCACAGGATAGCTCCCGCCATGGAATTTGGTAAAGGGTGGACGATATCCTGGCCTGGAAATAGACGTTTTTGATACGTATATTAAATCAGTACCATATTCTGAATTTTTTATGGTTTCAATCACCAAAGGATCGTTTGGATCTGCCCGTAATTTCTGGAAAAATTGGTATCCAAAAGGTTTGAAGCCGTAATACATTTGGGGCCCTATGATCTGATCTGCCACCTTAATTCCCGTAAGGGGATACGCCCACGCCCCCGTCTGATCCGAATTGATGCACACGGCATCGGAAAAATTATGTTCGCCAAGCCAATTCATGGCTCTATAATCCTCTTCTGGAAGGCCCCAGGATTCTGCATAGTTGTAAAAAACGGCACCCATAGAGGCCGTCCCTATTACTATGATCAGCAACAAGAACACAGGTCTTGACGTTTCAAAATTATGCATCGATTTGTTAATGGAGAAAACAGAATAGGCCGCAAGCACGCACAACGGCAGATAAAGCTTGGAAAGCACCCGATCTGGAGAGGTGCCAAAGTCGAATATGCCTATATCAGATACAAAAACCATGATTACTACGGCCAGCGCCCAGGCCATAACTAGCCGGTCCAATCTGTCCCTTCGGTAAAAGGCCATCACCACCCCAAAGGCAGAGAGAAGTGCCGGATACCACCTGGAAACGTACTCTGTTGCCAGCTCCTGAGAACTTATTATGGACATTAGAAATTCGGGTCGATGTACTCCAAAAAGCTTTGCAGCGATGATGAATAAAATAACAGATGCAAAAAGAACGTAAGGCAAATGTCTTTTATTTAGGTGCTCAAATCCCAACCAGACCGCGACAATTCCTGCCAGATAGGCCAGAAACCTGGTGTGAGTAAAGACGATCCCCAGCAAAATCAAAGGAAATAGCCTTTTTTCCACCACTGCTGCCAATATGAATGCCACCAATAACATCTCTGCAGTGGCCGACGTGTAGCCTGCCCATATCAAGTACATGTAGTGCTGCAAAAACAAAAAGCAAGCTATGACGAAGGCGAAAAGCGCCACTTCTTTTCGTTCCATCTCTCTAACGATGGAATAAAGAAGGGCCGGAGTGATGGCAGTGATGATAATTGGAATTGTCTGCACCACGTTCAAAATGGGGAAAATACTGGCATAGAAGTACGAATATAGGTGGAAGGCTTTGGGGTAGTACTCCCAGTAGCTTCCAAAAGGATATATGCTGATTGGCACCTGTTCGCCGTCAAGAAGCATGCGGATAATGGATGCATGGGCCACAGCATCTCCCGCCATCCACATTACGATGTGATCGAAAAAAGCGATCAGCAAGAAAATGTAAAACGATCCTGTGCCCAATACGACCCAGTCGTCCCGGTCCAGTTCTCCACGAAGTCGATCTCTGTAACGTAGGGATAAAAACGCACCAATCAATACAACCGCTGCCTCGGCGATGAAAGGCGATATTCCGATCAAATTCGCCGATATACCCGCCAGCGATAAAAGGATGTATCCCATAACGAAGGAGAGAAGGATTTTGGAAATCCATCGCCCACGCTCAACGATTAAAAAAACTAATGGCATGCCGCAGATGATAGTGATCCCCAAGGCCGCCAATGCTAAAATCAGGTTGATAATTAAACCAAGCGCCAGAATATCCCTCGCAAAATCCTTCTTTCGGATTTACTATATCACCTTTGCCCAAAAGATAATATAATCCCGGCAATCTTTATGGACCGATGCAGACTCTACAGGCAGTTTTTCTGGGTGTGCTTCAGGGAATCACCGAATGGTTGCCCATAAGCAGCGAAGGTCAAACGCTGCTCACCATGATAAATTGGCTTCACATCTCTCCGGAAACGGCCTTCTCCTATTCCATATTTCTGCACTTGGGAACCATGTCTGCAGTGATGCTAAAGTTCAGGAAAGAGTTTTTTGAGATGCTCACCGACTTGAATTCCACTCTATCTCGAACGGTGATCGTCGCCACCATATTCACCGGAATAAGCGGCCTGCCGTTATATTTGTTAATCAAAGAGACTTTTTCCGGAGGAGTTCAGGCAACTTTGATAATCGGGTTTTTGCTCATAGCAACAGGACTTATACTTAGATCTCAACGTTCAGGCACCAAAGATCTAGAAGACATAACCCTATTGGACATGATAATTTTGGGACTTGCCCAGGGGTTGGCCATACTTCCTGGAATCTCCAGATCTGGAACCACCATGACCGTTCTTCTCTTGAGAAACGTCCGGCAAGAAATTTCGTTGACCTTGTCTTTTCTGATAAGCGTTCCTGCAGTCATTGGTGCAGTAGTTCTCGATCACTCGTATACTTCAATATCTCTAAAAACTTCAATGGCCATGTTTCTGGCGTCATTAATTGCTGGATATTTTACCATGGATCTGTTGCTCAAGTTTGCCAGAAGCATAGATTTCTCTAAGTTCTGTATAACTTTAGGATTGTTGACCATAATACTTACAACTTTGCTATAATAATATGAAATTTCGATTAAGTGGAGATATCATGAGATTCGTAAAAGATGGGTTTAATAAATTATTCTCTGAAAATTATAATATTATATTTTTATTATTTCTGATGGGAATTCTTGGATTATCGTTGACCAAATTCAACAGGCAATTCATTTTGATCTTTGCTGTAGGTTACGTTTCGTTGGTATATCTCACGTATTCTCGTAAGAGTCTTTGGGGTCTTTTCCTATGTACAACTCTGTCTTCGTCTATCTTGGCCTTTCGTTTCAAATATCTGACTTGGGGAGATCCTTGGTTCGAATACTCGATGATCCTTGAGATCATGAATAACGGAATGTTATCACAGGCCTTTTATCCCGATCAAGAACCTGCTCATCATGTTTTGATGGCATCATCGGCCATTTATACGAAGCTTGGTGCAATGTTTCTCCAGAAATTCGTAGTTCCCCTGTTAAGCGTCCTTTCCATTGTGGCATTATATAAAATATCTAAACAATTCTTCAACCGAGAAATTGCTATTACATCAGCCCTGCTGCTTTCAGTGGGCACGGCGTACGTTCATTGGACCTCTCAAGCAGTGTGTGAATCATTGGGCATTCCGCTGGGCATTTTAGGCGTATATTTCTCGTACCGGTCGTTTAAAGATCTTAAATACCTGCCTGTTGCCCTCCTTCTCATAATCGGTTTAATTTTGGCCCATCATCTGTCTGCGCTCATATTCTTAGTATGGTGGAACTCTTTCGCTTTGGCCTATATTTATCTCCAATCAGAAGATCGAAAGGAGGCCATAGTAGGTTTGTTAATCTCGATTATTTCTCTTTTAGTGGCTTTAATCTGGTGGCATTTAAGGTTGCCAAATATATACCATACAGTTGACAAGACCGCATGTCGTCTGTTCCATACAAGCGACGCCATTTATTTGCTACCTTTAATACTTTTAATTTTGTATTTGATCCCTGTCGTAATTCCAAAGGTCGCAAACGGCATCAAATCTCTTTTGGCTTTCGTCCTCCAGTTTCGAAAGGCCATATATCTGGGCATAGTCCTAACAAGCCTGATTTTTGTATCTATTGCTTTGAGCTTCCTCCTCGGAAAATCCTTCTTCGTTCTTAATTATCCCCCGCTTTTCTTCTCCAACGGAGTTATAATGATATTTTTGGCCATTGCTGGCCTTTACAAATTTCTCTATATGGAAAAGATGCCCATTCTGGCGTGGTGTGGAGGGGTTTCTTTGATGTTAGTCTTCAGCATAATTGGCATATATCGTGCTGAAGATCCTCTCAGGTTCATAGAGTTCATCTATCCACCGCTTTGCATCATCGCCGCAGTGGGATTTGCAACTATATTTAGAAATTTGAAGAGTCAACATCGTGCCGTAATCATGTCACTAATATGCCTATTTAGCTTAGTTTTTGCCTTCCCGTCGCCTGTATTCTGGAGCCAGAATTATCCCCCAACCGATATTAGACATGACGATAGAGGATGGGTAATAGAACATCCAAAATCCGAAATTATGGCCATAGATTTGCTAAACGCCAATTGTGAAGGGGGCAAATTATACACAGATAGATACGTTGGTTATGCCTCGATGCAGCTTGACAATTTTTCAATCGACTTTAATCAGAGGTTAGACCCTGACAGATTTTCAGGCCAAGACGACTTTGCTTTGGTGACCAGTAGAATGATGAAATATGCAGAGTTTGGTGAGTGGTTGCTGAAGGAAAAGCACCCCATGACGGAAGATGAGGTTAAAAAAATTGACGAAAAAACGTCCCGAATATACGATAATGGCAAATCGCAAATATACGGCGATTTCAAATTATAGTCGAGAACCAATTAGATGACACTAATTGATTTTCGCCAGAATAGTGCTTAACGATACGAATAGGTCAAATTTCAAACTGACGAGAGTTTGAGATAACACTATACAATTATAGTCGAAAACCAATTAGATGATACTAATTGGTTTTCGCCAGAATAGTGTTTGACGATACGAATAGGTCAAATTTCAAACTGACGAGAGTTTGAGATTTATCCGAAAAGTATCGTTAAACACTATAAATCACAGCGGATGATAATTTATGATCAATCAAAGCCTTCCCCGATACGTGATTATCACAGGCCTTCTGCTTCTAGTTGGTGCCATAGGCGTACTTTTTGGATTACCAATAGTTGCCGCACCGGTAATTCTTGTTCTTCCAGGATATTCCCTAACCACCGCCTTTTTCCCAGGCAGAGATGACGTAGACGACACCGAACGGCTGTTTTTAGTATTGGGATTGAACATATCATTGATACCTATTCTCGCATTGGCCGTTAACGCCCTTGGTTTCAGCCTCTTTGGTCCAGGTGCGCCTCTCTTCGTGGCACTTTCGTTGACCATTATATTCTTCACTTTGATATCGTTTTGGAGGAAAGTTAAGATCTCTAGACCCGCGTATGATTTACCACATCTTTCAAAAGTGAACGTACTCCAGATCGCCCTAGCTCTATTACTCATCGCCGCAGTTCTGATTATCTCTGCCATCCCTCAAGATAACCCGACGGAATTTTACCTTCTGGACGATAAATGCACATTGAATCATGATCTTTTTGGGGAAGCTGGTGAAATTAAAAAGGTGATTGTTGTTGTATCGAACTATTGTGACCATGCCAGTTACACCGTAGATGTGCAGATGGATGGAAAATTGCTGAACAAATATCAATTTACTTTACACGGCGAAGAAGATTGGATTCATGAGATAGAATACGAAATGCCTTCTCAAAATGCAAAATTGAGTTTTACGTTATACGAAAATGATGTACTCATCAGAAGGCTTCATTTGTTGTTGTAAAGTCATGAATAAAGGAATGCCCATGTATCTGAAAACGATGGCCAGGCTGTTAATCGGTCTTTTGATAATCGCCGCTTTGCTCTACAAATTTGATCTGCACGAGGTAGTATCCACCATGCGTTTGGCCAATCCTCGTTATTTGGCATTGGCAATCTTGACCTATTCCCTTACATTTTTGATTTTGGCCATCAGATGGAAGATGATATTAGGCCACATGAAGGAAAATCTGCCTCTTTCCTCTGCCTATCAGGCCTTCGTGGGAGGCATCCTAATTTCAGACTTCACCCCTGCCAGAATTGGCGACTTAACCCGCCCTCTCATGGTGAGGGACAAAATTACCCTGAAAAAAGGGACTGCTTCTCTGTTTATCGATCGTTATTCTGATCTTTTGACAGTATCTTTGTTGGGATTCTCAGGGGTATTGCTCTTATCAGGCCTCTTCAATTTGTACCTGATTCTGATAATATCGTTACTTTTAGCAGCACTATTGTCGATCTCTCTCCTCTGGTTTAAGAGATCCTTTTTGATCCAGTTCGTAGAACGAAGGGGACCTGCAAAGCTCCTTCAATACGCCAAAAAATTCGACGAAGCAACCGCCCAGTTGGATGACGCCTCAGGCCTCATGGTCAGGACCATAATGCTGACCGTAATTGCTTGGTTCACCCATGCTTTAAGGATAATTTTTATCGCCAAATCGGTGGGCTACGATGTCTCTTTTTTAGTGCTTTTGCTTCTGCAACCTTTAATAAGCGCACTGGCGCTCGTTCCAATCACCATTTCAGGACTTGGGCTGGTAGAGGGAGGGCTAACGGCTTTGTTGGCAAGCATGGATGTGCCCATAACAGTTGGAATCTCCATCGCTCTTCTCGACCGCATTTTAACGGTGGCCTTTCACGTTTTGGTGGGGGGGAGATACGCCACCAAAATTTTATAGGTTCTGTAATTTATCTGCATCTTCTTTGACGATTATCCAAAAATGAATCTCGTACTCGGATAGTGTGGATGCCCCCCCAAATACAGATGGTGAAACCACCGTCTCGTTTAGGCCTACGATCTCCGACTCCATGGAGGTGACCTTTACTGATACCTTTTTGAAAGCGTAACGATAATCACTATCTACGACCCGGCGCAGCAAGTCTATATCGCCCCGATTGTTCTTGATATCCCACTCGTCACGTTTAATCCTATATCCGAAATTCGATAACGAGTTAAGCTCAGTTGGTGCAAGGTTATATGGATCGCCCACTCTGGTAATTTGAGTGTGGTTGGTGGTAAAAGTCTCGTCCAACTTCGGATCGAAGATCAGCATTCCAGTATGTGCGGGAATCCCCTCCACTGGAAGCTCCACCGGAATTATCAGTTTATCTGGCATTTCCACGTTAATTCTTTGGGTGGTGTTGTTCGCACCCCAGTACACAACTGAATAACCCTGGGGGCTGGTGACCAAATTTAGCCGCTCAAATCCCGACCCTTGTCCTGTGACCATGGCCAAATGTTCGTCAAAATCCAACTTGGATACGCTTACTTTTGGTTCATCTACCCTTACCAAGCTTGATTCTTCCGGAACGAAGTTCACTTCGATCGTCTTTTCGTTCCCCTTAGAAGGATAATCTCCCTTCTCTACCCAATCTTCAGGATATAGGGAAAAACTTCCTTCCGTTATTTGCTGGTCGCCGTATGTAACTTCGTATTGGTAAGCGGCTTCTGCAGCTTCGTGGGATACCACCGAAAAGGCGAACTTCACTTCATCCCCCAAATCGATCATCCTTGGAAGTTCGGTATGATCCTCGAAATACAGTTCAGAAAAGCCTTCTGACGTATCACTGGATAATACGAGCGCCCCAATGATTATTATACCCAAAACGCAAGCTGCAAGGATTCCATATATAACCGACTTATCAACGGTCCTTTCGTCGCCCTCCATGCCTGCCGAAATGCTGTTGGCTACATATAACTGTTTTGAGATAGTAAGCTGGAATTGTAATATAATGCTATAAAGTGCACAATAAAAATTAAATCATATATGGATAGAGTGCCGCGTCATGCCGGACTTTCGCGATTTGTTGGCCGTGATCGTATTCGTTCTCGTAGCCTCGATCTTCATAATGGTCCCGCCCCTGAATCATACGTCTTTGAGAGCAATTTTGGGATTTCCACTGGTGCTTTTCGCTCCAGGATACGTATTCATCTCGGCCTTATTCCCAGAAAAAGATGAACTTGATCCAATAGAGCGTTTGGCCCTCAGCATGGGTCTTAGCATATGCATAGTCGTCTTCATAGGGCTGGGATTGAACTACACGCCCTGGGGCATCCGGCTGGGCCCCATATTGTTCTCCATTACTTCATTCATCCTTTTGTTCACGGTGATCACCGTATACAGGAGAATTAGATGTCAAAGCGGCAAATTAGAGCTGCAAGAAGAAGTTACGTGATTCACAGTTAGAACTTTCATCAATGATAATCCAAAAGAACAAGCATTAATACCACCAAACCCCACAACCCATGATATAACCCGCATAAACCGAAATTACACCCTTTCGGGCAATTGGTCCCCGCAAAACCCGATCCACGAAGGGATCGGGCGCATTCGTATTTTTTTGTCCAGCCAAGTATAGTGTTTAACGATACTTTTCGGATTTATCTCGAACTCGCAAGAGTTAGAGATTTGGCCTATTCGTATCGTTAAGCACTATTCTGGCGAAAAATAATTAGTGTCATCTAATTGGTTTTCTACTATAATATAAATATTAGCCTTGTTTCAGCAAAGATTCTACGGCCATTTCTATCGCATCCCTAGAATTATGTTGAGGCTTCCATCCCAAGTTTTCCAGCGCCTCGGTTGACAAAAGCATGACTTTAACATCTCCTTTCCAACCGCGCCCATCAACTCCTCCTGTGTACTTGTAAGATACGTCTTTCAGCCCCATCTTATGAACGACGATGTTTGCAATCTCGGTCACATCTACATAGTCGTTAGACCCTATGTTGAAGACGTTTATCTGCTGAGAGGAGTTCTCCACAGCAAAGATCATGGCCTTCACGCAATCTACAACTTCCAAATAAGACTTCCTCTGCTTTCCTGACCCCAGTATCTCCAGCTCTCGAGGGTTATCTTTCAATTTATTGATGAAATCCACCAACACCCCGTGTGTCCCCCTCTCTCCCACTATGTTTGCAAAGCGGTAGATCCAGGATTTCATCTCAAAGGTATGACAGTAAGAGGAGATCAATGCTTCACAGGCCAGCTTCGAAGCCCCATATAGAGATATGGGCAAAAGGGGCCCATAATCTTCAGGCGTGGGAAATACGTTCGCTTCACCGTAGATCGTAGAAGTGGAGGTAAAGGCGATCTCTTTGACGTTGTTTTCCCTCATGGCTTCCAGAAGGTTATAGGTGGAAATCACGTTCTGTTCCAGATGCACGTGTGTGTCTTTAGTCCCCAACCTCACATCAGGGTTGGCTGCCAGATGAAATACTAAATCCTTACCCAAAACAGCATCTTTTACGGCCTCAACGTCAAGCAGATCGGCCTCAATCAGCTCGAAATTGTGCTTTGAGAGGTGACCATCTAAAAAAGATCTATAACCAGAGCTGAAGTTGTCAAGCACAGATACTCGGTTCTCTTTTAACAGCTCTTCAGTCAGATGGCTGCCTATGAATCCTGCGCCACCTGTTATCAACAAATCCTTACCAACGCATTTCATCTTTAAACCCATTGTTCAATTTTTGGCGTAATGCTTCATGATCTCGTCTATGCCTTCGCTGAGCGTATAATGAGCCTTAAAACCTAGAGTTTTCTTTAACTTGGAAGTATCGGCTTTTGTGTGCATCACGTAATTTTTGATGGGGTTCTCCTCGTATTCTGGCGGGAAATTTTCGCCCATCTTCTCGTTCAGCATTTTTATTACGTCGTTGAAGCTGTGGCTAATTCCAGTTCCCACGTTGAGAATGCCGTGATAATCATAATCCATGGCCAGTTTTAAGGCCTTCACCACGTCTTTCACGTAAGTGAAATCCCGAGTCTGAGTTCCATCCCCATAAATCAATGGTGCCTTTCCCGTTTGCATCTCCCACAAGAACTGGGTTATTATGTTGGCATATTCCTTTTTGGCCCTCTCATTGGGACCATATACGGAAAAAAACCTCAATCCCACAGAATTTAAACCAAAGAGCCTCTTATAAAGCTCTGCCAGACGCTCAATGCATAATCTGGCCTCTGTATAATAGTCGGTAACTAAAATATCCATATCTTCTCTGTGCGGTGGCAAAAGCCCGTTGTAAACCGATGATGAGGCCGCATACACCACTTTACACCCTTCTCTTTTGGCAAGATCAAAGATTGCCAAGGCGCCGTTTACAGCTTCGCCCACCAAGAAAGGATCGTTTTTGTACATGGGCGAAGAAGATGGTATCCCCAGATGGTATATGGCCTTTGGATGAAGGTCCATCTTCGAAAGGTTAACACAGCTCTCGTTTATGAACTTTAAATTCCCCTCTAACCCCTCAAGATTATCCAGGCTTCCGGTATGCAAATTGTCAAGAACTACCACATCTTCGCCTGATGCCAAGAGATCTTCGATTAAATTAGAACCGATGAACCCTGCTCCTCCCGTTACCAGTATGCTCAAATTTTGCTACCCTCTAAGTTACTTAGCCTTAGGTTCGGTCCCAATTTCCTATAAAATTATTTCGCCAAAAGGCGAAAAGAAGAGGGACGATCAATACTTGTACTCTTTATATCTCCTGAAAACCCAGATTACAATTATAAGCAACGGCACGATGGGCACGTAATATAGGTACTTGTACTCTCTTTCCAAGACGATGGCCTGAAAGGCAGTCTCCTTCTGCATCATTTCCCCGTCGCTCTGGTAGCTGGCCTTTAAGGTGACGGCATAGTCCCCGCTGCGAGACCCTTTTATTTTTACCGAATAGTTCTCCGCAACCCCAGGAGCAATTTCGAAAAAGGTATTCTCCAAGCTTCCTTCTACAATCTCTAGGCCACCGTTTGCAGGTCTCACTTCGTCTTTAACCTCTACCCGGTATGCGCTGGCCTTGCCGGAATTTAAAATGGTTACGTTAACCTGCTTTGTGAGTCCAAACTCTATGGGCGATATGGTTTCCACAGAAAGCTCTAAATTGGGCTTTCTTTTGGGGTTGATGATTATGTCAACAGAAGACGAACTGGCAGAGTAAATGTTGTCTTTTGCATCTGCATAGTTGATCACCACTGAGGGCACTTTGACTTCACCTTCGGTGACAGCAACCATGGAATAAACGGCAAAATCTGACTCGCCCGGGCTGAGTTTGCTCTTGACTTTGGGGGGATATCCTGCCAGATACCTGAACTGAGACAGTGGTGGTGCCTCAATTATGCTTACGTCGTCTGCAGTATCATTCCCAATGTTTTTGATGGAAATGGTCGCCGTCACCTCGTCACCTGCGCTAATATCGGTCTTGTCAAACCTCTTTTCCACGGTCAGCTTGGGCAAGCTCTTTGGGGCCAGGGCCTTTTCCGTTATGTACTTTCGCGGATATCCATACTCCTCCCGGTACTCAGCCCTCATCCGGAGGGAATCTTCGTCAAATATCTCCACCACCGTAAGGGTCAGACCACCATGACCAGAACCATCGCCTATGTTGCTGTCGCGATGCTCTTCCAAAACTCTCCACTCTTCAAAATCGCTAAGCCTCTTCCAGGCTTTGATTTCCACGAGGCCATCTTTGACCGACACGATGTCTACCAGTTCGACCCTATAATCGCCGATCTTGATTCCATCGCCTATTCTCAAGGAAAACTCTCGTGAGATAATCTCATCATCGTCATCGTCGTCATCATCTGAACTCGCCAGTATTGGCGAAATCAAGAGTAAGAGTACGAGTACAATTAGATAGGTCCGACGCATGCACTTTCACCGTAGTATAATCAGGATAATTGAATGAATTATATTAACCTTTTGATTTTCTATTCGCCGCATCGCTCAATTTCCAGGCTGAAATCGATCCATTCGGCCTTCCTGGTGAGAGCACCAATTGATATTACATCAACTCCAGTGGAGGCATAATCGGCCACGTTTTTCGGATCGATTCCTCCAGATGCCTCCAAAGCGATCCCTCGTCTAAGACCTTTGCTCTTTAGGAGATCTACGCCCTCTTTGATCAAAGCGGGGTCCATGTTGTCAAACATTATGATGTCTGCCCCCAGCTCTGCCGCTTTGAGCATATCTTTTAAATTTTCCACTTCCACCTCGATCTTCTTGGTGAAACTGGATCTGCTTTTGGCGGTTTTAATGGCGTTTTCCAGTCCCATCAACAAAAGGTGGTTGTCTTTAATCATCACCGCGCCCGATAAGTTGAACCGGTGGGGGTCGCCTCCACCCGCCATAACAGCCCTCTTCTCAAAGGCTCTAAACCCGGGAGTGGTCTTGCGGGTGCAGGCCACCCGAACCCCGCCCGCTTTTTCTACACATTGATGTGTGATGGTGGAAATGCCGCTCATTCTGCAAAGAAAGTTCAAAACGAGCCTTTCGCTTTGTAAGATGGCCTTAGCCTGCCCTTTTATGGTCAGGACCTTCGATTCTGCCGATATTTCCTGCCCTTCGTCAACCAGCCGTTTCACTTCAAGCCCGAAGTAGTCTGCGATCTGTTCGGCTTCCTTTAGGCCTGATATTACGCAATTCTCTTTGGCATAAATGGCGGCCTCGGCGTTCAAAGGGGGAATTATCGAGCTGGAATCGTCCCACTCTCCCAAATCTTCCAGCACTAACCGTTCCAGCTCTGACTGAAGCATACCGCAAGGGTTTTGTTTTCCAATCGATTTATAGGCTGCGATGGTTCTGAAGATAGGACTGGTTGGTTGTGGAGCTATAGGAGCTGAGATTGCCAGGGCCATAGATAGAGGAGACATTTCGGCTGAACTCATCTCTGTATACGATACTAGTTCCAAAGGTGCCCATCGATTGATAGAGAGCTTGAAAGTCAAGCCCAAGTTATCGGGCCTTGACGAACTGATAGATCTCTCTGACATCGTGGTCGAGGCAGCGTCTCAAAAGGCCGTGCCTTCTGTGGCAAAAGCTGCTCTGGGAAAAGGCAAAGACTTGATGATAATGAGCGTGGGCGCTCTTCTAAACAGAGATCTGTACCAGACGGTGGAAGACTTGGCCCGGAAAAACAACTGTAAGGTTTACCTGCCCTCAGGGGCCATATCAGGCCTTGATGGTCTCAAGTCGGCAGGCGTTGGCCATATTTCAAAGATAACCCTCACCACTACAAAGAACCCTGCCGGCTTTGCAGGTGCGCCTTATCTATTGGAGAAGGGAATTGATCTAGACGCCATATCTGGACCCACAATTCTCTTCGAAGGCTCAGCCGAAGATGCTGTCAAGGCATTCCCGGCCAACGTGAACGTGGCCGCCACCCTCAACTTAACGGCTCAAGACCACAAAGTAGAGGTTAAAATTGTGGCCGACCCAAAAATCAAGGTAAACATTCACCAGATAACTGCAGAAGGCAATTTTGGGAAGGTCACCACACGCGTTGAAAACGTGCCTTCCCCCAGCAACCCCAAGACCAGTTATCTGGCGGCCCTCTCCGCCATTGCCACTTTGCGGTCAATTGTGGAGCCAATAAAGATTGGAACTTGAGTTTGTCAAAGCCACCACTTGGTGGGCTTTTGAGACCCTATGACCATGGTTTCGTTAACCATCTTATAGGGTAGTTCCTCTTCTGGTAGGTACGTGGCGTACTGGATTAGATCCTCTCTAGATGCCGCGTAATCGATCGTTCCGTCGAAGGGTTTCATCAAAGGATGCCAATCTACCGCCAAAGAGCTGCCGGCAGGAATCCAGTAAGGTTCATCACCAATTCCATCGCCATCGCGGTCCTGTCCACGATAGTCATCGTAGTAATTGCCTAAGGAGGCGTTCCAGAAGTTGTAGCTGTTGTTGTCACGAGCAGTTACCCCATTCTTCCGGAAGGTATTTTTGTAGATCAAATTGTTTTGGTTTTCTTTGAGCCTTATTCCTTTACGGTTATTCGCGGCGTAATTGCCGCATATTACGTTAAACTGGCAACCATCAATGGCTTCTAAGCCATTGAAGTTGTCCTCTACAACGTTTCCAAAAATTAAATTATAAGTGCTGTTGTTCTGGAGGCTGATTCCAATCCCCATGAGGTTCTGCTCTCCACCACCGGTACTTACGGCTGAGTTGTTCACGATGGAATTGTTGGAACTGGAAGTTATGACCATCCCATAATAGAGGTTTTGATCGGCATTGTTATCCTTTAGCTCACAGAAAGAGGCGCTCCACAATGCTACGCCCTCCCAGTTGCCAGAGAATTCGTTTTTCTCCACCAAACAATGGGAAGATTTCATCAACATGATCCCCGCGCTTGATGTATTGAAAACTTCATTATCCGTCAGCCAAACGTCATATGACTCCTGCAATCGGGCTCCGTATTCGTTGCATCCTTCAAATAGGCAAGATTCAATCCTGCCATCGCGACAACGAACCAGGTCTGCGCCAATCTCACATCCCAAAAAATCATTGTCTTTGAGGGTGGAATTCCGGGCACCGTTGATTAGTATTCCCACTTCCGCCCGGCGAACCTTCATGTTTTTGACGATCACGTCGTTTCCGTCCACCAAAACGGCTGCATTCTTGAAGTCAAGCTTGTAGTGGGGCTTCCTGCTGGAGAGGTCCTCCATGTAGTAGTTGAACTTGCCAGCGGGGTCTTCAGGAACTCCCAAAACGTCAAATCCGGATATGACCACGCCATCGGCATCTATGGTTATGGCAGGTGTTTGAATCATGGCATACACTTCTGGGCGATCGAAACCCCAAAGGGTCAGGGTCTTGTCCACCGTGAATGGATCATATAGCCCAGCCATTACCATGATCGTATCACCAGGACTTGCCTTATCCACTGCCACCTGTACGTCGTCTTCAGCCACTATCACTGCGCCTTTGGCTGTGGTCGTTAGAAATAGGATGGCAAAAGCTGCCATCATCAGAGAAAATAGCCCTCGTTTGAGCTCCGCGCCGTCCATAATTTCCATGTTTTCGCCTTTCGTATCAGTGTCTGAAGTGGCGCATGCCGGTAAAGACCATGGCCATTTTATGTTCGTTTGCAGCCTCGATCACCTCTTCGTCTCTGATGGACCCTCCGGGGTGAACTACTGCTGTTGCCCCTGCCCGGTGTACTTCGTCTAATCCATCGCGGAAGGGGAAGAATGAGTCGGTTGCGGCCACCGTACCTCTGGTGTTTAGATTATGTTCCTGGGCCTTCTCTGCACCGAAACGGGCCGAATCCACTCTGCTAACCTGGCCTGAGCCTATGCCGATGGTCTGGTTTTCGGTGGCGTAAACCAGGGAGTTGGACTTGATGTACTTGGTCACCTTCCAGGCGAACCTGAGAGCTTTGTTCTCAGAGGGTGTAGGTTCCCGTTCAGTCACCACTTTCCATTCCTTGACGTCGGATGTGTCGTAATCCTGAGCCAGCAGACCTCCGAAGATGCTTTTGGAGAAGAAGCCCTTGTAAAGCTCGTCTTTCCGCTCGTAAATTTCGCTCACGTCCAATATCCGCCGATTGGGTTTATCGCGAAAGATTTCTAGAGCCCCTTGGTCATAGCCGGGTGCCAGCATGACCTCGATGAAGTGTTCTCGCATCTCCTCGGCCAACTCTTCGTCTACAGGTTCGCTGAAACCGATAACCCCTCCGAAGGCGCTCTTGGGATCGGTGGCCAAAGCCAGATGGTAGGCCTCTTTGAGGTCTTTTCCATAGGCAACCCCACAGGGGTTGGCATGTTTGACAATGACTGCCACCGATCGCTCATCTTTGATTCCATCGTACTCCATTAAGTCCATCACCATCTCCAGGGTGGCTTCGGCATCTACCATGTTGTTGTAGGAGATCTCTTTACCCTGAAGTTGGGGTGCCATGTGAAGCCCCATTCCACCAGGTCGTCTGTATAAAGATGCGTCTTGATGCCAATTCTCACCATACCTCAAGGATTGCACCTTTTCGAAGACCTGAACCACATAGGGTGGAAACTGCCCTGTGTCCTTTTGGATCGATTCTAATTGTTGAGCTTCATTTGCTATATTGAAATAGAGCGCTTGAGCTGCCAGATTTTTTTGGGTTTGGTCTGAAAGTTCACCCTTTTTTTCAATCTCTTCTTGGACCCTGCCAAACCACTGACCACCCAGCAAGACGCCAGTGCCAAAATTGACAGCATTCCTTATTATGGCTGAACCGATCGGTGTGGAACCGAAATTTTGATCGCAAATTAAAATGCGATCTGAACGATTACTTTGGACGGATCCCGGAACAATTTCCGATGACGAAATCTCGCTTGCCAGTTCGGCGACAGAAGGCCTGAGGATCTCCAACCCCATCTGCTCTAGGTTGCTAAGAAAATCTTTCAATCCCTCAGACTTATCAGCTAGGACGACCACTTGCCTGATCTGCATAAAAACCTTGCTTACTACGGTTATCGGGCCTATTTTAATATTGCCCCTCTTTGCATCTATATAGATTAATTATAGTCGAGAACAAATTAGATGATACTAATCGGTTTTCGACATAATAGTGCTTAACGATACGAATAGGCCAAATCACTAACTCTTGTGAGTTCGTGATTAATCCGAAAAGTATCGTTAAACACTATAAAAACAAATTAAATTTGTTTTTTGGTTTCAATTTGACTTATATAAATTTTTCTGTCGATATGGCGTTAAAATAAATTTTTGAATATTTATAAAATGAATCTTAAACGTGGCTGTGTGTACAACCTTGTTGCATTGTGGCAAAGTTTTAAGTTGTCTTGGACGTGCCCTCTTTGTACATGGAAGAGTCCGACCAGATGAGGGCAGCCATCGAGTCTCATCCTCGGGGATTCACCATCCGGTTTGAGGTGGTCCCAGGATCCAGCAATTTGAAGGTGCCCTCTGGGTTCAACCCTTGGCGCAAGTCTCTTGAGGCAAAGCTGACCGAGAAACCAACCAAGGGAAAGGCTAATCAACAATTGATCCGGGAACTGTCAAACATTCTAAAAATTTCAAAAGATTGCGTTATGGTGATGAGCGGACAAAAGAGTTCTCGCAAGGTAATATTAGTCGAGGGCTTAGACGTGCAAACGGCAATAAAACGTTTGCTAGAAGCAAAAGACGAAGTTTAATCGTGGCGAAGATGACTATGCGCAGACATCGAAAGTTGGGCCGAAAGGTAAGCTGTGATCCAGATTCTTTGGAGGAGGTGATAAAGTCTCTTTTGGAGGCCTCAGATAGGGGTGCTGTCGTCATCGTAGAGGGGCTAAAAGATCGGCGATCTCTCAGGAACCTGGGCGTTAAAGGTCCAATAATCATGGTTTCTCAAAGGCCCACCATGGACTTGGCCGAAGAAGTGGCCAGAGAGTTTGAAGATATTGTGGTTCTCACCGATTGGGACACCTCAGGAGAGGAGTTGGCCCAGGATCTGGAAAAATATCTATTGCACACTAAGTTCCACATAGATCTGGAAATCAGAAGGAGGTTGAAGGCCTTGGTTCGACGGGACATTAAAGACGTGGAAAGTCTTTGTAAGTTCGTAGAAAGGGTGAAAGAAGAAGCAGGTATTTTATGATGAAATCAGGGCTAATCCACGCTTTTTCAAAGGTGGAATACAGCCCATGCCTATCGATCTGTATATACACATGATGACCATGTGTATAACCGAGTGTGACTAAACAAGAGCATTGGGTAAGCGCAAGAGGGTGTTTATAATGTGTATTACCACTTCGTATGGCCAACAAAATACCGGCAAAGGGTTCTCGTCGGGTCAATAGCAAAGGATCTATACGAACTTCATGAGTTAATAGCTCAGCAGAAAGTAGTTACATTGGTCACCCAAGAGATCATACCGGGTCACGTTCATCTGTTCGTTACAGCACATCCAAAATTTGCGCCTGCAACTATTGTTAAGATTTTAAAAGGAATTACTGCGAAAAAGCTCTTTGAAAAACATACTGAGCTGAGAAACCAACTTTGGAATAATCATCTCTGGAATCCTTTGTACTATGTTGGCACTTGTGGGGATACAACCAAAGAAGTATAGTCGAGAACCAATTAGTATCATCTATAGTCGAAAACCAATTAGATGATACTAATTGGTTTTCGACTATAAAAAGCGCCCACCAATATCACGATGGACGTTGGCTCTTAATCCCAATCGAATCCCACGAGGATCTGGAAGACTTAAAGAAGCTGCTTTTTCTCAAGGCCAATCCCAAACGAAGAAAAGTTAAACAAAAATAACCAACGCCTTAGGCGGAGGCTCGTTGTGATGTAAAAAACTGTATAATTAAATTTGGAACTATGCCGTCGTAAAATCCGCGTTGACTTAGAGGCATTCGTCCTACCATGTCATCGCA
>Ga0272441_10007470_pt1 | contig 17751 bp, 11 predicted proteins | sample SSMProp6N_FD_193582 | JGI IMG/M metagenome (GOLD analysis project Ga0272441, IMG submission 193582) | Marine sediment archaeal communities from Little Sippewissett salt marsh, Falmouth, MA, United States - SSM-Prop-6N | ecosystem: Environmental > Aquatic > Marine > Wetlands > Sediment ... | reverse complement strand
ATCCGAAATTCTAATAGCCCAAGCATTACTTGTTTCGAGTTCGTCTCTCAGGTTCTGAATCGTTTTACCTTTATCTTTTAATTCTTCATTTTGTTTTTTTGCCCAGAGCCCTCTTTCATCGGCGAGTTTTTTCAAAACCTCGATCTCTTCATCCAGAGTCTTCAAATGGCGGCGCATTTCATGAATTCTGGAGGTTTGCGAGATGTTGAAAATTTTTGTTTTATCGATAGATGCGATTTCCGGGTCAGTCTTTTTCCCACAGATTGCAATGATATAATCACCGTCAAATTCAGCGGAGGATTCTGCTACAAAGCTGTTATCGAACTCAAGGCAGAATTCCTTTTCATCCCCGGATTTATTGAAATTTTGATTATGTAGTTCGAAGAGTATGCTCTGGTTATATTTCTGATTAAAAAATGTCAAAGAATCGAAATATTCGGAAAGGAGTTTTTTAAAATCGTGATAGCAGAATTCATATACATGGAAATCCCTTACTCTACTTTTCTTATGACTGTGATGTTTGACGACATTGGGTGTAGAGATAATCAATTTACCATCATCTTTCATAATCCTTTTTATCTCTTTTAACAGTCCCCTGAAATTTTCCAGGTGTTCAATAATTTCGAAAGCGATAACGATATGGAATTGATTGTCAAACAATGGCAAGGTTTCTGAATGGGAATTCAGATATTTTATTTTTTCATGCTTATAATTGCTATTTGCATATCTAACAGCTTCTAAAGATAGATCCAATCCAACGATTGATATTGGATTCTGTTGTGCCAGGATTTTAGATCCATAACCGACACCGCAGCCGATGTCTGCCACAAGTTTAGAATCAACGAAGCGTGAAGCAAAGATATACCTGCTTTCATGCTCATATTTTATCTCCCCGCATTCCGGGTCATTTGGAATGTATCTTTCTCCAGTAAATCTCATATCATCTTTCTATTGATATTTTTGAATCCAGATCTGCTATTGCCCTGAATTTTCCTTTTTCTTCAATCCATAATTTGAAGCAATTCTCCCGCCAATCGAAGAACTGCTCTGCATCTTTATTTGCGACAGCGCATGTAAAGTAATATTCACCCTTACCCAGCCTGAAGTCAAGATCGAAAATAATTTTAACTTTTTCACCTTTTTTAAAAGGTCCTGAATTTATATTCTGCCATCTGGTATTCGTATCATAGACATCGATAAGTCTCTGTCCATCGTCTTTACGCATAATAAAGCCGAAAATCGGATCGTCCAGATTCTGATGGAAGGAAGTTTCCATCACTAGTTTCCCTTTTTCGCCTGATTGGATCTCTTCCACTTTTTTTCCTTTACTATCAAAAACCTGGATAGCGACAATTTCGGCAGCGCGGGTTCCGTGCCTGTTCTGCTGGTATTTTTCATCTATTTCATCATCGATCGATTCTTTTGAAGGGTCAATATTTTGGGAATCGGATTCTTTATCCGACAGCATCAATCTATATTTTCTCAATACATTGTCCGATGCGCCATCCATGATAATTTTACCATGGTGAAGCAAAAGGACCCTATCGCAAAGTCTTTCAACAGCGCTGGCATCATGTGAGACGAAAACAATAGTTTTTCTTCTTCTTTTGAACTCGGTAATATCTTCGAAGCATTTCCTCTGGAATCCTTCATCACCAACAGCGAGAACCTCGTCAATAAGCAGAATTTCGGGATCGACCTTAATTGCGATAGCAAATCCGAGTCTCATCAGCATACCGGCGGAATAATTTTTAATCGGGGTATCGATAAACTCTTCGAGTTCAGCGTATGATACTATCTCGTCAAAGGTGTCATCTATCTGGGATTTATTAAATCCCAGAATGGAACCATTGAGATAGATATTTTTCCTCCCCGACAGCTCATTCGAGAATCCTGAACCGAGTTCGAGAAGGGAGCTGACTTTACCGTCAATATTCACCTTTCCTTTTGTTGGTATTAAAATATCAGCCAAGATTTTAAGGAGAGTGCTTTTTCCGGACCCATTTTCACCTATGATGCCGAGGGTTTGTCCTTTGGGAACTTCAAAATTAAGATCAGACAGGACCAGCAGATTTTTATATGAGATGCTTTTAAATTTTAATAGATCGAGGACACGGTATTTTATACTTGTACTTTTTTCTTTATAAAGCTTGAATGATTTACAGAGGTTTACAACCTTGATTGCGAAGGTATTTTCCATCTACATATGATATTGAAATATATTCAAAGATCCTTCTTAATTTTGTCCCGAAATTACAAATAAGCAAAAGGCACAGATTTTTTATTTAATTTAATCTTCAGTGGCATGACGAGCAACTGGTTGAATGGCATGATTCGCATCCAGCATTTTTCCCGGTGGAAGAGGTAAATTCTCCGCCAGAGGAGAATCCGAAAAGAGACATTGTTCTCGAGACATCTTTTGAATTACAATTTGGACATTCTGGACTAAAATTTGAACTCATAACCAGTTTTTCAAAATTTTTCTCGCATGAGGAGCATTTATATTCATAAATCGGCATAAGATGGACCTTTTATTTTGGAATTTTACTATAATCGTCAAGAAATCTTTGAATACCAATATCGGTAAGAGGATGTTTCAACAATTGTTTAATAACGCTGAATGGAACAGTCGCTATATCAGCGCCCATCATTGCTGATTCGACAAAGTGAATAGGATTCCTTATACTTGCAACTATAACTTCCGTTTCGATGTCATAGTTTTCAAAGATTGTCATAATCTCCGAGACAAGTTCCATACCGTATTGGCTTATATCATCGAGTCTTCCGACAAATGGACTGACATAAGAGGCACCTGCTTTTGCAATAAGCAGAGCCTGTGAAGGAGAAAAGCAGAGTGTAGCATTTGTTTTAATGCCTATTTCATTCAACTGTTTGACAGCCTGCATCCCGTCCTTGCAGATTGGTATTTTAATGACAATATTATCAGCAATTTTTGCTAATTCTTTAGCTTCAACGACCATATCCTCAGCTTTTTCGCTGACACATTCAGCGCTAACGGGACCGTCAACGATGGAGCAGATTTCCTCGAGCAGTTGATTACTTTTTCGATTCTCTCTTGATATGAGAGTCGGATTTGTTGTAACCCCATCGAGAACACCAAGGCTTTTAGCTTCTTTAATCTCATCCAGATTAGCTGTATCAATAAATAGTTTCATCCTTCCTCCATTAATCATTATTTCTTTAATTAAATATAGTTGAATTCTCAAGAAATATCAACCATTAAAGATATTTGGGAGTGATTTTACACATTTTTATTTTTGATCAATCGAATTTCATTTTGCATTATATTAGTTAATCCAGGAATTGAATTCCATATTATTAAAAATAAATATAAACCATTGAAAACCTCGATATGCCTATAAAGTGAAGTAACCAATGATTTTTTGATGGTGTAATTTATTATTACAAGAGAGTTTGAAAAGTTATTGACAATAATTTATGTTTATGGTACAATCATTCATTGGAAATGTGTTATTTATATCAAGATTTTGCTTGATAAAAAGTTGGCTATTTTGTATTATAAATCAGTTTTATAATTGTCATTGAAAAGCATATATTTTTAAATATAGAAAGTGATAATCACATCCGATTCGCATCAAAATTGTAACCAGAATTTATTTTTGTCTCTTGAAAGGAGCAGTCAATGAAGAGAATTCTTTTTATAACCGTCCTCTCTTTTGTATTATTCCAAATATCAGGAGTATTATTATATTCACAGAGCCCATCATCACAGAGGAAGGGTGTGGATTATTTTGATTATTCCTTTGGTTTGGAAGCCTGGATCCAGGCGAATCAAGAGATGGATTATGCCGATTCGGATCTAACCAATGATTTTTTTGAAAAAAATCAGGGTGAGTTCGGCTGGCAGGGCGATGACAATCTTTTCGGTCCCATAGGAGAATTGAGGATTGTCAATACGGGAACATTGCTTGATCGTTGCAGCTTTTCAGCCCGTGCTATGTTTGGAACGTTCGACGTATATGATTCTTACAATTTTCCACTTTATGCGGCTCCTTATTTTGATTTGAAGGTGAAGTATACGGATGTAATGGTACGAGGAAAGTTCAATCTTCTACCTCAAACCGGTTCATTACAAGCAGGTATTTATGCAGCTTATCATTATAAAAAATATAAATTCGACCAGGTCAAACCTTCAAATTTTATTGGTTTAGATGAAGAGGAAATGTATGGTGGAGGGATCGGAATAGATTCTTCTTTCACATTCGGTAAATCAGGAGTATTCGTTTATGGTAACGGAGAATGGCTGCCATATGCAACATATATGAACCATGATGAGGATGGCTGGGGTTATACCCTTTCCGGCGGTTTGGGTTATGCTTTATCGGGCGGTACATATCTTCCGGTAACGATCACATTTTTAGCCGGTTATAGATTTCATAAGGTTGAAAGCAGTGATTATTTTGATGAAACGGTCGAATCTGCCACAGGTGGAATCGTCGTAAGTTGGTAAAATTAGAAAATATTTGTCATTACTATTATTAAAGAGGAATGATAATACTGATAATAAAGTTTTCCTTTAACCAATTATAAGGAGATTTTCTTCATGAGACGAAAATTAGATATTTTTATATTTTCTTGTATTGCAATAATGCTTGTAAGCGTTTTAACCTGGGGCATAATAGGATGCTCGAAGGGTTCGAAGGAGAGCAGCAAGGATAAAGGGGTAGATCCCGGAACCGCTCCTTCAACGATGAATCTGGACTTACAGGCAGATCCTCCAACGGTGGAGATAGGTGCGACCGTAACCTTGAATGCCGGAGTCTTCGACAATGGAACAGGAGCTGGAATGTCCAATGTTGTTGTACATTTCCGGTTAGTATCCTCTTCCAATGTATCACCCGCACCCGGGGGAATGTCAATTCAGCAAAACATTTCAGATTCAAACAGGGTTAATGATATTACAGGAGTCAGCAAGATCGGTGACAAGGCAATAAATCCTGTTGGATCGGTTGAAAGTTACACTGTCAAAAATCCTGAAAAAACCATCGACATGCAAGCTTTACGGGAAGTCAATTCACTCAACGAGTTATACGAAAGAAATTTGCTTCCTCAGGAAGGTTCAATTTACAATCTTGATAATGTGATAGAAGGAGCTGAATTCGCACAATGCACAACAAGCAGCATAGGGATTTGCGAGATTTATGTTACCTCATTCACACCTGACAGCAGTTTTACAATAGATTTCTTCACAGATTCAGGTCAAACATCAAATTCAGTCACAATCAATTTTGATCCTTTAACAAATGTATCCTGTTATCTTACATTCGATGAATCTTTTGGGAGCCAGCAGCACGAGATAATCAATCCGGGACTTCTGGATTTATTTGTCTGGTATTCGACACCCGAAGGAACAAGCCAGATCGATTATTTCGATTATTATAGCAATAATGACAATTTTATCATTGTAGATCCGGATCAAATTAATCATTATCTGATCCTGGATGTATATTTAGCCAAATTATTAGATGGCAGCACAGTACCTGATCTTATTTCCGGCGAGGCGATAACATTTTATTCCGAGTTGAACGGTTCCGTATATAATGGAATCAAGTTTTCAAATCAACCTCCATCGGCAGGTGCTGGATCGAGCCAGATAGATATCACGACGGATACGGAAGGCAAAGCCCGAGTTTATTGCTGGGGGGATCATAATGTTATGGGCAGCAAAGCATTTAGTCCTATAATTTACGCCAAGGTAAGGGAATACAATTGCCCATCCGGAGATCCTATCAGTGAGGATTTTCTTGACAGGTTTACCTTTTCACCTGAGGAGGGACCCTGCGAGCTTACTATGGATTTCGATGACATTTCCGGAAGTTACAAGGTATCTATTTACGACGAGGAGAATCCCGGAGTTATAACGGTAACATTACAAAATGCGAGTAATTTACCTGTAAAGGATGAAATAATAGAATTTTCAGCATATGAAGGTGCATCGACCACAATTGAAACAGATGCAGTGAAATTCAAAAAGTCGCCTGCTGAAGTTTTAACAGATCAGAATGGTCAGGCACAGATCATATTCTGGGGTACCGAGGTTGGGGATTTCAATATAAGTGCATTTGCAAAGAATTACCTCTGTCTGGGTTCACAATTAGACAAAGTTTACAGGACAATCAGTTTTACAGAACCCGGTCAACCCACATTCACAGCAAGGGTAACCGATCCCCAGTATCCAAGTGGAAGGTCGGCATTCTGGGTAGATGATATACTCAAGACCGGAACGTTAACAATCACCTTAAAAGATCATAATAACAAAGCACTAGTAAACCATGAGATATTCGTATGGGCAGGATATCCCGGAGCAACTACAAAGGAATTTACAAGCGTAGTATTTCTTGGTCACGAAGAAGAGAAAACCGCATTACTCAAGACGGGGACAGGTGGAATAGCTTCCGTAGATTTTTATTCAACAGAGCCTGGCACGGTTGCTTTTGTTGGCAGGACAAATCCTGATGACCCGAATCTTTATACATATCTTGGAGAGGAACTTGATTGGGCGGTATCCCCGGAGATCCAATTTTTAAGTCCTGACAGTCCATGTTTATTCGAGGCAGAGATCCAAAATGAGGATTCAATTCATCTCGTATCCGAAACGCAGAAGGATTTTGTAACATTTACTCTGATGGAATTCGACTATGAGAGATCGGATGCAGAGAATCAGATAATATCGCGAAAAGCTGTTCAAAGTGCCGAGATAATCGTGCAGGTTTTCCAAGGAACGACCGGAACATCTGCTTTTGATGGCATTACATTCTCTCCACCTTTAGAAGAGAATATAATTTTCACCGATGCAGATGGTCTTGCTAACGCTGGATTTTACGTAAATACACCAGGAACGTTCAGGATCAGGGGAACATTGAAGGATGCTACAAACCTGAAATGTTTCGAAGAAAATATTTCAATTGCCGAGACAAATCCTATAACATACACTTATCCACAGGCGTGTTACGTAACCTGCAGCATAAAGGACGAGGCTGACAACAACGTGATTGATGCTTATGCCGGTTCGTTGTTATATGCAGAAGTTCAGGTAAGGAGTAACGATGATCCGACCCCTGAGGGAGTTTCAGTTACATTTACGATATCCCCTGAAGGCTGTGCATTTGTCTCATCCGGAAATTTTCTCACAAACATTACATTGGAGACAGATGAATTCGGTATAGCCCGTGCTTATTTTCAGACGAAAACTCCCGATATATCGGGTAAATTCACTGTTGAAGCATCAATAACTGATGCACCGGAGCCATATAATTATTGTATTGGACAATCAGCAAAGGATGTCGTAACTTTCGCAACTCAACTCTATAAACTCGAATTGAGTTTAGAGAGCAATGATCCTATCGATCCAAATTATGTTCTGGGTGACGGTAAGACACCGATGAATATCGCAGTCAAAGTTACATCAGCGGGTGACGGAATATCTTCAAGAGTTGATTTGGCAGTAGAAGAAGATGCGGCATGTTTTGAAAATGGTAACACGACAGATTACGTCATAACGGACAAAAACAATGGCGGCATATCCAAGAAAGCAAATCTTTATTCATTGCATGTAGTCAAAAACACATCTTTAGTAGACAAACAGGTTAATGTATCTGCAACCGCGACAGTAAATAACATCAGCATCAGCGATTCAATTTCCTTTAAGGTACGAGGAATTTACATTGAAAATGTAATAGTTGACGATAGTTCAGTAAGAAGTGATGATACGGTCGGAACCAATGTTCATGTATTGGTAAAAGACACGGCAGGATATGGAGTATCAGATGTATTAGTAGGTGGTTCGGTGAATGGCAATGGCGGAGGATTTTCCGCAGATGGTTCAGGTAACCCCATAAAAGAGGCATTCTGGTATAGCGATCCTACAGGTTCAGCGACCAATTCGATTTACGGCTTCTGCTGCGGTTATCCCGATGGTTTCAAACCTCAGTATCTATTCTGGATATCCAAGTCACCGGAGTTGGATTCCCAGTTGAAATGTTCTGGCGGAACAGAAATAGCTTATACAACCAACGATCTAGTAACCTGGTTACCGGGACCTGATTGTTATCAATTAGTCTCAGTAGCAACTCCAGCAAATGAAGATACCGGACAGGGTGAAGTATGTTACTTCCAGGATGAAGGCGGCGGAGTTATCGGTGGTGGTTCTGATGTAGATGACCAATGTCACGGAGAGTTAGATCTTTATATAATTCAATCATTCGGTTGTGACATGACACCAGAAAACAGACCAGTTCAGGATTTCGAAGTTGATTTTATTGCCAGCGGGAATTTAAAAGTTGGATTAACCGAAGATTCAATAAACCAGGATTATGAAGTATCTCCCGGAGGACCTTTTGGTTACCAGATTTTTGTAGATGTTGAAGCAGGATCTGGCGGAGGAACAGGAGAGATTGCATATATAATAGAAGATCTCAATAATCTGACGGGAACCCACAGTTTTAGATTTTCGGAAGATTTTTGTTTGAAGATAGAGATAGTTAACGGTTCATCCCCATTATCGGTTGGCTCATCGATAACTTTCAGGGCAACCGGCGGCTGCGGCGACAGATGGGATTGGGTAGCTGGAACACAAACGGGATCAGGAACAGAGTTCACTTATGTAGCATCCGAGGATGATGCGGGTAATACGATAACTGTAACTGTAACGGACAACAAGGGTGATACAGATTTTACAACAGTCTCAGTACAATCTCAGGCAACAGCAACAGAGGAACCTTCAGCAACACCTGAAACAGCTCCTAAATTCAAACCGACACCTAAACCGGGGAAATAGGAATTTAGAATTTTTGAATGAGTCAAGATTACGATTTATGAATACGCAAATTTTAGTTCGGCAGAGGGAAACGACCTCTGTCGAGCTTCATTTAATAATATAACCATCAAGGAATTATTTATTCGGGATTAGAACTAATTTATAATTTGAAAATAAAGGAGCTTGTATAATGAAGAAAACTTTATCTTTATTGGTTTTGATAATCTCTTTTACGGTCTGTCTAACAGCGTGTTTTCAGCATGCGCAGCATGTATCGATTGACTCGACTCCTTTTTACCAAAAGAAGCTCTATTATGGAGACAAGCTTTTCGGTAAGATATATACACGGAACGGAGATGTCTATAATGTTGAATCCATCATTATAGATCCCAATGGATCCGGTCAATGGGATAAACGTTTTTCGATATCTAACCCTCTGGACAGATTTTATGGATTAATGGGCAACTCCGATTTTTCTATATCCGCCAAAGATATCAAGATGCTTGAAGTTCTGACACCGACGAAAGTGATTATCACATCCATAAATAACAGAAGGGTTGAGCTCCAATTACACAACGGTGTTCGAACCTATCAGAGGATAATAGCCAAAACTTACGATTTCGGGGAAGAGGAGACAGAAATAATAGTACCTTTAATTGATGTCAAAAAGATGCTTTTTTGGGCTTATTCTGACAAGACAGCAACAACCGAAAAAGAACTACCATTTGTACCTTTATAAACGGGATATTATATGCTTCTTAATCTTAATATGCAAAAACGGAGGAAATCATGAAAAAGAGTAATCATTCATTTTTTATTTTGCAGCTATTGTTTGTTGCAGCAATAACATCGACTTTAATTTTTATTGGTTGTTCCAGAACGAACACCGGTAGTGATCCATCACCTCCGGGAGGCGAGATAATTTTTGCATATAATGTGGATCTTGCCCTTGATGGACCCGGCGAAACATCAAACAATCCTATTTATCATGATAAAGGTATAACGACTGTAACAGTCCATGTTGCATTCAAGGCTGATCCCGAGGAACCAGTTGAAGGGGTACCGGTAGATTTTACAGTTAGTGGTGGAGGAAATTTTTACGATTTCGATACTTTCGCTGATCTTGGAAGAGTAGCAAGGGTTTACACGAATAATTCCGGAAATGCCCTTGTGTTTTATTCGACGATTGGTGTATGGGAAACCCGAACGCGGACATGGGAAGAATTCGGTGAAACCATGACCGAGGATTATGATGTAGCAGTTTTTGATAATCAGACAATAACCGCCTGTGTTGATGAAGCCAAGATCGGCAATCAATATGAGAACTGCAGGACAGTGCCTGTTTTCTTAACAGGACCGGAAGATCCTTACAAATAAAAGATATCAAAAGATAAACATATAGACCCAAAAAGCCTTTGTAATTACAAAGGCTTTTTTTCTAAAGAATTAACATGAAGAACGAAATTTTTCTTTCTACATGAAATAATACTTGAAGCCTCGAGAATGTTTAAAGTTAATTTATATTGATTCCCGAAAATAAATTCTTTCGAGAATCGTTGTATAATTGTTGATAATAAATAGAAATTGAAGCCAGGATATTTGGATCAACATATTTGAAATTTGAAAAAAGGGTGAATTTATAGTATTATAGACTGTTTTAAAATGGATAAGCAATTTCCTTTAAAATAGATTTATCCGAAAGGTTAAAGACCTATTTTAATTTTTCTTAATAACATATTTATTTTAATTAACAGCTATCCTTTAAATGATAGATTTTAGATTCTTTCCACTGCATAAAAAGAATAAATTAAATATTGGTATAAAGTTTTGTCTGGGGTGATTTATGGATGAAGAAAAATTCGAATGTATTATTGTTGGAGCCGGTCCTGCAGGATGTGCTGCTGCATTAGTTCTTGCAAAGGCTGGAGTGGAGGTTTTACTTGTCGAGCGAGGAGAAACAGCGGGATCGAAGAACATGACCGGTGGAGTTTTATATTCATCTCCACTGAACAAAATTCTACCCGAATTCTGGAAAGATGCTCCTATCGAGCGTCCGATAACGAGGAGAAGGATTTCGTATATATCGAGTGACAGTGAAATAGCATTCGAGTTTTCCAACAGCAAATTCAGGGATCCGCCACATAACAACAGTTTTTCGATTTTAAGGGGTAAATTCGATAAATGGTTTTGCGAGAAGGTTGAAGAGGCTGAAGGTATGGTAATTCCTGAGACCACAGTGGATGAACTCATCATGAAGGACGGCAAATGCGTTGGAGTGAAAGCCCGTCGTGAGGATGGCGAGATGTATTCAGATGTGGTAATTGTTGCAGAGGGAGCGAACTCTTTGCTTGCCCGGAATGCGGGACTGCGCGAAAGATTCAAACCTGAAGGGATGATGTCATGTGCAAAAGAGGTGCTTGAGCTTTCCGAAGAAAAGGTAAAGGAGCGATTTTGTTTGGAGGACAATGACGGAACGGCGATGCAGTTTTTCGGTAAAGTATTCAATGGAATGCTTGGAGGTGGTTTTCTTTACACAAACAAGAATTCCATATCAATAGGAATTGCAATGTCCATCAGTGACATGATCGAGAAGAATGCAAATCCCAATGAAGTATTGGAGGCTTTTAAGGCTCATCCCTCGGTGAACAGGTATATAAGAGGAGCGGAGATGCAGGAATATTCCGCTCACATGATACCTGAATATGGTTATAATTATATGCCCCAGATTGTGGGCGATGGAGTACTTCTAACGGGAGATTCAGCGGGATTTGTAAACACATCTCTTTACCACGAAGGTTCCAATCTTGCACTCATGTCTGGAATCCTAGCAGCTGAAACGGTCATTTCAGCCAAGGAGAAGGGGGATTTTTCCAAGGAGACCTTATCTCTTTACAGGCAGAAGCTCGAAAACAGTTTTGTTTTCAAGGATCTATACAGGTACCGAAATTTTACAAGTTTTCTTCACAGCAATCCTGAATTTTTCAGTACTTATCCAGAATTTGCAATCAAGGCTGTTAACCGTTATTTCACAATTGACGAACGCCCCAAGTCACAGGGGATAAAAGATATCAGAAAGATTTTCAAGGAGGACATCAGACTTTTCAAACTAATCAAGCAACTCAATGGAGCGAGAAAAGCTCTGATATGAAAGAATTAAATGGAAATAGATTTCAATAACAGGAGGAATTGATGAATATTATTGTTTGTGTCAAGCAAGTACCAGATACAGAAAGTTTCATTAAGGTGAAAGATAACAAAGTTCAGACAGAAGAGCTCAATTTCGTCATAAATCCTTTTGATGAATATGCAATCGAAGAGAGCCTGAAACTCAAGGAGAAGTTTGGCGGAAAGGTTACAGTGGTATCAATGGGACCTGATAGAGTTTCGAAGGCTTTAAGAAGTTGTCTTGCTCTCGGTGTTGATGAAGCTTATCATCTCAAAGATGAATCTTTTGAAAATTCAGATCCACTCGGAACGGCTCATATATTAAGCAAAGCCTGTCAGAAGTTGGAATATGACATCATCTTTTTCGGCAAGCAGGGAGTAGATGACGATTTCGGTCAAACAGGGATATTTACCGCTGAACTTCTCGATTTACCTCATGTATCTGTCATAACGAAGCTTGAGGTTGCAGAAGATGGTAAGAGTGCCAAGGCGCATCATGAAACAGATGCGGGTGTAGAAATAGTGGAAACATCCTTACCGGCAGTTTTCACAGCGCAAAAGGGTTTGAATGAGCCAAGATACGCTTCCATGAAAGGTATCATCAAAGCCAAGAAGAAACCTATAAATGTATTAACCGCATCGGATTTAGGAACAGATACTTCCACAATTGGTGCATCATCCAGGAAGGTCAATTATAAGACAATCGAAAAGCCGCCTGAAAGACAAGCAGGACGGATCCTCGAAGGGGAACCTGCTGATGTTGTAAAGGAACTTGTTAATTTACTCAAAGAAGAAGCAAAGGTGTTATAGAAAGGAGGATTGCCAATATGTCTAATGGAGTTTTAATAATAGCTGAACATAAAGATGGAAAGTTAAAGAAGACCACTTATGAATTACTCAACACGGGAGCAAAATTAGCGAGTTCATTCGGAGTTCCCCTTGAAGCTGCTGTTCTGGGTGACAACTTATCAGAGATGACAGAAAGCATAAAGCAATTTGGAGCATCTAAGATTTATTCCATTGAATCTCCTGATCTAAAAGATTACACCCCGGAAGGTTACAGGTCGGTGTTAAAGAAGATCGTTCAAGAAAACAGCAACAAGGTTATTCTTCTCGGCTCGACACCCCAGGGTAAAGATCTTGCCCCCCGGCTTGCATCATCACTTGGAGTTGGTTTAGCAACAGACTGTATAGGTCTTGAAGTAGGAGATGACGGCAGGATAATTTTCACACGACCAATTTATGCTGGTAAAGCTGTAACAACAATGGTTTGTGAATCTGATCCCCAGGTAGCAACGTTAAGACCGAATGTCTTTTCTGCAGAAAAGCCTGATTTTTCGGGTGAAGGTGAAGTTATAAATGTACCCGCTGAAATACCAGAGATAAAGGCAAAGGTTTCTGAAGTAATCAAGCCTGAAGTGACCAAACTTGATGTTGTTGAAGCAGATGTAATAATATCTGGAGGCAGGGCTCTGAAAGACAAGGATAACTTCGTGATCCTGGATGATATTGCAGATTTGTTGGGAGCTGCAGTCGGAGCATCGAGGGCAGCTGTAGATGCTGGTTGGATTGAACATCCACATCAAGTTGGGCAAACCGGCAAAACGGTATCGCCAAAACTTTACATAGCATGTGGAATATCCGGGGCAATTCAGCACCTTGCGGGAATGTTATCTTCAAAATGTATTGTAGCGATAAACAAAGACCCTGATGCGGCGATATTCAAAGTAGCTGATTATGGAATTGTCGGGGATATTTATGAAATTCTTCCGAAATTGAAAGAAGAGCTTGTAAAATTCAAAAAAGATTGATATAGTATTATCATTAAATCTCTTTCCCCCCAATTGGGTCGGGGTTGTTTGTTCCCAACAACACCCTGACCCTTCTTTTTTTTAATATGAATAAATCGTTAAAGAAAGACCTTGATCGAATCAAGATTTATTTAAAGAGATATAAGAAGTATTATTATCTCGGTTTTATTTGTGTATTTATCGGCTCCCTTGCCTCATTGATTCATCCGATGATCCTTGGTTATGTGGTAGATAGTTTACGTGAAGGCATATCCTGGAATCAGATTATATTACCCGGTCTAATAATAATAGTGGTTGAACTTATCGGAGGTGTATTCAAATATTTCATGAGGCAGACGATCATCAAGTCATCCCGATTCATCGAATATGACATGAGAAATGACCTGTTTTTCACCCTTCAAAAGCAGAGTGCCAAATATTTTCAGCAAATAAAGACCGGTGACATAATGTCCCGTGCAGTAAGTGATATTCAATCCGTTCGGATGATGGTAGGACCCGGGATAATGCAAACTTCAGCATTGATAACCCGGTTGTTATTCTGTTTCAGCATGATGTCTTACATAAGCATGAAGTTAACGTTATTAACATTTTTACCCTTACCATTTTTGACGATTTTAAACAAAACCCTCGGAGGGAAAATTCATCGTAAATTCAAAAAAGTTCAAGAGCAGTACTCATCGCTAACAGTAGATGTCCAGGAAAACATATCAGGTATCAGGGTAGTAAAGGCTTACACGCAGGAGGAGAAGGAGATCGAAAGGTTCGAGCTTGAGAACCGGGCACTTTATGATAGAAACATGAATATGTTCAATATAATAGGTTTATTTCATGCTTCTTTCCGTTTATTCGCTGGATTGGCAGCTGCTATAACTTTATGGTATGGAGGTCTTCAGGTCATAAGGAATAACATAACACTTGGAGATTTTGTCGCTTTTTCAGGATATTTAGCATTGCTGACATTTCCGATGATTGCACTCGGGTGGGTAATAAACTTATTTCAGCAGGGAACGACATCGTTGAAGCGGTTGAATTTCATATATGATGCAGAACCGGAGATCGTTGATTCTGAAGATACTCGGGTTCCTGAATCTTTCGGAGGTGATATCGATTTAAAGAATTTGAGTTTCAGTTATGATGAATCTTCCGGAAAAATTTTGAATTCCATAAATCTTACCATCAATGGAGGAAAGAGTTTAGCCATAATAGGACATACGGGAAGTGGCAAGACAACGCTGGTAAATTTACTTCCAAGAATATATAACCCACCAAGGGGAACGATATTCATAGATGGGATAGATATCCTTGACATACCTTTGTTTGAATTACGACAAAATATTGGTTTTGTGACCCAGGAAACTTTTCTTTTCTCGGAAACGATCGAGGAGAACATAGCATTGAATCCGGGTAATTTTCCCAAAAAAGAGATAGAAAAAATATCTTCAATCGTAAGTCTTGACGAGGAGATAGAAGGATTTGAGGACAGTTATGAATCAACTTTAGGGGAAAGAGGTATAAATCTTTCCGGTGGGCAGAAACAGAGACTGGCAATTGCCCGGGCTCTTTTAAAAAAGCCTAAAATTTTAATCCTGGATGATCCATTTTCCAGTGTCGACACCAAAACCGAGGACAAAATCCTGAATAATTTGCAGAACATAATAAAGAATCAGACGACGATAATAATTTCTCACAGAACATCTACAATAAAAGATTGTGATATGATAATCGTTCTTTCCGAAGGAGGAATAATCGAATCGGGCACCCATGATGAATTAATAAAACTTGGTGGTAAATATTTCGATATATATAACAAGCAGCTTTTACAGGAACGACTGGATAAAAATAACCATGTAGAATTTTGATTTTGACAGGATCTTATATTAAACAGGGTGCAGATATTTTAAAATAGATTTTTTTATGCAGGAATATTTAAATTTAATTCAATAACGGTTTGCAGATGCTTCGTAAAGATCCATGATATGATCCTGGACTTTACGAACCTGATTTTTAAGGCTGGCGGGGGCATACTGGATAAATTTTTTATAATCGAGGATGGCTTCCTGAACACGCCCGAGGCTTTCAAGAACGGTAGCTCTACCGTAGTATGCTTCAGCATATTCATTGTCTATAAATACTGCTTTCTCAAAATAGTCGAGAGCTTCCTTGAATTGTTTCAATTTTTTATAAGTAATTCCCAGATTATTATAAGCAGCCACGTTTGTGGGAGAGATATCAATAGCTTTTATGAATTCACTGGCAGCTTTAATATATTCATTCATGTTAAGATAGACCAGTCCAAGGTTATTTCTTGCTTTAGCGTCGGTTGGATCAAGCATTAGTACAAGCTGGAATTCTTTTTTTGCCTTGTCTAATTCTCTAATTCTCAAATACAGATTTCCAAGACCATTATGAGCCCCGGCATTTTTGGGATCGAGTTCGATAGCTTTTTTATAATTCCACATAGCTTCTTGAAACTGCCCATCCCTCTCGAACAGTACTCCTTTATTATAATATCTTCCAGAGGAGTCCTCTTCCTTCACATCACCGGTTGAATAGATCACCTGTTCGTCTTTTTTAATTGGAGTTGTTTTTTCAGGTGTTCTCTCTATGACAACTTCGGATTTAGGAGAAGGTTCTTTTTTAATGGATTTTACAGGGAGTTTTTCTACTCGAGTCTTTTCATTACCAACTGATTTTTCAGTATAATCTCTTTGTTCATTTTTTTCATCAGTTTCTTTGAAATCAGCCGATTTATCGCGAATTACGCTTTTAATCTCAGTTTTTTTACTGCTGGTTTGAGGAGCAGTTTCTTTCTTTTCCAGTTTTACGGGAGGTTCTTGCTTAATCTCTTTTTTTGGAGAAGGTTCAATAATTTTGCTCTCTTTTTCAGGTTTTTTGGGAATTACTGGTTCTTTTTCGATCTCTTTTTTAATTATCTTCGAATCTTTAAAGGATACGGGAGGGGTCCTTTCAGATTTTGAAGGGATTTTCGATTCTATTTTTTTTGAAGTCCCGACATCTTTTTTTACAGCTTCCGGTTTTGATTTTTCAAAATTTCTTTTCCGGGATCTTGTGTATGAAATATCTGAGGAATCGATTTTTTCTTCGAATCTTTTTTTATAATCAAGATCCTCTCCTGCTTTTTTCAGGGGTATATCTTCTGTCGATTTTTTTTCTTTATGGGATGGAGTTTCTATCAGAATAGATTTATTTCCCTCGAAATTATTCGATTTTTTCTGCTCATTTACCGGGATATCTATTTTTTGTGAAGTCTCGTTTGATGTATCTATATCGACCTTTCGAGTCGTATTTTCATCTTGCATGATTTTAGAGGAAGCCAGCTGTTTTTCTTCATCTTTACTCTGATTAGCAATGAAAAAAATCGCAAATGTGAGAAGAACGATAAAAGCAATTGATGAGATGGCAATAACCTGAATTTTTTTATTCAGGAGCAGGTTATCTTTTTTAACAGAAGATGGAATGGATGACAATTTTCTTTTATTGGATTCGTCATGACGATCTTTCTCAGCTTTTTTTAAAGCATCATGGATAATGCTCATCGAATTCCCCTAATGCTTAATCTTTGATAAGAGCAGGATATCCGGAATTTTCCAGTCTTTTGTAAAGGGAAATCTTTGTTTCCGGTCCTACGATTCCATCAACCCTTATTTCCATTGATGTCTGAAAATGCTCAACAACGGTTGTTGTAATTGAACTGAAATAATCAGTTGGTGGAATACCCTTGAAATATCCGAGTTTTCTAAATATTTCTTCAACTTTTTTAACGTCTTCTCCAGACATGCCTTCTTTTAGTTCTCTGGTCAAATTAAAGATGTTTTTCCATATAATAATAGAAATACCATTCCAAATATTTTCTAATTCTTCTCTATTGACTTGATATACACCTTTAGTTCCGCTGGCAAGAATAACACTATCATCTTTATACCCGAGGAAGACAACATATTGCAAATTGCGAAAATC
>Ga0272441_10007469_pt1 | contig 17752 bp, 11 predicted proteins | sample SSMProp6N_FD_193582 | JGI IMG/M metagenome (GOLD analysis project Ga0272441, IMG submission 193582) | Marine sediment archaeal communities from Little Sippewissett salt marsh, Falmouth, MA, United States - SSM-Prop-6N | ecosystem: Environmental > Aquatic > Marine > Wetlands > Sediment ... | reverse complement strand
GTATGTTACTATTTCTCCTTCTTTTGCCACGGCATCTATCTCTATCTCCTTGGCATTCTCGATAAACTCTGAAACCACAACAGGATACTGCCTTGATACTTTAACAGCCAGATCGAGGAAGTAAGTGAGCTCCTCACTGTTTGATACCACATTCATTGCTGCTCCTGAAAGAACATAAGAGGGTCTTACCAGCAATGGGTATCCTTTCCTGTCAACAAATTTCTTGATATCTTTTACACTGGTCAGTTCTTTCCATTCGGGCTGGTCAATCTCCAGTTCGTCAAGCATACTTGAGAACTTGTGTCTGTTCTCGGCGCGATCGATAGATTCGGGTGAGGTTCCAAGGATAATAACTCCATGTTTATGGAGGCGCATAGCCAGATTATTGGGTATCTGACCACCAACCGATACAATAACACCCCTTGGTGTTTCAAGCTCGATTATGTCCATCACCCTTTCAAAGGACAGTTCATCAAAGTATAGCCTGTCGCAGGAATCATAATCAGTGCTTACTGTTTCCGGATTATAATTGATCATTACCGAACGGAATCCTTCCTTCCTGATGGTATCAATAGCATTAACCGAGCACCAGTCGAATTCAACACTGGATCCTATCCTGTAAGCCCCCGAGCCCAGTACTATAACCGAACGTTTGTCATTCTGGTACCATATATCATGCTCATTACCGCTGTAGGTAAGATATAAATAGTTTGTCACCGCAGGGTATTCAGCAGCAAGGGTATCTATCTGCTTTACCCAGGGTATTATACCTTTTGATTTACGGTACGATCTTATATTATTCATTTCATCCTCTATATCTGAAGGATCTGGATTGCGTAGGTATCTTGCAATCTGGAAATCGGAAAAACCTAAAATCTTTAATTGTTGCAACAGGTCATCCGGCACATCATGTATGTTATTATATTTATTAAGGTCGTTACATATATCAATAATATTTTTCAGTTTATACAGGAACCATTTATCTATCCGTGTTAGTTCGTAAATCTTTTCTATGGAAAATCCTTTTTCCAGTGCTTCTGCCAGCACGAATATCCTCATGTCAGTAGGTTCGGATAATTCATTTTCAAGATTATTGAATCGCAGATCCCTGTTTCCGATAAATCCATGCATCCCCTGGCCTATCATTCTCAAACCTTTCTGTATAACTTCTTCGAAGGTTCTGCCTATAGCCATTACTTCGCCCACGCTCTTCATACTGCTCCCTATATGGTGTGACACCCCATGAAATTTATTCAGATCCCAGCGTGGTATTTTACAGACTATATAGTCAAGGGCGGGTTCAAAACATGCGGTAGTACTTTTTGTCACCGAGTTTTTCAGCTGATGCAGGCCGAAACCCAGTGCCAGTTTCGCAGCCACAAAGGCCAGAGGATAACCTGTTGCTTTTGAAGCAAGCGCACTGGACCGTGAAAGCCGGGCATTAACCTCAATAACCCTGTAATCTTCAGATGAAGGGTCGAGCGCATACTGCACGTTACACTCACCTACAACACCTATATGTTTAATGATCTTTATCGATAACTCCCTGAGTTTATGATATTCCCTGTTGGTAAGTGTTTGTGAGGGAGCCACCACTATACTTTCACCTGTATGTATTCCCAGGGGGTCAAAATTCTCCATATTACATACAGTGATACAATTGTCGAATCGGTCTCTTACAACCTCATATTCAACTTCTTTCCAACCCTTAAGTGATTCCTCCACAAGTATCTGCTCTGTATAGGAGAATGCCCGCTCAGCCAGCTGCACCAGTTCCTCCCTGCTTGAGCAAAAACCTGATCCCTGTCCGCCCAGGGTATAAGCTGCCCTGATAATTATTGGATAACCCAGTTTGTCGGCTGCTTCCAGGGCTTCATCAACTGAGCTTACAGCAATGCTTGCCGGGGTTTTAATATTTATCTGCTTGAGCTTTTTGACGAACAGCTCACGATCTTCGGTATCCATTATGGCCTGTACGGGAGTTCCGAGCACTGTAACATCATATTTCTCCAGCGTTCTGTCTTTGAACATACGTGTACCACAGTTAAGGGCTGTCTGACCTCCGAAGGACAATAGCATACTATCGGGCTTCTCCTTTGCTATAACCTGCTCTACAAACCACGGTGTAATGGGAAGGAAATAAATCTTATCAGCAATCTTTTCCGATGTTTGAACAGTAGCTATATTCGGATTGATAAGGACTGTTTCTATACCCTCTTCACGGAGAGCTTTCAAGGCCTGTGAGCCACTGTAATCGAACTCGCCGGCTTCACCTATCTTCAGTGCACCTGATCCCAGTATGATTATTTTTCTTATGCTTTTTTCATTCATCTTTTTTCATTTATTTATTACCATCCTGTCTCCATTTCTTAATATTATCAATAAAGATGTCGAAAAGGAAATCAGTATCGGTAGGACCACCTGATGCTTCAGGATGAAACTGTGTTGAGAAATAAGGTTTTTCCCTATGTCGCATTCCCTCATTTGTATTATCATTAATATTAATAAACAGAGGCTCCCAATCTTTTCCCAGGGTATTGTTATCAACTGCAAAGCCATGATTTTGAGATGTGATATATGCCCTGTCAGTTCCAGTCTGAAGAACAGGCTGGTTATGGCTCCTGTGGCCATATTTTAGCTTATAGGTATCGGCCCCGGCAGCCAGGCCCATTAACTGGTTACCAAGGCATATGCCAAATACAGGGATGTCTTTATCCAGCGATTTACCAATATTAGTGATTGTTTCCTGGCACATTTTAGGATCACCGGGGCCATTGGAAATAAAAAGACCATCGTACTGCATAGAGTGATAATCATAATTCCATGGAACCCTTATTACAGTAGTATCACGCATCAGAAGATTGCGTATGATATTATACTTGACACCACAGTCGATAAGTACTATCCTGTATTGACCCTTACCATATGTAATGGGTTTCTTTATGCTTACCTCTTCAACAAGATTTTCATTATTGGGGTCATAGAAAACTGTTTCTGTTCCTTCAGGTTCAATTTTGCCAAGCATCGATCCTTTTTCCCTGAGCCTTTTTGTCAGTGCTCTTGTATCTACCCCGTATATGCCGGGGATATTGTTTTTATCCAGCCATTGATGCAGACTTTCAGCAGCGCTCCAGTGACTATATTCAAAAGAATAGTCGGAAACAATTAGTCCTTTGATGTGTATTGATGATGATTCATGGAAAATATGGAGTTCGTCTTTTGTTTCTTTGCCCGGGGCTCCGTAATTGCCAACCAGGGGATAGGTTAGGCAGAGTATCTGGCCTCTGTATGATGGATCGGTAAGACTTTCAGGATACCCGGTCATCGCTGTATTAAAAACTACCTCACCTGCCGAAGCGGTCAGCTTCCCGAATGATTTACCCCTGTAAACGGTGCCATCTTCAAGGCTGAGTTTAACTGGAATTGTATTTTTCATTTATCTGAGTTTGGAAAGGGCATTTTCTATGTTATTTATAGCTCTTTTTACTGTATCAAGAGGACATGCTAAATTCATCCTCATAAATCCTTCACCTCCCGGGCCAAATGCTGACCCATTACTCAAACCAACAGATGCTTCAGTGATGAAAAATTTATTCAATTCAGCAGGTTCCATTTCCATTTTCCTGCAATCAAGCCATATCATATATGTAGCTTCTGGAGGTACAGGGGTAATGAATTCATTATCCCTTAATCTGCTCAGAACATATTCAACATTCCGCTTTACATAATCCAGCATATCATCAAGCCATTCATCTCCTTGCGTATATGCTGCTATGGATGCTTCATTTCCGAAGATATTACCTCCTGTTATATGAAGACTTTCAATTACTGTATCAAACTTTTTCTTTAGTTCCGGATTACTTATTATCGTTGAAGATGTTGAAAGCCCGGCGATATTGAATGTTTTGCTGGGAGCCATGCATGTAATTGTAAGATCGGCAATTTCTTCAGACAGGCTTGCCAGGGGTATATGCTTATATCCAGGTAATATCAGGTCGGAATGTATTTCATCGCTAATAATTACTATACCTTTTTTCAGGCATATCTCTCCCATCTGTTGCAGTTCATCAGCTTTCCATGCTCTGCCAACCGGGTTATGGGGATTACTTAGTATTAGCATCCTGGCTCCCTCGCCGGCTTTCCTGTTAAGATCCCTGAAATCTAACTTCCAGGTGTCGTTATCCTCGATTAGCTTGTTGTATAAGAGCTTGCGCTTATGGTCGGTGACAGCTTTGAAGAAGGGGGGATAGACCGGTGGCTGGATGATAATTTTATCTCCCGGCTCTGTATATGCCAGGGTACAAATATTAAGTGCCGGAACCACACCTGGATTAAATGATATCCAGTCCATATTTATATTCCAATTGTGTCTTCTACTTATCCATTCAACAAGGGATGAGAAGTATTCTTTTCGTCTGACTGTGTAGCCTAGTATTTCATGCTCCATGCGCTTGCGAAGGGCTGTAATAATGAAGGGAGGGCTTTTAAAATCCATATCGGCAACCCACATTGGAATTACACTGTCAGTCCCAAAAACATCTTTTCTGGAGTCGTATTTTACACAGCTTGTACCCTGTCTGGCAACAGGTTCATCAAAGTTATATGCCATATCCCAGAGTTGAATTCCGGGATTCAAAGATAAGGATTTAAAAGGACAAAAGTAAAAAGACAAAAGTAAAAAGTAAAAAGACAAAATGAAAAGGAGTTAATAAAGTTGAAAAGGTTGATAAGGTTGATAACGTAAATTTTGCAGAACGTTGGGTATGGATAGGATTGTAGAGACGCGCTTCAGCGCGTCTGATATAATTTTATAGCATCCCAGCAATTATTAAATATAGAGACGTGTCATACCTCATTTAAAGAGAGAAGGTAAAAGTGAGTTGTAAGGCTTTACGCTTTCTCATCATCTCATTTCTCGCCTTTCGTCTTTTGTCTTTATTGTGTATCCAGTGCCAGCAGTGCGAAGCTTGCCAGCCAGTGCCCTCCTTCATAATGGCCGTCGGTAATAGAGGGAAGTGAGTGCATGATATGTTCATCAGCTATTCTGATCAGATGCTCATATCCTGGAATATTGTTAGCTATCCCGTAAAGGCACCAGGCACGGCTGAAATTCAAACCATCCAGATGTGCCAGCTGGCCATCTGCCCTGTCGGTTACAATCCCTGGTTCAAGTGTGAATGACGGATCCGAAAGCGCAGGAAGGAAATCATTGAGCCATTTGGCATAGTCTTCTGAATCCAGGGCCCTCCTCATGATATCAGCTTCTTCCAGGCAGGGTGATAGAAAATCATTCCCTCCAGGTTCCCAGGACATAGGACATTGACTATCATATAAATAGAATTCTTTGGCTCTCTGTATAATACTTGTTAACAGGCTGTCGTTACCTGTAGTGGCGGCATAGTCATAAGCGAAAGTAAGCCCAAATGCAGTATTGGTATGTGTGCCCACCCTTATGGGATAATGCAGTTTTGGAAGGAATTCTACATACATATCCGAGATCAGCGTGGCAAAAGGGGAAAGGTTACCATATAATTCCTTTGCAAGATCTGTATTCCAGGTATATAGTTCCTCCGTCAGTTTAAGCAGCCATGCCCAGCCGTAGGTTCTTTCAAATGTTTGATTATGTTCCTTCCTGAAATATTCGAGTTCCTTTTCAATGTTCTCAGGTGAAAGCCTTTCTGAAAGAAGAGCTTTCATCTCCTCTGCTTTATCCAGACCTGGAAATTGTTTAAGCAGCATAACCATTGACCAGTGGCCATGCACTGATGAATGCCAGTCGAAGCAACCAAAAAATGAGGGATGTAATTCTCGCGGGGGAAGGAGTTCAGCATCCCCGGTCAAAGTCTGGTTCAGCTTATTAGGATATTCCTTTTCAATGCATGCCAGAGGTAATTCGGCAAGCCTGTTGGCCTCGTTTATGTCAAGTACAGGGCGTTTATCATAAACAGCCACGGGTTCCTGAACTAATTGATCCTGCCTGTGGTTTTTACAACCATACAAAACAAATAATGCAGAAACTAAAATCAAGTATTTCATAACAGGAAAATGTTAGTGTTTACTTTATAATGTAATGGACAAACTTAATATTAATAAATATGATTTTTTATTATATTGGGTGCTGTATTAATATATTTGTTAATTTTACGTCTGCTTATAGGGGTTTAAACCAAAGTAACCCGTATTATGAAATTGAATAATCAGAATAATTAATAAACAATTAATTACCAATGAAGAAAATCTTTTTAATTGCAATCGCACTGGTATTAGCCGCTTCTTCTTTATTTACTTCATGTAATTCATGTAACAGGGGTGGTGATCAGGATCAGAAAAAAATACCAATTAATGAGCGTGATCGACTTGATGAAGAAATTGAGAAAGCAGTTTATCCTTTACCAACCTCTGCAGAGGTAATCAAGATGCTGACTGAACTGGAAATTGGTTATATTGGTGGCATATCGAACCCGGCAGAGAATGCAACCAACTATATAACCAGCAAGAGTCAGGCTCTTAACCTTGGTATTTATGGTGCAGACCTGAGTTATGCCACATTATATAATATGAACCAGACCGTTATAAATTACCTGGATGTTATACGCGAGCTTGCCAACAGCCTGAAAATGTCAAGGATATATTCCAGGGCACTGTATGATGACATAAAAGACAGTTATGATAACAGGGACGATCTTGTAGAAATATTAAAAGAAGTATTCAATGAGACCTATACTTATCTGACTGAAAATGATCAACAATCACTGGCTTTACTCGTAGTTGCAGGGGCATGGATCGAAGGCATGTATATTACCACTCATATATCAGAATCAGTATATCATGTGGAAGGTATTGTACGGGTATTGCTTGAGCAGAAAGAATCATTCGAGACATTCCTTGAGATTGCACAACCACATGATGATGATCCTGTTGTAAGTGAGATACTCGAAATACTCGATCCTGTGCGGGAAGTCTATGAAACCGTTGAAGATGATAGCCTTACTCTTAAAAACGTTGAGGATATCACTGAAGTTATTTCATCAGTCAGGGGGAAACTGGTATCTTAAAAATAACCTTATATCATGAACCGTGTAAGCAGATAAATGGTAATTTGCTACACGGTTTTTTATTAAATAGAACTTATGAGGGAACCTGTATTACTTGCCTTAATACACATATTTGCAATTTTATCTCAGGTAAATCCCGGCGGAATTACTTCCAGGGGCAGGAAAATATTCCGTGGTTATCTCAGGAGGTACCTCAACCAGGAGCTTGAAGAGGAATATTACAAGATTTTTGAAACAACACATGAGTTCTATTCTGAAGAATTGTCCAGCCTTAATGATGAAGAACTAAAAGATGAGACATCTCTTATAACATTCCAGATAACGAATATATGCCGGCAGATTCGTAAAGGACTTTTTCTTGAAGAAAGAATGATTGTATTTCTTCAGCTCCTTGAATTCGTTTATGAAGATCGTGAGGTAACATCCCAGGAAAGTAAGATTATTGATATTGTAGCGCAGACTTTCGGCATACCTGAAAAGGAATATACTAACTCAATTGCTTTTATGCTGGGCACAAGGATGGATCTTATGACCCCGGAATCAGTAATTTTAATTGAGGATAAGGGAAAAGAAAAAAAATTCTCTGATAAATTTGAGAATAAGCACAAGTGGAACAAACTTACTGTGAATGGACTCAATGGCAGTCTTTTCGTTTTTCATATAGAAAGTATTCATATACTTCTGTTTACATACCAGGGTAATCAATCGCTATTCTTCAAAGGTCGACAGGTTATAAGGGGGCGTCCTTATTTACTTGATGAGGGTGTAAGTATCAAAGGTAAGGATATAGATCCTATTTATCATTCGGGCATACTAAGAGAGTTTCTCAGGCGCTCATATGCTGATAAGATTATTCTGGAGGGGCATAATCTTGAGTTTAGCTTTAAGAAGTCGACACAGGGATTAAAATCAATGAGCTTCCGCGCTGATTCCGGAAACCTGATCGGTATAATGGGAGGAAGCGGAGTTGGTAAATCAACCATGCTCAATATTCTGAATGGAAAGATGAATCCTGACAAAGGTAGTCTGTACCTCAACGGTTATAATCTGCTTCTGGAACTTGATAAGCTCAAAGGATTGATAGGATATATACCTCAGGATGATCTGTTAATTGAAGAATTGACCGTCTTTCAGAACCTTTACTATAATGCCAGGCTTTGTTTCGGGGATTATTCGAAACACAGAATAAAGAGCATGGTAGATAAAATACTCATTGACCTGGAGCTTTATGATATAAGGGATTTACAGGTGGGAGACCCTCTAAATAAGAAGATCAGTGGCGGACAAAGAAAAAGATTAAACATAAGTCTTGAACTGATAAGAGAGCCTGCCGTACTATTTGTTGATGAGCCAACTTCAGGCCTGTCATCCTCCGATTCCCACAAGGTGATGGAGTTGCTCAAGCAGCAGTCAAATAAGGGTAAACTTATTATCTCAATAATACACCAACCATCATCTGATATACTCAAACTTTTTGACAGGTTATGGATACTCGATAAGGGGGGGTATATGGTTTATGACGGTGATCCAGTTGACTCTCTGGTATATTTCAAGACTGAAACATCACAGGCTAATGCAGCTGAATCGGAATGTCCTAACTGTGGTAATGTTGATACTGATGATTTACTGGAAATAATAGAATCCAAGGAAGTTACGGAAGAGGGTTTCAAAAGTGAAAAAAGGCAGGTTGAACCTGAGGAGTGGCATGAAAGATATAACCGGACAATGAGGCCAAATTTTACATCCAGGCCTACAAAATTTCAACTCCCGCAAACAAATTTTTCTGTTCCAACAAAAATATCCCAGTTAAGGACATTTTTCAAAAGGAATATACTCAGGAAATTATCTGACAGGCAGTATATGATGATCAATATGCTCGAAGCTCCATTGCTGGCTGTTATCCTGGCCTTCCTGTCTAAGTATAGTGCAAACGGGATTTACCTCATGTCGGAAAACAAAAACCTGCCGGTCTTCCTGTTTATGGCTATTGTGGTTGCACTTTTCATTGGTCTGACAGTGAGTGCAGAAGAGATATTCAAAGACAGAAAAATACTGGAAAGGCAAAAATTCCTGGATATTAGCCGATTAAGTTACCTGATATCTAAAATATCTTTCCTTTTTATACTCTCGGCTATACAGTCATTCCTCTTCATTTTTATCTCCAACATGATCCTGGAGATGCATGGCCTGCTTTTCAGACAGTGGATAATCTTATTCTCCATAGCATGTTATGGGAATATAGTAGGTCTGAATATATCAGCCGGAATGAGGTCGGTCGTTAGTATTTACATCCTGATTCCACTGATACTTGTTCCCCAGCTGCTGCTCGGTGGTGCCATGATTAAGTTTGACGACCTGCATAATAGCTTTACCAATAAAATATACGTACCTGTTATAGGGGATGTTATGGCTACAAGATGGGCATATGAGGCCATTACTGTAGACCAGTTTAAGAATAACAGGTATGAAAGACTGATATTTGATTATGAAATGGAGAGAAGCCAGAATGACTGGTATGCGTCCTTCCTCATAGAAAGACTTCAACAGAAAGTTACGGAATGTGAACTGGTAATGGGAGATGATGAATACGCTTATCAATTCGGGAATAACCTATATAAGTTGGAGTATTATATTTCATTTCTTTCGTCGCGTTCAGGTATTAATAATGATGTTCTGCTGTCAGAACTGAGCAGTCAGGAATTTGATACTTCCACAATACGAAAAGCTAATGCGAGCCTTGATGAGCTCAGAGCAGTATACAGGGCTAAAAGCCTGAATGCTACAGAAAAGAGAGATTCCATACTTGATATATTAGAGCAGAAAGAAAGCCGTGAAAAAATACTTCAACTAAAGCGTGGTAATTATAATAACTATCTGGCTGATATATTACTTAATGAAGTAAGTACTGATAAGATATATGAAACACGATACCGGATAGTACAGAAGTCTGAGCCTGTATATATGTTACCAACATCAATTATTGGAAGGGCTCATTTTTTTGCACCCTTTAAAATTATAGGAGCCGTTAAAATAGATACCCTTTGGTTCAATGTTATAGCAATCTGGCTGATGTCTGCAATCTTTGCAATAGCTCTGTATTTTAACCTTCTGAAGAAGCTTATAGATTTCTTTGAGTCAATTAGTGTTCCTTCAAGAAAAAGGGAACGAAGGGTATAAATAATTTTTCATCAGGTTGTTTTTATCGCTACTAAAAGCTTATTTTGCGTTCGTTATGAGCAAAGTAAGAGCGAAAAAATATTATGGACAGCATTTCCTGGCCGACAGGAATATAGCGAAAAAAATTGCTCTGTCACTGGAGGCCCGTGGGTATTCAAACGTTCTGGAGATCGGACCCGGGATGGGAGTGCTTACCACTTTTCTCATAGAAAGAAACTTTGAAAATTTCAAGGTTATTGAAATTGATAGCGAAGCATCACAATATATGGGTAAAACATACAGGAACCTTGAGATAATACAAGGAGATTTCCTTAAGTTGGACCTTGATAGTTGTTTTGATGGTAAAATGGGCATAATAGGTAATTTCCCGTATAATATATCCAGCCAGATACTTTTCAGGGTGCTTGAATACCGTGATAAAGTTTGTGAACTGACTGGTATGCTGCAAAAAGAGGTTGCCGATCGCATTGTTTCAGGACCCGGATCGAAAGTATATGGCATATTGAGCGTCCTGTTACAGGCATATTATAAAGTTGAATATTTGTTTTCTGTACCGGCAGATGTTTTCAGACCGTCGCCAAAAGTGAAATCAGCTGTCGTCAGGTTAACAAGGATAGAAAATAAGCCTGTTGATTGTGATGAGAAATTATTATTCAGTGTGGTTAAAATAACCTTCAACCAGAGAAGGAAAACAATTAAGAATTCTTTAAAACCATTGATCGACGCATCGGGGAGTGTTAATCAATTACTTAAGAAGCGACCCGAGCAACTGGGTGTTGATGAATTTATTGAACTTACAAAGCTCGTTGACCTTATGTTAACAAAAAAAAAGAGCCATTCTTGATTCAGAGTCAGGTCATGGGAACTAAAACCTGATGAAATAGTGTTAATTTAAAAAGAATGTTATGGCCAGAACAATTGAAATCAGCAGGGAGTTCGTTGATGAACTGCGTGAATCTATAAAAGAGAATGATGAGAAAAAAGCGCTACAGCTGTTAACTGATTTTCATGCTGCTGATATTGCTGAATTGTACCGTGATCTTAGTATTGAAGAAGCACGGTATCTTTACCTTCTCCTGGATGGCGACCGGGCATCGGATGTTCTGGCAGAGCTTGATGAGGACGACAGGAACAGGTTTCTGGATGTATTACCAGGTGAGGTTATTGCTCAAAAGTTCATTGACCATATGGATTCCGATGATGCTGCTGATGTTATCGGAGACCTTTCGGAAGATAAAAAGCAGGAGATACTTCTTCATATTGAGGATCTTGAGCAGGCTGGTGATATAGTCGACCTGCTTGGTTATGACGAGGATACTGCAGGTGGGCTGATGGCCAAGGAAATGATCATAGTAAATGAGAATTGGACCATATTGACCTGTCTGAAGGAAATGGCGAACCAGGCAGATGCGGTTGACGAGGTATATTATGTGTACGTAATAGACAATAACAGAAAGCTCAAGGGAATTGTATCACTCAAACAAATGCTGTTGAGCAATAATGCCACGAAGGTGCAAACTATCATTGAAGATGATATCATATGGGTTAATACTTCCACACCGGGTGAAGAGGTGGCGCAGATTATGGAAAAATATGACCTGGTAGCAATACCAGTGGTTGATTCATTGGGTCGCCTGGTAGGCAGGATTACCATCGACGATATTGTTGATTTCATCAGGGAAGAAGCTGAGCGGGATTACCAGATGGCATCTGGTCTGACCGACGAGGTGGAGGCAAGAGACAAGGTACTGTATATAACAAGGGTCAGGCTGCCATGGTTGTTGATAGGGTTGGTCGGAGGCATATTTGGAGCACTCGTACTGGGCAGGTTTGAGGGAAGCCTGAAATTGTACCCTGAAATGGCGTTTTTTATACCTCTGATAGCCGCTATGGGAGGTAATGTAGGAATCCAATCCTCTGCCATTATAGTGCAGGGGCTGGCTAATAACACACTCAAGGGTGAGAGTACCCTTAAACGGCTTTCCAAGGAGTTTCTTGTAGCGCTGTTTAACGGGCTGATACTGGCAACATTAATATTTGTTTATAACTTCTTTGTAAGTGATTCATTTGCCCTCACACTAACAGTAAGCGTCGCCCTCCTTTCAGTTATCGTTTTTGCTGCCCTGTTCGGTACTTTTATCCCCCTTATTCTTGACCGTGTTAAGGTTGATCCGGCACTTGCGACAGGCCCTTTCATAACAACGATGAATGATATTATAGGCTTATTAATATATATGTTAATTGGCCGGTTACTTTATGGGGTCTTTGCTATCTGATTGATGTGCTTAAAATGAAAAGCCGATAGCATCAACAGGGTTCATTCTGGATGCCGAGTGGGCAGGGGCATAACCTGCAATGACTCCTATTGAAGCTGATATCATTACCCCGAGGAAAATATTTGCTACTGTCAGGTGTATACTTAACTCCCAGAGATAATTAACCACACCGGTCCCGATAAATATAATTAAAAGTCCCAGTAAACCTCCTACTACAGATAGCAACATAGATTCATAAAGAAACTGCCATAGAATAAATGCCCTTTTTGCTCCCAGTGCCATCTGTATACCAATAATATTTGTTCTTTCCCTGACGGATACGAACATTATGTTTGCAATGCCAAAACCTCCGACAAGAATTGAAAAACCACCAATTATCCATCCTCCAACATTGATGCCAGTAAAAACACGCTCGAAACCCTGGGTAAGAAGGCTTGCCCTGTTTATTGAGAAATTACTATCCTCGTCAGGTTTAAGCCTGCGGGCTGCTCTCAGTACCATAGTGGCTTCATCACTCAGTTCCTGAATCGCTACACCTTCACGTGTTTTTAACATTATGTTTGAGTTGATAAACGGGTTGCGCAAATTCACTATCCTCTTGGCAAAGTTGACCGGTATCACTGTCATTTCATCCATCCCGCTATCGCTTAAGCCCCCCTGTCCTTCTCTTGCAAATACTCCAATCACCCTGGTCTTATGTCCGGATATAGTCAGGCTTTTCCCGACAGGATCGGCTTCTTCAAATATAGTTTCTGCTGTGACAGCGCCTATAACGGACACTCTTTTGCCACCAAGCAATTCATAAGGTGAAAAATATCTCCCCCTGGCAATCTCAAATGAACGTATGTCTTCAAAGCCTTTTGATACCCCCCAGATATACGCGTCGTTTACCGCATTATCCCTGTGTTTCAGATTCCTGTTGAAAATAACAGAAAAGGCAGCAGATTCTGATTTTGTGGAACTCCTTAAAAGAGCTTCATAATCATTGAGGCTAATAGCCGGCCAGGATATAATATCCCACCAGGGTATATTAGGATCGAATGACCATGGCATCTTTTGAACATATATTACATCATCGCCCAGTGAGGATATACTATCTTTGATAGCCTTTTCCATCCAATCGAGTACTGTGAAAACTGATATTATGGCAAATATTCCGATGGTGATGCCGAACAACGATAAAAATGTCCTTAGCTTGTTAACAATTATTGAATTAACAGCAAACAGAAAACCTTCCTTTATTAGTTTGAAGAAAATCATGGTCCAAATATACAGAAAAATGGAATATTGGATGAATGGAATAATGGAATATTGGAATATCCACCTTCGATGGCGCAGGTCTCCCTCTGCCCGCCGAAGTCTCGGCGAAGGCGGGGGACCCGTGCCATGCTTCAGACTTAGCTGAAGCTTCGTCTGACAAGGTCGGTGGACAATATTCCACAAACTATATATCAGATAAAAAGTAGAGTATTTCTTTTGGCCGTGCTACCTGGTTTATGAAAAGTACGGAATACATTGTAAGACAATAAAAAAATATATATTTTTAATGCCCGTTACAGTAACCTGAAAACGATCTCTAATTTATTGACTATGAGGGAAAAGAAAATTAGGTCAGCATTGCTGTCTGTTTATCATAAAGAAGGGCTGGCAGAAATTGTAAAAAAGCTTGATAATCTGGGAGTTAAAATAATTTCAACAGGGGGAACGCACAAATTCATTTCTGACCTTGGCATAGAAGCTGAAAAAGTTGAAGATATTACTTCATATCCCTCTATTCTTGGGGGCAGGGTAAAAACACTGCATCCTAAAGTCTTTGGCGGCATACTGGCCAGAAGAGATAATAAGTCGGATATGGAGCAATTGACTGAATATGAGATCCCGGAGATTGATCTTATTGTTGTTGATCTCTATCCGTTCAGGGAGACGGTTGCATCGGGTGCAACTGAACAGGATATAATTGAAAAAATAGATATAGGCGGAATAACTCTGATCAGGGCCGCAGCCAAGAATTATGAGGATACAGTTATAATATCACATCGGGGCCAGTATGCACAGTTATCTGAATTACTTGATAAATCAAATGGACTGGTAAGCCTGGAAATAAGACGCAAACTGGCAGCTGAAGCATTTGGAGTCAGCTCTGAATATGACATCGACATTTTTAATTATTTTAACAGGAAAGAGAAAATTGAAGCATTAAGGAGAAGCTATAGTGAAGCAAAATTGTTACGTTATGGCGAGAATCCTCATCAACGTGGAGTATATTTTGGGAAGCTGGAGGAAATACTGGAGCAGTTGCATGGCAAAGAAATATCTTATAATAACCTTCTTGATATTGATGCAGCTCTTTGTCTTATGGAAGAATTTGATGAGACTACCTTTGCCGTACTAAAGCATAACAATGCCTGCGGACTGGCATCGCGGGAAAAACTGTTGGATGCATGGAAAGATGCTCTTGCCGGGGATCCTGCTTCAGCGTTCGGAGGTGTTCTTATAACTAACCGGGAGGTTGACAAAAGGACGGCAGAAGAGATAGATAAGATTTTCTTTGAAGTAATTATTGCTCCCTCATACAATAATAATGCGCTTGAAATACTAAAGCATAAAAAAAACCGTATTATTCTTATTCAGAAAGGAAATACTGATCAAACCGAAAGTTTTAGAACAGTGCTCAACGGTGTACTACTGCAGGAAAGAGATCTGAAAACAGAAACGGTAGCAGATATGAAAACTGTAACAAAAGAACAACCTGCTGATGATCAGCTGAAAGATCTGGAATTTGCAAATAAGATAGTTAAGCACAGTAAATCTAATACTATCGTACTTGCAGGTAATAAACAATTATATGCCAGTGGTGTGGGAATGACATCACGTGTCGATGCACTGAAGTTTGCCGTTGAGAAGGCTAAAAATTATGGATTTGATCTTACAGGAGCGGTTATGGCATCAGATGCATTCTTTCCATTTGCTGACAGTGTTGAGACAGCGTATAATGAGGGAATTAAAGCTGTTATACAGCCAGGTGGTTCAATACGTGATAATGAATCAATAGATTTTTGTAATGATAAGGGAATGTCAATGGTATTTACAGGAACAAGACATTTCAAACACTAATACTTAATAAATATTCAGATGGGGATATTTTCATTTTTGACACAAGAGATAGCTATTGATCTTGGCACAGCCAATACAATAATAATTCATAATGATAAGATCGTTGTAGATGAACCATCAATAGTTGCTGTCGACAGGAGCTCGGGTAAGTTGATTGCAATAGGAGAACCGGCCAGGCAGATGCATGGTAAAACGCATGAGAATATAAGGACCGTACGTCCTCTGAGGGATGGTGTTATAGCAGACTTCAATGCTGCAGAACAAATGATCAGGGGTATGATAAAAATGATTAATAAGCGCCCGAGTCTTTTCTCACCAGCCCTGAAAATGGTGGTATGCATACCATCAGGAAGTACAGAAGTTGAGGTGCGCGCGGTACGCGACTCTTCAGAACATGCGGGAGGAAGAGATGTATACCTGATATACGAACCAATGGCTGCTGCCATAGGAATTGGACTTGATGTTGAAGCACCTGAAGGATGCATGGTTGTTGATATCGGCGGCGGGACAACAGAAATAGCAGTGATAGCTCTCGGTGGGATAGTATGTAATAAATCGATTAGAACGGCTGGTGATGGTTTTACTACTGATATACAGTCGTATATGAGGCATCAGCATAATATAAAGATTGGTGAACGAACAGCAGAGGATATTAAGATAAATGTTGGTTCAGCACTGCCATCCATTGAAGATTCTCCTGCCGATTATATTGTCAGAGGGCCAAACCTGATGACAGCTATGCCTGTGGAAATACCTGTTTCGTACCAGGAAATAGCACATTGCCTTGATAAGTCCATATCAAAGGTGGAAACAGCTATTCTAAGCGTTCTTGAACAAACACCACCTGAATTATATGCTGATATTGTGGCTAAGGGAGTATTCCTGGCAGGTGGAGGGGCCTTGCTGAGGGGCCTGCCCAAAAGATTGAGTGATAAGATAAGTATACCGTTCCATCTGGCTGAAGATCCACTTCATGCTGTTGCAAGAGGAACGGGAGTGGCTTTGAAAAATTCAGATAAATTCTCGTTCCTGATGAGATAATACCGGGGGTAGTAAATGAGAAATCTATTAAACTTCCTGAAAAAGTTTGGTAATATTTTTTTATTCGTTCTGCTGGAAGCAATAGCTTTATATTTGCTCGCCTCCAGGCCTAATTATCACAGTATTAAACTGTCAAAAGCATTAAATGCCACTACAGCCTTTGTAAATGAAAAAGTTAACCGTGCATCAGACTATTTCACACTGGTTGAGATTAATAAACAGCTTCTTAACGAAAACATAGAGTTAAGGAACGCCATGCAGCGTATTTACCGTAGCTCGGAAATAAGTACTTTCCATGTAACTGATAGTGTGTACAGGCAACAGTATATGTATATTCTTGCCAGGGCTGTTAATAACAGTGTGAATAAACAGAAGAATTATATTACCCTGAATAAGGGAATGCTTAACGGAGTGAGAAAAGATATGGCTGTTATAGGGCCAGATGGTATAGTAGGAATCATTATTGAAGCAGGAAGAAATTATTCAATTGCAATGTCTGCCTTGAACCTTGACTTCCGATTATCTGCCAGGCTGAGTAAAAATGGTTATTTTGGATCATTGACATGGGATGGATCAGACATCAACTGTTTGAACCTGAACGAGATACCACGACATGTTAGTGTTGCTGAAGGAGATACGGTGGAAACAACAGGTTTCTCAGCAGTTTTTCCGGAAGGTATTATGGTGGGTACAGTAAGTGAGTTTGGAGTTAGCGGTGGAGATTTTTATAATATAAAGGTTAAGTTAGCCACGCAGTTCAAAAAATTGAATAATGTATATGTGATTGTTAACCTTAACAAAGAGGAGCAAAAGGAAATTGAGTCTGATATTCAGATAACTAGATAAATAAGTATGCTGAACACTATACTGAAATATAGCGGTCTGTTTATCCTGTTACTTGCCATACAGGTCCTTTTAATGAATAATATACAGTTCAGTGGATTTGTGAATCCCTATATTTATATATTGTTCATTCTCCTTCTTCCTTTTAATACTTCATCCTGGTTAATCCTGATACTTTCTTTTGCTACCGGATTTATAATAGACCTTACCTCAGGAACAATGGGCCTGCATATGGCAGCAACAGTA
>Ga0272441_10007468_pt1 | contig 17753 bp, 14 predicted proteins | sample SSMProp6N_FD_193582 | JGI IMG/M metagenome (GOLD analysis project Ga0272441, IMG submission 193582) | Marine sediment archaeal communities from Little Sippewissett salt marsh, Falmouth, MA, United States - SSM-Prop-6N | ecosystem: Environmental > Aquatic > Marine > Wetlands > Sediment ... | reverse complement strand
TCTATTGCAGAATCCGGGGGAAACTGCTTCGCCAGTTTTCAGTACAAGACAGGCGCCAGTGACGAAGACAACGAGCTGTACATACGGAGGATATTGGGCGGCACCCCTTATGTGGCGCTGAACGTCAGCAACAGTTCCGGTGTGGGCGATGGTTACTGCACCTCGACCGAGGCGGTCGGCTCCACGGTATACATCAGCCATTTTTCCATCACTGGCTTTTCGATGTGCGGAGGCGAGATCGTCTTGGAAAAATCCACCAACAACGGCGCCAACTGGAGCTCCTACACGGTAGATTCCGCGGCGGCATTGTTCTGGTCACCTGGCAACGTGGGATTCACCTCCCTGGCCGTTAGCGGCAGCAACCTGTTCGTCAGCTACTGCGCCAATGATGTGGTCGACGGCGCCCTGAAGTTCGCCAAGTCCACCAGCGGCGGTACGAGTTGGAGTCCGCAGGAGGTCGACATCAGCAATGACAATGTAGGCTATTATACATCAATCGCCGTAAACGGGACTGGCGGAAGCAATGTCTACATCAGCTATTATGACAAGGGTAACCACAGGCTGAAATTCGCCCGGTCCGCGAACGGGGGTGCCAGCTGGGATTGAAGCGCTTCGGGGGAACAAATCCGGGCTCACGCACCGGTAGGTGAGGGGATCCGGGCGAGTGGCCGGTTTCCGCAAGGTATTTACAGGGCTACAAGCGAGGCGGTATAATCGTCCTGCTGAGGGGGACCATTTGAGCCGTAAAGCGCTTGTTCTGGCTGCGGTGTTGATATTGCTCGTCACGGCGGCCGGCTTTGCCACGCCGGAATACGCCGATGATACGGGCAAGAGCTGCGTGTTCTGCCATTCCGGAGCAAACGGCGGGCCCTTGAACAATTCGGGGATCGCCTACATTCGCAACGGCTATCAATACCCGATTCCCGAGCGTATCCTGGACAAGTCGATCACCCTCTCGACCGCCGTTCATAAAATCCTGCGTCTGATCTTCGGGATCATCCACCTGCTTACAGCCGCAGTTCTCGTCGGCACCATCTTCTACATCCACATCATCGTGAAGCCGCACAGTCTGAAGGGCGGTGTTCCGGGCGGTGAGAAACGATTGGGCCTGACATGTATGAGCATCCTCGCCGCCACCGGGGTGTACCTGACCTGGTACCGCATCGATTCCATGGCCGCCTTCTTCCGCAGCCGGTTCGGGGTACTGCTGTTTATCAAGATCCTTCTGTTCGCCGTTATGGCGGCCCTGGGCGTGCTGGCGGTTACCATCATCACCCGCAGGATGCGCGAGAGTTTGAAGCGCGGCATCGACACGATCGACACTCCGGGGGAATTACTCGGTCCCTCGGGCGCCGCTCCTTTGCGCTCGACCCGTCCTGATGCCGCAGGCGGCAACGCCCCGTCCGCCGAAGCCTTCGATCTGAAGGACCTTCCCCGCTACGACGGCAAGGAGGGGCGGCCTGCCTACGTTCTGTTTCGGAACAAAGTGTATGACGTTACCGAGAGTGCCAAGTGGAGCGGCGGGTCTCATTTCCGCGCGCACGGGGCAGGCGAGAATCTCACCGAGAAGATCGCGAATGCCCCCCACGGGGAGGAAGTCCTGGAGCGCTTTCCCGTTGTGGCCGAGATACCCGAGGGAGGGGCGGTTCCGACCGCGAGCGGCAGGCCCAGGGGGGTGCGCAGGACGTATATCGTTATGGCCTACGTGAATCTGGTGCTGGTATTTCTCATCCTCCTGTGCGTGGGCGGATGGCTCTGGGGATTTCCGTTCGGGAGGCCTGCGGCTACCGTCTCCAAAACCGCCGTTGCCGGCATGCGCCTGGCTGGAATCGGCGCGGAGGAAAGCGCCTGCCTCGAGTGCCATTCAGGGGAGAATCCCGGGATTATGGCGGACTGGCGGGGGAGCATCCACGCAAAGGTCGGTGTTTCCTGCCGGGATTGTCATGCCGAGACCGATGAAACGGCTTCCTGGGTCAGCAGAGACCACTTCCAACACAGCGACACAGCCGTTTCCAGCCTGGTGTCTCCGGATCGATGCTCGATTTGTCACCAGGAGGAGGTCGAGCAGTACGCACGCAGCAAGCACGCCAATACGCTTACGATCATCGCATCGATCGACAAATGGCTGATCTACGGGATGAACAACGAAACTGAAAGAGCCAGCGGCTGTTACGCCTGCCATGGCACCACGGTCGTGTTTGAAAACGATAGGCCCGTGGAGGGATCCTGGCCCAACGTGGGGGTGGGCCGGAGCAATCCCGACGGCACCCTGGGCAGCTGCACCAGCTGCCATACACGGCACAGCTTTTCCGTGGTGGAAGCGCGAAAACCGGAGGCGTGCGACCAGTGCCACCTGGGGCCGGATCATCCACAGATCGAAATCTACAACGAATCGAAGCACGGCACCATCTATCACGCCGAGGGTGATTCCTGGAACTGGCGGCCTGAAGATTTCACCTGGACAGCCGGAGAGGATTACCGTGCGCCGACTTGCGCAAGCTGCCATATGAGCGAGGCGCCCGGTGTGGACAAGTCACATGATGTTACGGGTCGCCTGGCCTGGGAATTGCAGGCTCCGTTGACCGTCAGGCCTTCGGATTTTGCTCCTTTTCCCGCAGCCACGGATTGGACCGAGGAGCGGGAACGGATGCAGGCGGTGTGCTATCAATGCCATTCCTCCGGGTGGGTCGAGGGGCACTTCACGAATATGGACAACGTGGTGCGGAGCTACAACGAGCTGTACTACCAACCGGTGAAGACCGTGATGGATCGGCTGTACGCTGACGGACTGCTGTCCGAGGACTCGTACTTCGATGAGGAGCTGGAGTGGGAGTTCTACGAACTGTGGCATCATGAAGGCCGCCGTGCCAGAATGGGAGCGGCCATGATGGCTCCGGATTACGCGTGGTGGCACGGATTCTATGAGCTCAAACACCGTTTCCTGAGCTTCCTGGATCTATCCCGGGAGCACACTCTGGAGGACAGAGCCCACTGGCTGGAGGATTTCCCCGGCAGATTGCAGCCTTGATTCCGCATACCGGGATTTTTCGGGGACCGGAAATCTACCCATTTGAAGATATAGATCGAGTAGCTCCACGCGCGTCACACTCTATAACCGTGGTCCCGCGGCCGGGTGGCGCGTCGCATTTATTGCACCGATGCAGGCGAAAAAACATAAGGAAAATCGAGAGGTGAAGATGAAGAACGATGCGGAACAACAGCAGCTCAACGAGCAGCTGAAAGTCGCCCAAAAGAACGAGATTACCGAGTATCTCATCTACTCGAAGCTTGCCGGGGCAATCGCAGACAAACACAACGCCGAGGTTTTGCAGAGAATCGCCGACGACGAAAGGCGTCACCACGATTTCTGGAGCCGGTACACCAAGGTCGTGGTGCGTCCCAAACGATTGGTAATTTGGTTTTACTACTGGGTGTCCCGGATCCTGGGGATCACCTTCGGTATCAAGCTGATGGAGCGCGGGGAGGAGCAGGCTCAGATCAACTACGCTCTCATCACCCGTCATATTCCCGAGGCCAAGAGCATCGTCGAGGACGAGCATTCGCATGAGCAGCAGCTGATCGCCATGATCGAGGAGGAACGACTCAACTATGTCGGTTCGGTGGTGCTCGGACTCAACGACGCACTTGTGGAGTTGACCGGCGCTTTGGCCGGCTTCACCTTCGCCCTTCAGAACACGCGTCTGATCGCTCTGGCCGGGCTGATTACGGGAATCGCCGCCTCGTTTTCCATGGCCGCTTCGGAGTATCTTTCCACCAAATCGGAGGGGCGCGTTGAGCGGGCTTTGAAATCCTCGATTTACACCGGAGTGGCCTACATCGCAACCGTGGTGCTTCTGATTCTGCCGTACATGCTGATCGCCAACTATTTCGTTTGTCTGGCCCTCACCCTGAGCATCGCCATGTTGATCATCTTTGTGTTTAACTTCTATATCTCGGTGGCCAAGGACTACGTGTTTCGGCGCCGCTTCTTGGAGATGGCGGGACTAAGCCTGGGCGTAGCGGTCCTGACGTTCGCCATCGGCTATGTGATTCGCAGGACCCTCGGAATCGAAGTATGATGAAAAGGATACGGCCGGTTTTTCCTTCCCGCAGATTCGGGTATACTGCCTCGGAAAAAGAGTACCAATGAAACTGTTGATCACCGGCGCCACCGGTTTCGCCGGCGGTGCGTTGCTGGATTTGCTGTCCGAAACACAGAATTATACGCGGATATCCACCCTGGTGCTGCCGAACGATCCGGGGGAGGCTCGACTCGACAACGGAAAGCTGCCGGGGCTGCGTATTTTGCACGCCGATATCACCGACTCGGAGGCGGTGCGGCGGTCCGTGGCCGGCCACACCCACGTCGTACACCTGGCCGGTTTGATATCCTACTGGAAACGGGATCGGGCCGCGCTTACCGCGGTCAATCAATCCGGTGTGGAGAATATCGTAGATGCCTGCCTGCTGCACGGAGTGCGGCGTCTGATCCACGTATCCTCGGTGGGAGCGATCGGCTTTCACCGCGACGGACAGCCGGCGGATGAGCAGACGGCGTACAACTGGCCAAACGGTTTTCCCTACATGAGCACCAAGCGTGCCGGGCAGGAGGTGGTGGAGCGGGCCGTGGCCGAGCGCAAGCTTCCGGCCGTGATCCTCAATCCAGCCTCCCTGATGGGGCCGGGCGATCCGGATCCCGCCACGCCGCACAATCAGCTCTACCACCGCATTCGCAACAAGACTCTCTTCGGCTGCTTCGCGGGCGGATTGGCCGTCACCGACGTCCGGGACCTGGCGCAGATCATCCTCAAGGCACTGGAGCACGATGCGGTGGGGGAAAGATACCTGGTGGTGGGAGCCAATATCGAGTACCGGAGGGTGGTCGAAGCCATCGGCAGCTATTACAGCCGAAAGGTCTACCCGTTCCGGGTGCCGGCCTTCGTCCTGGCCGCGGCCGGTTCGGCCATGGAGACACTCAGCGCGATCACCGGCAAGCGTCCGCTTCTGACCTACGGTTACGGAAGATTGAGCGGATGGTTCGGCTATTACTCCAATGCAAAGAGCCGGCGGGCGTTCGGGCATCAATACCTGCCTTTCGAGAAAACGATCGCCGATGCCTGCGCCTACTACGAATCGGAGTTCTGCTGAGATGGGCAAGATCGAGCTGCGGGGCAGGACCGTCGTGGTCACCGGGGCTACGCGCGGGTTGGGCAAACAGATCGCTCTCTATCTGGCCGTTCACGAAGGGGCGAACCTGGTCCTCGTGGGCAGGAATCGCAGTGGCCTGGAGGAGGTGGCCGGGCAGATTGCGGCACGCTGCTCGGTTGCCGTACGAATCATTGTTCAGGATCTGCTGGAGAACGGCAGCGCCCGAAAGATCTTCAAGGGGGTACAGGAGCTCGATGTATTCGGCCTGGTAAACAATGCCGGGTCGACCTACTACGGGCATACCGAAGCCTCCCGGATCGATATCTTTCGCTCGATCATCGAGTTGGATTTGCAGATTGTGGTCGAGTTGAGCCTGCTGTTTCTGTCCCGATTCAAGGAAGCGGGCGAGGGGTTTATCTTCAACATCACCAGCCTGGCCTCCTTTGTGCCGGTCCCCTACCAAGCCGTCTATGCCGCGGCCAAGAGCGCGGCCCAGAGTTTCAGCGAGTCCCTGGCCGAGGAGAACCGGGGCTCGCGGATCGTTGTATCCACCTTCGCGCCGGCCGGCATCGTGACCGATATCATCACCGAATCGGGGTTGACCCTGCATATGCAGAAGCACAGATACGTGTATCTTACTCCCGAGCGTGCCGCCGAGATGGCCGTTCGGGCGCTCAAACGGGGCAGGCGCCTCATCATACCCGGACTCGTCAACCGGTTCATCTATTCTTTGATCAACCTGTTGCCGCGGCCAATGCTGATCGCTGCATCCGGTCGGGTATTCCGGTATGAGAAGTACCGAATCCCAGACAGGGATCGGAGATCGTGATGCCTTCCGTACTGATCACCGGCGCCAACGGTTTTATCGGCTCGCATCTCTGCGACGCCTTCCACGAACGCGGCTATGAAGTATACGCCCTGGTTCGAACCACTTCGAATCTGAAGTTCCTCAGGCACTCCCAAGCCCGATTGGTGTACGGGGATCTCAAGGAGATCGACTCGATTTCCCTGCCCGAATTGGTGGACGTGATCGTGCATGCCGCAGCCCGGGTTTCCGACAACGCATCGATGGAGGAGTGTCGCAGCGATATCCTGGAGATTACCATGAAGCTGTGCGAGTGGGCGCTGCAGCACTGCAGGCGCCTCAAGAGATTTGTCTATATCTCCAGCGCTTTGACACTCGGGTACTGCTCCGACCATATCTCGGAACAGAATCCCGGACATTCGGCGGATTATGTGCCGTATAACTACATGAAGAAGAGGACGGAGAACGTCCTCCGGGACACATACGCGAAGAGAGGTTTGCCCCTGGTGATCATGCGCCCGGGAGACGTGTACGGTCCGCGGGATCGCACCTCCTGCGAGCTCATGCTCAAGGCGGCGGAGCGCAATCAACTGATAATCGTGGGCAGGGGCGATAAGACATTCGGTTTCTGCTACCCGGCCAATCTCTGCCAGGCGGTGCTGGCCGCGGTGCAGACGGAGCGGGCTGTCGGACAGGCTTACACGGTCACCAATTCCGTGCTCCCAACGTGGCGACAGTTCTTTTCCGCTCTGCGGGAGGCGGTGGGTAAGCCGCAGCGCATCTATATCCCCGTACCGCTGGCCATAGGCGTGGGGCTTTTTATGGGAGTGCTCAAGCGTCTGATTCCGGGATTCTCTCCGTCGCTGAATTATTATCGCCTGCGCCGCATCACCTGCCAGACAACCTATGATATCTCCAAAACCATCGCGGAGTTGGGGTATCGCCCGGATGACGATTTTTCCGCGCAGGTCCGAGCCACCATCGAATGGTACCAGAACGAACGGAAGGAACCGGAGCGATGAGTCGATTCTCCGACCTGCTGCTCTCCGTATCGATCGAGCCGACCTCTCTGCGGGTCGTGTATCCGTATCTGGCCGGTGCTCTCACCCTGCTCGTGACCGTGTTCTACCACGCCGCACTCAAGCGGCGCTACGGGGACGCCAAAGGCACCTGGCTGTACTTTGTTGCGTTTTTCGCGCTGGTTACGGCCGTGCCGCTGCTCCTCATCGTGTTGCTGGAAAGGAATCCGCTTCGCGTCTTGAGCGGCCTGGGGCTGTCGTGGGGTGCGTATCGCATCGGGCTGATTCTGGTCGCGGCGTTCATACCCATATCGGTCGTAATCGGCAATGTGGTATCGAAGACCGAGGAGATGCAGGCGTGGTATCCGTTTTCCAAGCAGGTCTGCGCCCGAACCGGCAGCTTTATCGTGTATGAGATCGGGTATCTGTTGCTGTACTACACAGCGTGGGAGTTTCTGTATCGGGGGATCCTGTTTTTCCCGCTGGTGAACAGTCTGGGCTTTCTACCCGCGGCGGCTCTTACAACCGCCCTGTCGACGTTGCACCATATCGGTCATCCGAGATCGGAGATTTTCGGCGCTCTGCTGGGAGGGATCTTGTTCGCCCTCATCGCGGCGGCGACCCGTTCGCTGCTGTATGCAATTGTGATTCATGCCATGATCGGCATCGTCAACGACAGCTTCATTTATGCCCGAACCGATAGGTTCGCACGGATCAGCGGATCCGGGACGCGGGATTGATTCGATCCTAAAGAATCACCCGGGCGTCCGCGCCGCCGCGTTTGCTCATCTTGGCAAACGTCTCAGCCTTTGCCTCCAACTCCCCCTCGAGGCGTTGTTGCGTTTTCTGGAAATCCTCTTCGATGCGGTAGGCCACGGCCTGGTAATCCTCGTAGCTCATCTGACCCCGGGCGTATTCCTCGTAGCGTAAAGGCGTGCCGAACGTCACAAAGTACAGGGTCTTCTTGAAAATCGTGTACGGGAATACCCCGCCTTTGCGGTCCTTGTAGTATTTGAAGATCATCCTGTTCGGCTCGATCATCAGATGAATGGGGTAGATATCCGCTTTGGCGTGGTGGGCGATGCGGATTCCGCCGGTTCTGGGCTTGACGTCCTCGCCGAAGTCGACGCCGTATCCCTTGAGCGAATAGACCAGGGGATGGTTGTCCCGTATAAGCCGGCAGGATTCTTCGATCATGCTTTCCCCTTTCCCCGGTTCCAGCTTGGGGAACCCGACGTTGCGAAAGATCCATCCGGCGATCGGATGCTTGAACGGATCCTGGTATACCACGACGTAGAAACGGTTGTCTGCGATATGAACCAGCATGGGCAGGTCGAAGGTCGTGGGGTGGCTGACGATGTAGATTCGTCTGCGCTGTTGGTTCCCCTCCAAATTTCGTTTCCCCGACATCATCACACGGCAGTGACCGCGCGCCCAGATATCGGAATACAGCTTGAGGAGCTTGTAATGAAAATCGTGACTCATCTATAGTTTCCCCTTCGTATGCGTGGTGTAGAAATCGATGCAGGCGGCGATGGCCTGATCCAATGAGATCTTTGGGTCGTAGCCGAGCTCCTCCCGTGCACGGGTGATGCTGAAACGGTGCGTGACCGCGCCGGAGTGAACCAGAGCCGGAGTCAGCTCCAGTTCCGCCGGCAGCCATCGCAGCACTCCGGCGAGAGGAAGGCAGAGCATTTTGGGAAAGGCCAGGAAACGCTCGGGCACGTTGCGTCCGTAGCGGGTGCGGGCCACCCGTGCCACCAGGCCCATGAACTCGGTGTAGAGCAGATTGTCCGCCGCCCGTCCGCTGATGATGTACGCCCGTCCCGCTTGACCCCGTTCTGAGGCGAGCCAGATTCCTGCGGCAACGTCCCCGGCCGCGACGAAGGACGTGGCGCCGGGAAGCGTGATGCGGAGCTTGCCCTGAGAGCTCAGGTATACGAGCCGGGTGATCGAAATCCCGATGTCCCCTCCGCCCACCGCGGTTCCGGGCAACACGATGGTCACCGGAACCCCGCGGCTTCGGTGCCGCTCCAGGGCCAGCTCGTAGCCGGCGAGTTTGGAATCGAAGTAGGGAACGCGGGAGCGCGACAGGAAACCGTAATCACCGCGCTGCGAGGAGTCCACCGCCTCCAGCGCCTCGAGGCGGTTGCGAAAGCAGATGGGGTTGGCCGGGCTCGCGTAACTGTTGTTGGTTTCGTCGGCCGGTTCGGCCCGCCTTTCCGTGGTTCCGAGCACATTGATCGAGGACACGTACACAAGCCGGCCGATGCCGTTCTCCAGCACGGCGTCGAAGACGTTGCCGGTACCGAGAACGTTTACATCCCAGCTGTACCGGGCGTTGGTGCGGGAGTAGTCCACCACACCGGCCACGTGAAACAACAGATCCAGATCCGCGGTTTTTTCCAAGACCTCTTCCCTCGAAGTTACGTCGAGATGGCGAAACGTCAGGTCGAGCCCCTCGGTCAGCGGGTTGTTCTTCCGGCGTGAGTAGAAGCAGACCAGCTCGTGGTCATGCGGAAACCGGTCGCGGATGTAACGGACCAGATTGGCTCCCAGGAAGCCGGCCGAACCGGTGATTCCGATCTTCACGTCCTGGATACCTTACGCGAGATCGATCTGTGGCCGACAGACAGCACGGCCGGCAGGACCACGATCGTACCAACGCAGGCGGCGGCCAGGGTGAAGGCCACGAGAAAGCCGAAGTAGCGAACCGGCCGGAACATGGCGAAGCCCAGAACCAGCAGGCCGGCGATAATGGAGACACTGGTAAGCACGATGGGCCGGCCCGTGATCGCCAGGGTTTTGCCGATGGCCGTGTCGACCGCACCGCCGCTCAGGGAGCGCTGTCTGCGGAACTGGATGAGAAAATGGATCGAATCATCCACCCCCACGCCTATGGCAATGCTGGAGACCATGATGGTGATCATATCCAGGGGGATGCCGAAGGCGACCATGAAGATGATATTAAGCATGACGCCGGTGGCCAGCGGAACCAGTGCATACAACCCAAAGCGAAGCGAGCGGAAGGCGGCTGCCGTAATCAGGAGAATGGCCGCCGCGGCCATGATCATGGATGTGAGGGAATCCCGCTTCAGGACATTGGACAGCGACAGATAACGCAGGATCGGGCCCCAGCGCTCAGCGGTGATCTGCGGGGGAAGGTAGTGCTGCTCGAGTTCATCGATGCGGCGAAGCAGATGCCGCAGCCCGATCTCATCGATGAACGCTCCCTCGGTGCTGTCGTAGATGCGCATGGTAATGGTGATGCTCGAGAAATCTTCGTTTGCGAAGAAGCCGAGCATGTTCTGATCCTGGGCTGCGAGGATCTTGAAGTAGCGGGAAAGCAGCAGGACCGGGGCGCGGGAAGAAGGCACGGAGTAACTTCCGTACATGATCTGATTGAGATATTTCAGGTATTGCACGAACGAAGAGATGTAGCTGATATCCGGGATCTCGGCCAGACTGCTCTCGAAGCGCGCAATCCGCTCCAGCACCTCCGTATCGAGGAAGTAGTTGGTTCGCTTCTCCGGAGCGGTCAGGGTGACGGATATCTCCTCGAATCCGCCGATCTTCTCGGTGAAAAAACGCATGTCCTGGACCACGCGGGCTCTGCGGGGGAAGTAGCTCATGGCCGCGGTGTTGTATTCGATTCTCCGCATAGCGAAAACGAAAAGCACCACCATCACCAGCAGCACGGCCACGATCGGGTAGCGCAGTTTCAGGGCGGCGCGGCCCAGCTTGGTGATCCCGCGCGTCAGCGGTCCTTCCAGAACCTGCCGGCTCTGCTTGGCCTTGGGATCCTTGAGGCGGAACAACAGAGCCGGGAAGAAGAACAGAGACAGAACGATGCAGGCCGCCACCCCGAAGGCGGTGGATACGGCGAACTCACGGGTTTGACGCATGCTTACCGCCAGCAGGCTCAACAGGCCCGCAATGGTGGTGAGACCGGCCAGGAGAATCGTCCTGTTCACGTGGGTAATGGACTCGGTGATCCACCGTTTGCCTTCATCGCCACTGCTGCGGCCGCCTTCACGGAAGTACTGGTTGAGAATATGGATGCTGTAGGAGCTGCCCAAAGCCAGTACCAGTGGGGGGATCACCACGCTGATCATGGACAGGGGAAAGCCGACCAGGGACATGAATCCAATACACCAGACCGTACCCATCAGCACGATCAGCAGGGGAAGCAGCACGGCGCGTTTGGCGCGAAAACCGAGGTAGAAGGTGATCAGGATCAGGGCCACGGCCAGCGCCAGCAGCCGCGAAAGGTCCCGGGTCAGGTATGACTCGGTGGTTTTCATGAAGGGGATCGTGCCGGTCGTGTAGGTGCGGTAGTACGTCTTGAGCGGGCTCAGGATCCCCTCGATTTCATCCATCAGCTCGGTGTAGTTGTCCGTGTTCTCCACGGGGAACAGGCACACCAGCGTGCTTCGGTCCGCAGATACGACCAGGTTCTCGGCGAAGGGGGTCTGTTCGATATTGCTCCGAAACGCATCCAGCTGTTCGGTTGTCCGCGGGGCTCGCCCGTCTGGCGAGAGCGGTTGGATGCCGAGGCGGCCCTTGGTCTTGGTGAAGGTGACGAGATTGAAGGGCGTGACCCCTTCGCGGATTTCCGGCAACTGTTCCAGGGCGGTGATTGCCCGATCCAAAGCGGCCAGAGCCTCGAGGGTAAACGGATCGTCCGCTTCGGAGGCGAATACAAAGTAGTTCTGGTTGACCCGCTCCCCGCCGTACTTGCGCATCAACTCCGTGACCTGCTCGTCCTCCGGCAGCAGGCTCTCCAGGTCGGGATCGATACGGATCTGCAGCAGCGCCGCGGCGAAGCCCGCGGTAATGACAACGCATATGAGGATCACGGCCAGCGAATGCCGGCGCACGAACTCGAGTATTTTATAGATCGGCGGCTTTTTCTCTTTCATGGGTAATACTTGAGTGTAAGCTGCGGTTGCTTGCCCTAAAATATAGAACAAAAACTTTCCCGCCGTCTACCGGCGCCCCGTCTACCGGCGCCCCGTCTACCGGCAGCGTTGCTTGAGGTTTGCATTCCCGGCCCCGCTTGCGCTACAGTAGGGCAGGAGGCAAGATCTATGATTCTCGGAGTGATGTCCGATTCGCACGATCATCTGGGCAATATAGGTAGGGCGGTGTCCGCATTTACCGACAAGAAGATCGGTGCTTTGATCCACGGCGGGGACATGTGTTCTCCCTTCGTGTTCAGGGAGCTCGGAAAGCTTAAGGGCTTCTGCCCGCGCATGTACGCTGTATTTGGAAACAACGACGGCGATCGTGTTTTGCTGACGGAGAAGGGTGGGGGTTTCTGTACCTTTCGCGACGGGGCATTCACTCTGGAGTTGGGGGGGCGGCGAATCGCGCTCATGCACTATCCCGACGTGGCGGAGAGTCTGCATCGAAGCGGCGATTTCGATCTGGTGATCTATGGGCACACGCACCGGGTACGAGTGGAGGGCCGGCAGCGGGTTCTGCTGAATCCGGGAAGCTGCGCAGGGTATCTGAGCGGGCGGGCCAGCGTGGCCGTGGTGGATCTTGAAACCCTGGAAGTCGAATTGATCGATTTGGATTGATTATGTGCAAAGGCGGGACTGCGAATCAGATCGGATCTGCGGGGCCGCCGGATGTTCCCTCCGCTTGCCGGAAGGCATTCACGGCGGCGGAAAAATCCGGATCGAGCCAGATTTTTCCATTGCGCAGATCCTCAGGCGTACGGGAACCGGTGAGCATCATCACCGAACGCAGCGTGTTTTCCAATTGATCCAGATATCGCACAACCGCGTCCGTTCCCCCTGAGACGGTCTCGCGAATCAGGGGCAGGGCCAGCCCGGCGGCGTGAGCACCCAGGGCGATGCACTTGGCTACATCCATACCGCTGCGTATCCCGCCGGAGGCCAGGATCTTGCCGCCGTGCGGTTTTAAGCATTCCAGAATAAACGCGGTGGGGATGCCCCAGTCTCTGAACTCCTCGGCCTCTTTGCGCTCCGTTTCCGGAACACGATACGCCTCCACCGTGACCCAGTTGGTGCCGCCGGCTCCGGCCACGTCCACGAAGCGCACCCCGGCGTCCAGCAGCGAGGAAACCGCAGCCGGCCGGATCCCGAATCCGGTTTCCTTGACGATGATCGGCAGCGGGCTGTGGTCGCAGAGCCCGGCGATCGCATCCCGGATACCGGTAAAATCCCGATCGCCCTCGGGCTGGAACAGCTCCTGGCCGGGATTCAGATGCACGACCAGGCTGTCCACTTCGAGTTTTTTTAGTAGCTCGATCAGTTTACCGTGCTCTTCGTCACGGATCTGGGCACCACCGATATTGGCCAGTACGGGTACATCCGGTGCCAGAGCTTTCAAATGAAAGTGATCGAACAGCTCGGGATGATCGAAGAGGATGCGGATTGACCCCATGCCGACAGGGTATCGCTTCAAGGCCGCGGCACGGGCCAGTTCCCGGTTGGCGGAAAAACCCCGCTCCGAGCCGCCGGTCATGCAGGAGATGAAGATCGGAGCGGCTACGGTATAATCGAGGAAGGGGATCTGCAGATTCAGCTGATCTGAGGATATTTCCGGCAGCGCGTCGTGGATGAAGTGCAGCGAATCGAATCCGGTGTATCCGCCCTCAACGGAGTACCGGGACGCGTCTGCGCAAATCGACAGGTGCTTCTCTTTGCGAAATCCAATCCCGGACGTCTGCTGCGAATGCGTACTCACGGTATCCATCCTCCCGTATACCCGAAAGATAGAACGATTTGGGCGGGAGCGCAACGTCTTCCAACATCTTCTCGTAGGTGTCGCGATCGTGTACGCCTCGGGTCCAGCGCTCATACTCGGAGAAATCGGCTTCCCGCGTCGAACGGAATATGCGGTCGAAGTCCCACGCTCGAATCACCTCCGGCGCACCCTCGGCTATCCTGGCCGCGTATACCATCATGGTATTGCCCGAACCGTAGGACGCCAGAAGCATGCGCTTGCCCACGATCCGATCGCCCAGATGCCGGAAACGGTCGTTCAGCAGGGAGGCGAGGAAGAAGTACATGGAGCCGGAGTAGATATTGCCGATCCGGGCCAGCGGGTCTACGCCCCGGTAAAATCCGCGTTTGTCTAAGAACTCTTTGACCTGCTGCTCGTCGAGATTCAGGTGCTTGTGCAGCAGCACGTTCATGGCCGATTCAGGCATGTTGCGAAACGGGGTGTGCAGTACGAAGAAATCGGTTGCTTCCAGGGCCTCGGAGGGCAGTTCTCCGATCCTCTGGGCGTGATCCAAAAAAGCTGCCTCCAGGTTGGCCCAGTACTGCTCCATCGAGTAGCGTCCCTTGACCTTGGCCGTGGTGGAACCCAACGGTCGAAAGAAATCGTCCACGTCCCGAGAGCACATACCGATGGTGGACAAGTCGAGCTCAAGCAGATTTGGTGATGTTTCCAGCAGTAAAGCCACCGAGCCGGCGCCCTGGGTAACCTCGGCAGTGGTTTCGGTTTCGTAGTGGGCGATATCGGTGGCGATCACCAGACCGGATTCAGCCGAGCGATTGCTCATACCCAGCATCCCACCCACGCTCAGAAGCGAGAGCGTAGCTCCGGCACAGGCGTGCTGCACCTGGAAGCTGGACAGGGAATCGGGGATCTCCAATCCGGCCCGCTGCAGCATCCCCTGAACGAAAGCGGAGAGGGGCTTGCTGTGGTCCAATCCGCTTTCGGTCCCCACCACCAGGTGGCGCAGGTTCGCCAGGGACACCTCGTCACGATCCTTCAACAGCCCGTAGGCGGCCTGGGCGGCCATGGTTGCCGGGTCCTCCCACATATCGGTGAAACGTATGGTCTTCTGCCCGGTTACCCGCAGCGCCCGGTCCAAGTGGCGCGCAAGTCTGGGATTGGATTCGGATCGTTTTTTTACCAACACGTCCAACTCGAGTCTGGACCGGGGAACGTAGATGTTGATATCGCTGATTCCGATCATTTTTTCGCAGATCATCATTCACCCGCCTTTCGTCGGCCACAGCGTACGGCCCCGATACTCTGACAATACTCTATCGCTACACATTTTTCCAGCTCCTGAAAAAATAACACAATACGAGTAAGGAGTCTACATAGTCTGCAAAGAACATATAAAATATTACGAAATGTGTTATGAAAGATCGATGCTTGGTTGAAAAATTCGTGGCCTTTAATCATGTGGAAATCTTGTTATAATGACTTTTGGGTTATCCTTCTTTCTGCAGAGGACCGGCGGATACCGAACGTTTTACGAATTGGGGGGCGTTGGTGAACAGAAAAGCGCTGGTGATTGGTGCCGGAGTCGGGGGCCTGGCCTCGGCCGCACTGCTGGCTCGGGAAGGCTTCGGCGTGACCGTGCTGGAAAAAAACGATTCGATCGGGGGGAGGGCACGCCTTTGGAAGCAGGCTGGTTTCCAGTTCGACATGGGACCCTCCTGGTATCTGATGCCCGAGGTATTCGAGCGCTTCTTTGAATTGTTCGGGCGCAAACGTGAGCAGTACTACCGGCTCGAGCAGCTGTCCCCCTACTACCGCGTTTTCTTTGCTCCGCAGCAGTGGGTGGATGTCACCTCGAATCGCCGCCAGGTGCTGGAGCTGTTCGAGAGCTTCGAGCCCGGAGGGGCGAGGAAACTCGAAAAATACCTCGATCGGGCGCAGTACAAGTATGACGTGGCCATGAAGGAGTTTCTGTACAAGAATTACGCATCGGTGTTCGATTTCCTCAGCGCCCGTATGCTGATCGAGGGAACCCGTCTGAACGTATTCGGTCGTCTGGACCGGTCGGTGCGCCGGTCGTTTCGCGACAGGCGGGCCCGGCAGCTCCTGGAATATGCCATGGTCTTTCTCGGTACCAATCCCCAGGACGCCCCCGCCCTGTACTCGATCATGAGTCACGTGGACCTGAATCTGGGGGTGCACTATCCCATGGGAGGATTGACCGCCGCGGCCGCTGGCATCGGACGTCTGGCGCAAGAGCAGGGAGCGGAAATCCGCCTGAGCACCGAGGTTCGGCGCATTAAGGTCGATGAGGCGCGCTCGCGGGTCACCGGGGTGGTGACCTCCGAAGGCGAGCTGGAGGCGGACGTGGTACTGATAAATGCGGATTACGCCTACGCCGAAACAGCGCTTCTCGATGCGCGGCACTGCAGTCTGCCTCCATCGTACTGGAAGCGCCGGGTGTTCGCCCCTTCGATGTTCATCCTCTACCTGGGTTTGAACAAGTGCTTGAAAAACACCGTGCATCACAATCTGTACTTCATGGAGAATTGGAACGAACACTTCGACACGATCTTCAAAGTTCCATCCTGGCCGCAGAAGCCGTGTTTCTACCTGAGCTGCATCTCCAAGACGGATGTGCAGATGGCGCCGGAGGGGCATGAGAATCTGTTCGTTCTGATTCCCGTGGCTCCCGGCCTGGATGACGGCGAAAAGTTTCGGGAACGCTACGCGGAACAGATACTCGAGCATATCGAGACGGTCATTGGGGAGGAGCTGCGTTCATCCATCGTGGTCAAGAGAATCTTTTCGCACCGGGATTTCAGCTCGGATTACAATGCCTACCTGGGAACCGCTCTCGGACTGGCACATACGCTGGGCCAAACCGCGATCTTTCGGCCCGCCTTTCGCAGTAAAAAGTTGGAAAATCTCTACTATGCCGGCCAGTACACACACCCGGGCGTCGGTGTACCCATGGTGCTGATCGCGGCCCAGGTGGCCGCCGAGCTGATCAAGGGAGGTGCGGTGTGAGTCTGGAGCGCATCCATTACGAAACATTCAAGCGGGGAAGCAGGACCTATTTCAACTCCAGCTTGTTCTTTCCCAAGACGGTGCGCCGTGACGTGTTCGCCCTTTATGGCTTTGTCCGCGTGGCTGATAATTTCGTGGACAGCACGCCCCAGGATGCAGAGGGTTTTCGGAGTTTCAAGGAGACCTACCACAGCGCCTGGAATGGCCGGCCCGCGAATGATCCCATCATCGATGCGTTCGTGGAGCTGGGCAGGCGCAAAAACTTCGATCCGGCCTGGACCGAGGCGTTTCTGCACTCGATGGAGCTGGACTTGAGCAAGAGGGAGTACAACAGCCTGGAGGAGACGCTGGAGTACATCTACGGATCGGCGGAGGTGATCGGACTGTACATGGTGAAACTGATGGATTTGGCCCCTGAATCCTATCCCCACGCCGAACGGTTGGGCCGTTCCATGCAGTATATCAATTTCATCCGAGATATCGACGAAGACCGGACCCTGGGCCGGCGCTACCTGCCGCTGGAAGGAATGCCGCTTAAGAGTCTGGATAGGGAGTACGTGCAGCACCATCCGGAACAGTTCGCCGAGTTCTTGCGCCATCACCTGGACAAGTACCGCGTCTGGCAGCGGGAGGCCGAGGCCGGATTCCGCTATATTCCCCGCCGCTATCTGATTCCCATAAAGACCGCCTCGGATATGTACAACTGGACCGCCCGCACGATCGAGCGCGATCCCATGATGGTGTTCCGGCGCAAGGTCAAGCCTTCGAAGCCGCGGATTCTCCTGTGCATATTGGGCAATGTCCTGGGAGCACGGTAAATCATGAACCTGTACCTCTGGATTTTGGTGATCATCGTCTCGATTCCCCTGATTCTTTCCTTCGACCGGAAAGTGCACTACATCAGCCGGTGGCCCGCCGTATTCGCCTCGGCCGGCATCGTTGGGGTGGTCTACATCGGCTGGGATATCCTGAAAACCGCGGCCGATGTCTGGGGCTTCGTGGAGCGCTACTCGGGAAGCGTTCGGTTGATCGGT
>Ga0272441_10007467_pt1 | contig 17755 bp, 16 predicted proteins | sample SSMProp6N_FD_193582 | JGI IMG/M metagenome (GOLD analysis project Ga0272441, IMG submission 193582) | Marine sediment archaeal communities from Little Sippewissett salt marsh, Falmouth, MA, United States - SSM-Prop-6N | ecosystem: Environmental > Aquatic > Marine > Wetlands > Sediment ... | reverse complement strand
ACTTCTTCGCCATGACGGCTCCACTTCGTGAAGGCCGTAGTCTATCCGGCCCGAGGGCGGAATTCTAGGGGAAATTGCGGCCCCGTTCGGTGCAGGCAGGCACGAATCCGGCCCCGGACTACTCCCGCGTAAGGGCAGTGATAACCTCTTCAAAGACAGGGCGGGGTGCCGGGCCCAGGAGCGCTATGACCTCGTCGGCCGTCACGGCCGCTCTCCGCCCGCGCCCGCGGCGTCACTCATCCCGTAGAACTCCGGCTTCGCCTCGCGGGACATGAGCTCCCTCACCGCCTCGGCGGGCGATGCGCCCTCGAAGAGGATGCGGCTCACCGCCTCGGCTATGGGAAGCTCGACACCGGCCCTGGCGGCGAGCACGAGGGCCGACTCCGTCGTGGGCACGCCCTCGGCCACCTGCTCGGTGGAGGAGGTGATATCGCCCAGCGACTCGCCCTCGCCGATGCGTATCCCCACCGACCGGTTCCGCCCGTAGGGCGAGAAGCAGGTCGTTATGAGGTCGCCCATCCCTGTGAGGCCGAGGAAGGTCATGGGCTTCGCGCCGAGGGCGACGCCGAGGCGGGCGATCTCTGCGAGCCCGCGCGTCAGCAGCGCCGCCTTGGCGTTGTCGCCGAAGCCCAGGCCGTGGCATATCCCCGCCGAGAGCGCGACCACGTTCTTGAGCGCGGCGCCCAGCTCGCAGCCGAGCAGGTCGTCGTTCGTATAGACGCGAAAGCGCGGCGTCATGAAGGCCTCCTGCACGCGCCCCGCGAGCTCCGGCCCGGAGGAGGCCGCAACCACCGTCGTCGGGAGGCCCCGGGCGACCTCCTCGGCATGGCTCGGGCCGAACATGCCGGCCACGGCGTTCAGGCCGAGGAGCTCGCGCGCGACCTCGGTAGGGCGGAGCAGCGTCCCCTGCTCGATCCCCTTCGAGACCGAGACGTAGCCGGCGCCGCGCGGCAGCGCGCCGCCGATGCTCTCGAGCACGCCCCGGATGTACTGCGTCGGAACGGCGATCACGACGAGCTCGGCGTCCGCAGCCGCCTCGGCGGCGTCGGCGGTAATGGTGAGATCGGCGGGCAGCTCGATGCCCGGCAGGAACTTCACGTTCTCGCGCTTGGCGCGGAGCTCCGCCGCGTAACCATCGAAGGCGCTCCAGAGCCTTACATCCCGGCCTCCGGAGTGGAGCACCAGCGCCAGGGCAGTCCCCCAGCCGCCGTCCCCGATGACGCAGACGCGCGAGAAGCTCATTCGGCCCTGCCCTCCCCTCCGGTGTCGTCGCTGTCGACGGCCGCCGGCGCCTTGACCGTCTGGCCGCGCCTGGGCTCGGTGCCCGCGCGCAGCCGGCCGATGTTGGCCCGGTGGCGCAGGATGATGAGAGCGGCCGCGACCGTCGCCGCCGCGACGAGCGAGATGTCGGCCTTTCCCGCGCCCGCGAGCACCGCCGCCGTGGCCGCCACCGATGCCCCCAGCGCCATCGACGCCACCGAGACGTAGCCTGTTCCCTTCGCCACCGCGGCCCAGACGAAGAGCGGGATGAAGACCCACCACTCCATGAGCGCCGCGAAAGCCCCGATGGTCACCGCCACGCCCTTGCCGCCCCTGAAGCCGAGCCATATCGGCCAGTTGTGACCGACGATGGAGAAAAGCGCGGCGATCGCCATCGCCCAGCCCAGCTCGGCCCCGCCCAGGTGCGTGCGCGAGAACTGCATCGCCAGCCGCGGCGCCAGCACGAGCGTCGGCAGAAAGCCCTTCGAGATATCGAGCAGCAGGACGATGCGGCCGATCGTCGGCCCGCAGGCGCGCTTCACGTTGGTCGCGCCGATGTTGCCGCTGCCGACCTCGCGGATATCCAAGCCCCTGGCCCTCGCGGCGAGGAAGCCGAAGGGGATCGAGCCGCACAGGTACGCCGCTCCCGCGACCATGGCGGTGGCGGCTGCGGGTGGGAGCTCGACGGCCATCGTGATCCCCGGGAAGCGGCTGCGAGGGGATTCTAGAGCCCCAGGGGCACGAGTCAAGGGAAATCGGCCGGCGCCCCTCCGGGCGCCGGGGCGTCGGGGCCGCCCTGCACCGTCCCTTGACAAATGGCCCCCGATGTAGTAAACGTTAGTGGGAGACGACGCCCCATCGCTTCGGAGACGAGCCCCTTGCCCGCCAACAGGCGCAGCCAGCGCAAGTCCGGACGGAGCTCGCGGGACGGCGAGTCAACCGGGCGCCGCTCACGCGCCGCCGGGGGGAGCTCACGGCGTTCGTCGCGCGAGAGCCGCCGTTCGGAACGCGTCAGCTCGCGCTCCGACGACCGTTCCTCCAGGAGGAGCCGCAGCACCTCCAGCCGGCGTGAGGAGCGCACCAGCCGCCGCGACGGCCGCGACTCGAAGCGCTCTCGCCGCCAGTCGACCCGCTCGAAGCGCGTCGACGACTACGACGACGACGATCCGCGCGAATCGCGCCGCATGCCCAGGCAGTCCGTCGGATTCATGGGGCTGAACCAGGAGCAGCAGATCTACGCCGGCGTCGGCGGGGGGGCGGTTCTCCTCCTGCTGCTCGGCGCCTTCTTCTTCATGGGGGGAGACAACGACGACTACGGCGCCAGGCGCCGCGCGCGGCGTAGCCGCATCGACCAGGTCCAGATGGGCGGCCAGGTCCAGCGCGACACCCCCACCACCCGCCGTCCCTTCCGCTCAACGCAGGAGCCCTTCAAGGGCAACCCTTACCAGACGGGCTTCGGCCGCGGCAACAGCTGGGCGAAGATAGCCTTCCAGCGCGGGAGCCCAACGCCGGAGCAGATCCGCCTCGTCGCCAGCAATATGACGGCGGATTACAACATGACCAGCGCTCAGGAGTCGGAGTTCGTCAGGGGCTTCGTGGCAGCGGCGAAGAAGTAGCGGATTACGGGAATGAGACGGCGGCGGGAGGCGAAGGCCCCCCGCCGCTTCATTTCGGCAACGGGCGGTGCGAGAAGGCGGGCGCCTCAGATGGCCGCGAGCGTCTCGTCGCCGGACTGCGACTTCCAGTTCTCCATCGCCGCCTCGATGACGGTGTTCTGGCAGGCGATGATGTTGACGATCGGGTTCTGCAGCCACGTCAGCAGATCCGCGTCTGCCGACTCCTTCTTCAGCTGACCCGACGCGGCCAGCCCCTTGACACAGTCGGCCATGAAGGACGCGCTCTCGTCCGCCTCGCCCTTGGTCCAGGTATCGAGTGCCATCTGCCCGCACTCCTGCGGGTCGGTGCGGTCGACGTCCATGGGCAAACTCCTAACGCGGGGGCTATCGGGTTCTGGAAGCGGATGATAATCGGCCCGCGGGTCCGAGTCAAGTGGCCGGGCCGCAACGGAACGGCGCCGCCCGGATTTTTCCGCCACGGGACGGGGGTCTCGGGCGTCTAAGTGGTGGATGGCGGACATGATGCTCTCCCGCCGTGATCCGCCTCCATTCGCCCGGGGCGGGGGCCGGGTTGGCCCCCGCCGCGGGTGGCCCGGGACCCCGGGTCTTCTGCCCACGCCCCTTGCGCCCGGCCCCCCGCGTGTTATACTCCGATGGCGAGACGCGCGGAGGGAACATGCTTTTCCTCCTCAGCTCCAGATACCGCTGGCCGATGGGCAAGACGAAGGCCGGCAAGGCCGTCTACCAGAAGGACTTCGTCCACATCGGGCTGGGGATGCTCGTCGTGGCGAACATCTTTGTCGCCATCGCCGTCTGCGAGGGCCGAGGGACCGGCCGCCTCGAGGCGTGGTTCATCCTGGCCAACCCGTATTCGATCTTCTTCGTCCTGGCGGGATTCGCGCTCCTCTTCTTCCGGAGGCGGCTTATCTTCGACCCTGTCGAAAGGACGCTCCGCCACACCAACCGCGGCCTGCTCGGCAAGAGCGAGAAGCAGTACAGCTACGACCAGGTGAAGGCCGAGATCGTCCGCCCGGGCGCGCGGCTGGCGCTTCGCATCACGATGGAGGGCTTCCACGCCGATATCGCGAGGGCAGCGAAACGCTCCGACATCGACGAGATCGCCGAGGAGTTCGCCCGGGATACGGGGCTGGAAGTCAAGGCGAGGGCGTAGGGGCGGGCGACGCCAACCGGTCATTTTCTTCCGATTCCGTCTAATACGCCCCCCCGTGATCCGACTTGACTACGGATCCTCCGCCGTGGCAAGCGCGGCGGGGGCCTCCTCCTGGCCCTCTCCCGGTCGGCTCCCCCATCCTCGAGCCGACCGGCCTCCGAACCACCCCGGAGGCAGAGGGCCTTTTTTTATGACGAAGAAACGGGGACGCGCGCAGGCGCGCCCCCGCATCACGGAGGATGACGTCTCTATGCGATGCCGCCGCTCAGGCGGTCTTGCTCAGCTTGCGGATCTTGAAGACCCAGGCGCCACAGTTCGGGCAGCGGCCCACGAAGGCCGTCTCCACGTTGGCGAACTTGTATTCGGCGCACTTCTCGACGCGCTGGTGCCTGCTGCAGGCGGTGCAGAAAACATCGGCTTTCTCGAACTTGATCATCGCCCCCCCCTTCGCCACTCGCCCTTCCGGGCGAGAGTGATATCGGCCGGGAGGGACGGACGCCTTCAGCATTTCACGGCTAGTATATCGCGTCCTTCATCACGGCCAGCGGCTCGTCGCCGGAGTACTCGACGGTGCAGCCGTCGATGACGCGCATGCCCTCGCGCCCGGCCGACGCCGAGAAGGCGGGCTCGCGGAGCTCGATGCGGAAGGTGTACGGCGGCTCGCCGAAGCCGAGGGGCTCTATCTCGCCGAGCTTCGACAATCCCTCGGCGACGCGCTCGCGGATGAGCTCGCGCGCGGCCGGAGGCGGCATGTGCACGGCGGAGAGCTCCGAGACGTCCTTCTTCACTGGCGCGGTGACGATACCGGGGACGAGTTCCTCGGCCTCGCGGCATGCGAGCTCGCCCCCCGAGACGCAGACCGTCGGCACTCCCATCGCGGCCGCGCCGAGCACGGTCGCGCCGATCTCGCCTATGGAGCTGCCGCACCACTGCCACTCCTTGACGCCCTTGCTGAAGGTGTGCGAGAGCGTCGCGCGCGGCGTGTCGGCCATGGCGTGGGCGCCGATGAAGACGGCCGCGTCGTAGCTCCCGTCGAGCTCGGCGAGCCACGTGGGGCGCTTGGCGCCGCGGAAGAGGAGGCACCTGGGGTGAATGTCCTCGACGAGCAGCATCCGCCCGCCGCCGTGGGCGTCGTTGACGAGGACGTGATCGAAGCCGGCGTCGAGGGCCCCGTCGACGGCCGCGTTAATCTCGCCCGTGCAGAGCCGCCTGTGTCGCAGGCGCTTGGCGCAGGCCACGGCGTCGGTGGAGCTGCGGTCGTCCCACTCGTCTATCCCGGAGACGCCCTCGTAGTCGGTCATGATATAGAGCTTGGGCACGGCCAGCCCTCCTAAGGTGACGACGGGCGAACTTACCGCGATGCGCCGGCGGCGTCAAGCGCCCCGGCTGGAGAGGCTACTCCTGCTGGAGGATCATCCCCAGGAGCTTGGTGTGCCAGGAGCGATCGCGCCAGAGGCGCACGAAGAGATGCATCGACCTGAGGTCGTCCTCGCCCGGCTCGAATGCGTACGGGTAGGCCCCGCGCGACTTGACGATGCCGCGGGCTTTCCACTCGTTCAGGACCTTGACGACGTCGGCGGGGGTCAGCTTCAGGGCGGCGGCCATCGACTTGGGGTTGAGGACGTCCAGCTTTCTCTGGATTATGTGTATCAGCACCTCCTGGTGATGGCGGCCCCGGATGGCCAGCTTGATGAGCTTGGTCATCTCCTTCTCCTGCTTCGCCCGCTGCTCGGCGCGAAGCGCCTGGCGCTCGGCCTGAGACTTCGGCTTCTGGGCTGGGGACTCTATGACTCCGCTGGAGCCGGGAGGAGCGAGCTCGCTCTGCCGCTGCGAGACCTTCTTCTCGATCGCGGCGCGGACCTGCTCGGCCGCCTTCGCTTCGAGGATGCCCTCGTCGACGAGGATGTCAGCGAGCGAGCGCTTTGAGCCGAGCTCCGCGCGCTCGGCGACGAGGTCCGCGACGCAGCGCTCCAGGTCCTTCTTGGAGGCCAGCTTGTTTCGCAGGATGACGCGCCCGAACAAGTTGTCGGCCGGGCTGACCTTGTCCGCACCGTCGAAGGCTACAGGGCTCTCAGCCATTTCTCTCCTCCGGCATGCATGCCGATGCTTCTTTGCGGTGATCGCTCGGTGAAGGTCGCGCTGAAGCGGGCCGCCTCCGAACGGAGATCGGCCCGCACGTGGGTTTATACACCAACTTCCTGCCGGTGTCAAAAAAGATTGCGGATCGGCCCCGCCCGCGAGCCCCTTGCAGCCCTGCGTCGGCGGGCGTATCATCTCCGGCATCAGCCTCGGCCGGGCGAGACCACCGGCCGGCAGAACAGGAGCCAGACATGCCCGAGGCGGCCGCCTGCAACCCGCTCCTCCGCACGCCGCTGTCGATCATCATCGACGACTCGTGCCCCGTCGTGAACCTCACCTACTACTGGATGCACCAGCGCAAGGCCTGGAAGAAGAAGTTCCACCCCGACGCCCCCGCAGACAAGTGGGAGCGCGACCCCGCGCTCGTCGACGCGGTGCCGCCGACGATCCCCTCCGACTTCGCGCGCAAGTGGGGAGAGTGGTGCGGCGAGGAGGGCATCCGGGGCAAGTTCAGCTTCATCCCGTTCCCGGCCGGCGTCGCGCGCATCGACCAGGGCATGGGGGAGTTCGGCGGCGACGAGTTCGACGCGTGGATGGAGGTCGGCCGCGACGTGCTCGCGCCCAACTTCGACCTGACGCCCGAGATGCTCACCCACTCGCATGTCGTCGACCTCGAGACCTTCGAACTCACTGACGAATGGGAGCAGGGCGAATGGGTCGATCCGCCCGTCGAGCCCCTGACCGATTACATCGCGACGGCGTTTCAACTGCTCAGGGACGCCGGCATCGAGGTCGAAGGCGTCACGAGCCCCGGCGCCTTCGGCAAGAAGAAGGAGCCCCAGCACGCGCGCGCGGTGCTCGACGCCGCGATGCGCGTCAACGGCGTCACGCGTCCGTTCTACTTCCTCTGGGTCAAGTCCGACGAGGATCCCGACGTGCCCATCTGGTACGCCGAGCCCGAGAAGGGCATAGCCATCACCTCGATCGTCGGCTGCACCGGCGACTGGTTCGGAGGGTGGACGGGCTTCGACGCCGGGAGCGCCGACCGCTTCATCACCGAGGACTTGGCAGGCGGCCGCCTGCCGCCGATACTGGCGAAGGAGCTCCCCTGCGTGCTCGTCAGCCACTGGGCCGGCTACTACTTCGGCGGCGACGAGGTGGGCTTCGACGTTCTGAAGGAACTCAAGCGCCGCCTCGACGCCTACGACCCCGACGGGTCGAAGACCATCTGGATGAAGAACTCCGAGATCGGCCACTACTGGATGGCGCGGGAGCTGAGCGAGATCACACCCGCCGCCGACGGCGTGACCGTGACGACGCGCTTCCCCACGGAGAACTTCACTCTGCGCCTGGACGGCCCCGCGCGGGGCGTTCGCGTCGACGGGAAGGATATCACCGAGGCCGGCTCCAGGGCCGCTTTCCGCTCGGGGAAGTACCTCGCCGAGGGGGATGACGTCTATGTGGCCTTCGACCTGGCCGAGGGCGAGACGAAGGTGGAACTCATCCGTTAGGGGACGCAGGCGGTGGACAAGCTCGTCATAGGCGTGTGGCAGGGGCACTGCGCGGAAGGCGACCTCGCAGCCAACATCGCGCGCACCGAGAAGGTGATAGACGAGGCCGGCGAGGCCGGGTGCGACTTCGTCTGCCTGCCCGAGACCTTCCTGTCCGGCTACGGCACGGTCGAGGCCGTGCAGGCGGGGGCGATGGGGCTCGACGACGAGCGTCTCGCGGCGCTGGCCGAGCGCGCGGCCGAGCGGGACGTCGCGACGCTCGTCGGCATCAGCGAGCGGCGCGGCGACGCGATATTCAACACCCAGGTGGTCCTCGACGGCGGCGGCGTGGCGGGCCACTACTCCAAGACGATGCTCACCGGCGGCGACGCCAATACCATGAAGTTCGGCCTTGACGACGAACTGCCCGTCTTCGACGCCAGGGGCGTCCGCTTCGGCATCATCATCTGCCACGACTCGTCCTTCCCCGAGGTGGCCGCCACCATGGCCTGGAAGGGCGCGCGGATCATCTTCAGCCCCCACTACAACTCCATCCCGCGCGAGGCGATGGACGAGCACCGCATCGCCGTCCGGAGCAACCACGTCGGGCTCGCGGCGCACTACGGCGTGGTGGTGGCGCGCTCGAACGTGGTGGGCGTCAAGGACGGCGGCAAGCGTCTGGGTTACGGCGACAGCGCCATCTTCTCGCCGCTGGGGGCGCCCCTCGCCGAGGCGGGCCTTTTCACCGAGAAGCTGGTGACGGCGGACGTGGCCGGCTGGCTCGGGAGGCACCGCTGGCGGAGGCGGGCCGAGCTCCGGCCGGCGATCATCGACCAGTGGGCCGGCGCCGCCAGGGCCTTCCTGGAAAACCCCGGGAGCGAGGGCTGACGGGGCCCCACCTGAGCCGAGGATGCAGTGCTCACTCGCGGCCTAGGAGGCCCATTGCTGAGCCGCCGCGCGCGGCGCCATACCAGGCCAGCAGCGAGGAGTTCCCGGCCAGGGCCTTGCGTCCGGGGGCCCGTGTCGAGTATATTCGCTGTGCACGCTCATCGGGGCAACCTGAACGGAATATGGACGTGGAAAGCGACGAATCATCCCAGGAGGCCTTCGCGCTGGCGCTCATGCACCGGTCCGCGATGATGGCGGTGATAGTCGCCATGGTCAGGGACCTCGACGCCGCGGAGGACATATTCCAGGATACCATGCTCGAGATCGTGCGCAGCTTCGACTCCTTCGAGACCGACCGGGACTTCCTGCCATGGGCCAAGGGCGTGGCCAGGAACATGGTGATGCGGCACTGGGCGTCGGGGTCGAAGAAGCTGGTGAGCATGGACCGACGGATGCTCGAGACCGCGGCAGAGGTCATGATGGCCGACCTCGCTCCGGACGTATGGGAAAGCGAGAGGACGGCGATGCGCCTCTGCCTGCAGCGGCTGACCGACAGGCACCGGGAGCTCTTCCTCCTGAGATACGGCGAGAACCTGAAGGGGCCGTCGCTGGCGGAGAAGGTCGGCATCAAGGTGAAGTCCCTCCGCACGACGCTGCTCCGCATCAGGAGATTCCTGAGAGAGTGCATCGACGCGAGACTGGGGACGGCCGCGGCCGGCGGGGAGCCGTCGCATGAGTAGGGAGTTTGAGAGCCTGCTTGCCGACTACTTCGACGGCGCGCCCGACGCCGCGTCGCTCTCGCGGCTGAGCGAGCTGCTCGAGCGCGAGAGCGCCCTGAGAGACAGATTCCGCCGCGAGGTCCGTATGCACGTCCTCTTCCGGGAGATCGCCTCGGAGGCCCTGGCCGCCCGACATGAGGTCGAGCTCGCTCCCGCTGGCTACGGCGCGGCAGCCCTTCGGTCGCCCGCCCCTCCGCGGAGGCGCACCGGCTGGCGCGGCCCCCAGAAGCGGAGAGCCGAGGTCGCGATGCTCAAGTACGTGCTCGTGCCCCTGGCCGCGGCGGCCGTCGTGCTTCTCGCGTATCTGCTCGGCCGCTCGAACGGCACCAGCCGGGCCCAGAGGCCCGGGCCCGAGCCGCGCAGGGAGGTCGTGGAGAGGCCCCCGGCCGTCGAGACACCCTCCCCCGCCCAGGCCCGGGAAGAGTCGCTGCCCGAGGCCCCGTCCGCCGCCCGAGAGCCGTCCGGGCCCGTAACTCCTCAGGCCCCCGAGGAGCCACCCCCCGAGCCGGCCGTCTTCGACATTGTCGAGGAGACGCCGCCCGCGACGGCTGCGGAGGTCGAGCCCTTCACGCCCGAGCCACCAGCTTCACCGACGGCACTCGTCGAGAAGCCGGAGCCGCCGGCCGTGAAGCCGCCTTCTGTCGCCAGGCTGGCGCAGTCCTCCGGGCGGGTATTCGTCTTCACCGACGCAATGTGCTCCGACGCCGTCTCCGAGGCAGGGCAGGACATACTGGAGGGCCAGACGGTCCTCGCGGCCGGCGCGGCGAGCTCGGCCGTCGTGGTCTTCCCCGACTCCACCAGGATCGAGATGGCCGGCGACTCCGAGGCCAGGTACTCCGCCGCCGACGCCAAGGCCGTCTTCCTCGTGAAGGGCGAGCTCGTCGCCACTGTCGCCCCGCAGGCCAAGGGCCGGCCCATGACGGTCACGACGCGGCATGCCGAGGTGCAGGTGCTCGGGACCATCTTCGCGCTCCGCTGCGACGCCGCTTCGACGCGGCTCAGGATCGACGACGGCGTGGTGCAGTTCACGTGCCTGGCGGGCGGGAGGCGCATCAATCTCCCCGCGGGCTACGAGGCTGTGGCAACCAAGGGCGGGGGCCTGGCGGCGAAGCCTTTCCTGGGGCCCAACATGGTGAAGGATCCGGGGTTCGAGAAGAACGCCCAGGGATGGCAGGTCCTCAAGGGCCGCACGGGGAAGCCCGCGGTCGGTCCGCTGCAGGTGCACTCGGGCCAGGCCGCGCTGCAGGTGCCGCAGACCAAGTGCAGTCCGTGCGTCGTCCAGTATGCGAAGGTCCGGGGCGGCGCGACCTACGAGGTCATCGGCTGGGTAAAGGCCGGGAACGCAGAGGCCGAGATCGCCATCGTCTTCCGGAAGCACTCGGGGATTGAATACTGGGGCAAGACGGTGATCGCCAAGGTGAAGGGTGCCACGGGGTGGACGCGCGTCCACAAAACGGTGACCGCGCCGAAGAGCCCCAAGCCTCAATCCGTCAAGATAGTGCTCTCGTGCGGTAACGGGCCCGCCGGGACCGGATCGGTGTGGTTCGACGACATCTACTTCGGGGAAACGATCAAGTGAGACGTCGAATGCCCGCCGAGAGTAGGCGCGGGCCGACAGGATGTCGGGTTCTTGTGTCTTCGTGCTACTGTAGTGCGGAGGGAGTTCCCTTGCCCCGGGTCTTGGGCCCGGAATAATGGGGTCGAAACGCCGCGTCAAGGGCGTTTCCCCGGCCGGGTTAACACCCTTGATCTCTCACTTACTCAATCAGTACAATGTATCTCAAAGATGCTGGCGTTGGACAGCGGCGTGTCAACGGGGCACGCGCGCCCCCTCCTGGCCTTCCATAACGCGAAGCGCCAAAGCACCGATCCGCGCGCGGATTCGCCGGCGAGAGGCTGAACCGGTGACTTATCCTCATATTATGGAGGGAGGTGACTTCTCGGGGGGGGCGCTATAAGCGAAAGCTGGAAACCGGGGTTTCGCCTGTGGATTCGCGCTCGAAAGGGCGGGTGTGAATAAAAACATTCTAGGGTGAGGGGGGACGATGTTTTCTGACGGGCGGGGACCTGATGCCGGCCGCGAGGAGAAAAGGGGGACATGTACGTCGCTGGCTGTGAGCACAAGGGGCCGACGGGAGCGGCGATGATCCTGAACCGCGGCCGCGCCCTGCAGCGCCGTTACGTGTCCCCCTTTTCGGCTGCGTTGTGCCAACACCGTGGGGACACGAAAACCGCCGCCGCGCCGGCAGCGCAGCACGCGTCGCGGGGGCGCTCGTACAAGCATGCGTCGTCGCGGGAGTATCATGTCCCCACGGCTTGGCTTGGGGAGGGGTTAGAAGCCGCCGGGCTTGCGCCCGGCACTGGTGTTCGGAGCGCGTTATAAGCGAAACGCGGAAACCGGGGTTTCGCATGCGAATTCGTGCTCGAAAGGGCCGGTGTGAATAAAAACGGTCTAGGGTGAGGGGGTATGATTTTTTCCGGGCCCCCGAGAGGAGGCGTATACGATAGCTGACGGACGGGGCTCACCGGCCGAGCCAGGCGCCGTGCCTTGGCGGAGTCCGGGGCCCCGTGAAGGGGAACGCGGGAGCGAAGGCCTTGCGCTTCGAGAAGTCCGGACGGCGACGGCCTGAGTTCGCCCCCGTCAGTACCCGAGCAGTGCCGGTTGCTGAGGAGAAGCGGAAAAACTCCCGGCACATCATTCGTGGAGCATTGGCAGTCGAGTCCGGAGAACGGAGCGATGGTTGAGATCGAAGACAGCTGCGTCCGCCCGCTCCCGCATGGGGAGGAGGCCCTGACATGCCGCCCTGACGAGAAACCCGTCCCGGCGGGCCGCTCCCGAGCGTCCAATATCCAGCGGCCCCGCAGCGCCCTTCCCTTGATGGGAGGACGGCGGTATAATGTGCTGAGGGACGCCTGCCGGCTCCCCCGGCCTTCAGCCCGGGGGCCAAAGGAGGCGCAGCCGAGGAGTCTGCCGATGGCATCGACCTTCAGGCAGGGGAGCTTGGTGGCGGCGCTCGCGATTCTGGGCGTCCTCGCCACGGCCCGGGCGGACATAATCACCTTCACCGACAACTCCAAGCTCGAGGGCAAGGTCATCGAGCGCGTCCCGCCCGGCCCCTGCAAGACCTGCGCCGGCACGGGCAAGGTCGACTGCCTCGACTGCGGCGGCACCGGGCGCTTGAAGGGCGTTCCCTGCCCCGTCTGCCACGCGACGGGCAAGATCGCCTGCAAGGACTGCAACGGCACCGGGCGCGACGCGGGCAGGCTGGTCATGCTGCTCAAGGGCGGCATGAAGGTGGCCTTCTCGATGAGGGACGTCGCGCACATCGAGACGAAGCAGCTCGACCCGAACGCGCTGCTCACGCGCGAGGAGTTCTACCGCAAGCGGCTGGAGGAGCTCAAGGCCGACGACCCCAAGCAGCAGTTCGAGCTGGGCGGCTGGTGCTTCGAGAACAACTTCCACGACAGGGCCTACAAGCACCTGAAGAGGGCCGCCGACCTCGAGGAGCGCTACCGCCGCCAGGCGGGCCCGTTCCTCGAGAGCCTGCAGGGCCGTTTCGACTCGGCGGCCAAACGCGAGCTCGGCAAGGCCATGGCGCTGCTGAAGCGGAGCGACTTCGTCGCCGCCGCCGAGGCCGTCGAGAAGATCGTCTCCGAAAGGCGCGCCGCGCCCTTCGTCACCGACGCCAAAAGGCAGGCGGCGCACATCAGGAAGTTGTTCCCCGCCATCGCGGCCCTCTACGGGGAGACGCTGCCGGAAATCGCCTCGCGGGCGCGCCGCCGCGCCAGGACCGCCTGCGCGGTCTGCAAGGGCGGCGGCAAGATCAGGTGCGCCAAGTGCCTGGGCTCGGGCGACGGGCCGTGCCCCAGGTGCGAGGGCGTGGGACGGATCGTCTGCGACAACTGCAACGGGACCGCGAGGCAGCTCTGCCCGAGATGCCTCGGCACCGGCAAGGAGCCGCGGAGCTCGACGACCATGGGCATCAGCACCGTCTGCAGCCGCTGCCGCGGGCGCAAGACCGTCGAGTGCACCGTCTGCAAGGGCAAGCGCTTCAGCGTCTGCGACAGGTGCGGCGGGACGGGCCGGATCAAGGGCGGCTGCCAGCGCTGCGGGGGGACGGGGGCGCTGTCGTGCCCGGCCTGCCTGGGGACGGGGCTCACGAAGGTGACGGCCTTCCGCTGGGGGCCGGTGCCGAACAAGCTCAAGCGCGAGGTCGTCGTCGTCAGGCGCAAAGGCCTCAAGAGCGTCTGGCAGGGGTCGAGCCGCGGGGCCATCATCACAGTGGTGCCGTCGGAGCTCATCTTCAGCGGCGCGCTCAGGTCGCAGCTGAACGCCGTCACCGGCAAGAGCCACCGTTACCTCGTCGCCTGCATCGACAACCGCGAGGGGGCCAGGCTCATCCGCTTCTCGCCCTCCGAGCGCACCGTGAGGCTCGTCCTCGACGACGCGACCCAGGCGGACATGATTCCGACGGCCGAGCTCGTCAAGAAACTCGCCGGCGACGAGGACCTCAGGAAGGCCGCCGCGCAGATATCGGAGGCTGAGATCCTGCCCGGCGTCATGGGGAACGTCGTGGCCGTCGTGGGCGCCGAGGTCGACCCCGCGCGCATCAAGAACGTTTACTGGGGACGGACCGATCCGCTGAAGCTCGAGCACCGCTTCCTCGACGGCAAGGAGGCGGAGGACCTCAGGAAGGGCCTCCGCTGACGGTGCGCGGGCCTCAGTATCGCTCCCGGCGCAGGTCCGTCGTGCTCCCCGCCTGCGACGGGCTCGCCCCGACGATCTGGGCGCGCCGGATCGCTGCCTCGCCCCCCTCGCCCCCCTCGCCCCGCCCCCCGCAATGCCGACGCCGTGCGCGCCCCGCCCTACAGGCTCGCGAGGTAGTCGATGCCCTTCTTCAGGCCGAGGTCCGGGTCCTCCTTGCCCTCGTACTCGAGGCAGTACCAGCCCTCGAAGCCGCCCTCCTTCAGCGCAGCGAGGATGCCGGGGAAGTCCAGAGACCCCTCGCCGACGGCGGTGCCGTAGCGCTCGTCCTCGGAAACGAAGGAGTCCTTCAGGTGCGTGTGGAAGACCCGGTCGGCGCCGAGCTTCTCTATCGCCGCGATGGGGTCGACGCCGTTGACGAAGAAGTTCGACGTGTCGAGCGTCATGCCGAGGTTGGGCGAGCCGACCTCGTCGATGATCCGGTACATGCCGTCGAGGTCGCAGCCGAACTTCCCGTGCGACTCGATCGCCAGCTTGACGCCCCGGTCCTCGGCGTGCTCGCATCCGACCTTGAGGCAGCGCACGACCGCCGCGACGCACTCGTCGAAGGTGCGCCCCTCCGGGACGCGCCCGCCCGAGAAGATGCGGCTGACGCTGACGCCGTAGCGAACGGCGAGCTCAGTGGTGGCGATGACGTGCTCGATCATCTGGCGGGCCTCGTCGTCGTCGAACTTGAGGAAGTCGGTGCCGGGGCTGATTGCCACGACCTCGATACCCTTCGACTGCGCGTACTCGATCTGCGCGGCGATCTCGGCCTTGGTGAAGAGCAGGTCCGCGTGATGGCACGGCCCGTGCTGGATGAGCTCCACGCCCTTCAGGCCGAGGGCCGCGAGATGGTCGATGACCTCGTTCTTCGGCATCGCCTTGTAACACCAGGTGTTGGCGGCGAGTTTCAGCTCCATGGTTATCTCTCCCCTGAGTTGCCCGAGTTGCCCGGGGCGCTCCCGGCGCGCCCGGGCCCGGCCAAGGATAGGCTGGCGGCGCGGGGGCGTCAAATGACGTTGCCCCGGCGGCGCGGCGCTCCTCGGCCCCGCGCCTGGCGGGCGGCCTCAGCCGGCGAGCTCGACCTGCCCCGCAAGCGCCTCGACGTCCGCCGGCTCGACCTCCCCCGGCAGCACATGGCGCAGGCGCGCGGCGGCGACGGCAACGGCGTAGCGCAGCGCCTCGCGCGCGTCCGTCTCTCCGCGGTCGACGGCCGCGAGCCACCCCGCGAACTGCGCGTCGCCGGCGCCCACTGTGTGGACGGGGCCGGTCACGGCGCACCGCGCCCGGAGCGTCGAGCCCGGCGTCGCGAGAAGGGCGCCCTCCGCGCCCGCCGAGATGAGCGCGCTGCCGACCCCGCGCGACAGCAGCTCGGCGACCTGCTCGTCCACGTCGGGCACGGCCGCGTCGGGATACCTGATGGCGTGCCACTCGGCGAGTTCACTGCGGTTCACGCGCACGCCGTCGGGCGCCGTCCGGGCTGCCGCGGCGAGGGCCTCGCCGGAGGTGTCCACGTAGATCGCAGCGCCGCGACCTTTCGCCTCCGCGAGCATCGAGCCGACGGCCTCCGGCGACATGCCCGGAGCGGCCGAGCCGCTCACGGCGAGGATGTCGCCCGGGGCGAGGCGCTTCGCCACGTACTCGCTCAGCTCCGCGAGGGCGTCCGCCGGCACGGCGAAGCTGAGGTAGGTGATGTGGACCTCTTCGCCGGAGCTCTCGAGCACCACCGTTGTGGCGCGACGGGTGATTTCGGCGACGGGTATGAGGTCGCACTGCACGGGCAGAGCGCGCAGGCTCTCGCGGAAGTAGCTCTCCTCGCCCGCGCCGACGAAGGCCGCCAGGCGGCACTCGACGCCGAGGCGCCCGAGCGTGCGCGCGACGTTAACGCTCTTGCCCGCCGCCTGGCGAGCGACGAGGCGGCCGCGGTAGTGCGAGCCGGGCACGAGCTCCGGCACCGCGATGCACTCGTCGACCGACAGCGAGAACCCGAGGACGGTTATCATGCGGCTCTCCGCTCCGGGGGCCCGGCCCCGTCACCCCAGGTCCGGCGGCACGATGGCGCCGTGCTCGCGCAACAGGTCCCGGATCGACTCGATGCCGAGGTCACGCATCTCGAGGCGCTCGCGGGCGGAAAGCGCCGCCATCGCCCCCGCAGCCTGGCCGATCGCCATGCAGCTCCCCTCGACGCGCAGGGCCGAGTTCGCCAGCCGGTCGCTCGAGATGCACCTGCCGGCGACGGCGAAGCCATCGGCCCCCGCCGGCAGCATGGCAGCGCGCGGGATCTTCGGGTAGACGCCCGGCTCGGGACGGTGCCAGTCGACACCCCTGCCGTCGTCGATGTGGAGGTCGACCGGGTAGAGAGAGTAGCAGAGCGCGTCGTCGTACATCCGCCCGGACGTGTAGTCGTCGACGGTGACGGTCCCGTCGCCGCGGATGACGGCCGTCTCGCGTATGCCGCACTCGGGGGCGAAGTACGAGGCGCGCACGTTCTCCAGGCCCGGCTGGCGGCGGAGGAAGCGATACAGGCGCAGGAAGGCCTGCCGGCCGGCGAGCTCGGCGCCGGTTCGTCCCTCGCTCGTAGCGCCGTCCACGCCGCAGATGTGGCCGCAGTTGCCGCCGCCGTAGCGCAGATAGGCGGCCACGTCGACGTTGGTCAGGTTCCACGTGATGTCGGTGGGGTGGACCTCGCCGGCTGCGAGCGCCTCGTCGAAGGCGCGCTGCACGGCTTCCATGTCGACGGCGCCCGCGTCGTAGCCCGTCAGCCGGAAGACCTGCGTGCCGGGCTGGCAGGTCTCGGGGTAGACGACCTCGAGCCCGGCGAGCGCCGCGGCGTTGGCGTCGCCGGTGCAGTCGACGACGACCCGGGCCGTCTCCTCGCGCAGGCCGGTCTTGGTGCAGAGCGTGACCGACCAGCCGTCGCCGCCGTGAGCGAGGCCGGCTATCATCGTGTGCATCAGCAGCGCCGTGCCGGAGTCGAGCACGGCCTCGTCGGCCAGGGCCGCGTAGACGCACGGGTCGATGTGCACGCCCTTGACGTAGCTCTCCTCGACGGGCTCGGGGTGCTCCGGAGGGGCGTGGCCGCACTCTTCGAGGCACTTCGAGACCAGCTCCCACCCGATGCCCGCCACGACCTGGCGGCCCCATGCGTGGAAAAGCGAGACGAAGGAGACCCCGCCGTTGGTCATGGTGCCGCCGAGGACGCCCGTCTTCTCGACGAGCAGCGTCTTGGCTCCGGCCCGGCCCGACTGGACCGCGGCGACGACCCCCGCCGTGCCGCCCCCGATGACGATGACGTCCCATGCGCTCATGTCGATCCCTCCGCAGCTCGGGCCGCGCTCAGGATATACAATCGGCGCGGGAGGGTCAAGGAGGCCGGAGAGGCCGCGGGGCGACCGCCTTGCGGGCCGGTCGCGGATGGGTGTATCATTGTGGTCCGGGTCAGGGAGGAGGAGCGATGGACGGCGGGCGAGCGGAGATCCTGAACCTCTACGAAGGCCTTCGCGTCGCCGACGTGCGCGACGGCATGGACTGGCTGGCGCTTCACCACACTGGGTCGATGTCGCCGGCCATCCGCCCGCTCTGGCGGACGAGGGCCGTCGGCATCGCGCGCACGGCACGCTATCTGCCCTACGCGGGAGCGGCGCCGCCGAAGGACGCGAACGAATATACCGAATGGGTCGGCTGGTACTACCGCGAGGTCTGCCCGTATCCGTGGTTGAAGGAGA
>Ga0272441_10007466_pt1 | contig 17757 bp, 13 predicted proteins | sample SSMProp6N_FD_193582 | JGI IMG/M metagenome (GOLD analysis project Ga0272441, IMG submission 193582) | Marine sediment archaeal communities from Little Sippewissett salt marsh, Falmouth, MA, United States - SSM-Prop-6N | ecosystem: Environmental > Aquatic > Marine > Wetlands > Sediment ... | reverse complement strand
ATTCCTTGTGCTGCTACGCACCCCGAAGCACGCAGCGATCTCTCCAGGGGACGGACGAATTTGACCGGGGTAGCCTTGATACCCACCGAGATGGGCGTCAAGGCATACTCCTGAGCTGCCTATCGGCCGATTCTGCGCGTGCCGCGATGTGCGGAGTCCCTGGCATCGCGTTTCTTATCGTGAACGACGTCCTCGGCCTTTCTCCTCGCGTCGTGGGAAGCATCCTTGACCTTGTTCTTCGCGTCATGAACGGCATCCTTGCCGGTGTTCCTCACGTCGTGAGCAGCGTCCTTGATCTTGTTCTTCGCGTCATGGACCGCATCCTTAGCTTTTTGTGTGGTGCTGGACATATATCCCTCCGGATTGATGAAATGGCGAGTTTCGGCAGATCCGACGGCTCGTTCTGACTAACGCCTGCGGCCTGACAACGTCCGCAGGACGGCGATCAGGATCACCGCGCCGATGAAGGCCACGAGGATGCTGGTCACGTTGATGCCGCTCACTGCATTCGGGATCTTCATAAGCGTTGAGGCCAGAAAACCACCGACTACGGCGCCCACGACACCCACTATGATGTCACCGATAAGGCCAAAGCCTCCACCGCGCATCACCCGGCCGGCCAACCAGCCGGCGATCAATCCAACGACCATCCATGCGAGAATACCCATTGTTCTACCTTTCCTTTCGCAAAGAGACGGCTATCTCCGGCGACAACCTGGAAGATTGCCCTTCCCTACATTCTTACCGGCCAAGCAGGACCAAGACACCGGCCACGATAGCGAGTACAGCCAGTATGATCCTGATCGCGGGGATTGGAATGCTGACCACTTGCAGGAGGCCCAACAGGATGAGCCCGACGCCTAACCAGAGCATTCCCCGGTCCTTTGTGAGTTGCATGTTGCTTCCCTCCTTGTGTGAGAAGTGCGCTTCGTAGTACCACAGACACCACATTCCGCGATGTCCCGTCGAGGATCACGGCGCTCAAGAACGGCGTGTGCCGACCACCAGGAATGCGATGCCGCCGATCAACACGACCACACCGGCGACTGCCGGGATTGCGATACTCCTGTGCTCCGTGGCGGTGACGTTCATCGAACCCATGTGGAGGACCGTCCGGTCTTTGTTGTAGTTGAATCCTCCGTAGACCAGCACGAGGATCCCAAGGACCACGAGCACGATTCCGATGGTTCTCATTTCACCTGCCCTTTCCGTCTGCGCGTGCCCCGGCACGACCGCGGCCGGGGCACACGAGACAGTGACAGCGATGGTGAGCAGAAGGCGGACCTGCGCACCACATTAATTCCTCTCAGCGGAGGTAGAAGGCGATGCCGGCGCCCGCATAGGTAGAGGAGTCGTCGTTGAGCGCGATGCCGATCTCGCCGACCAGGTCAAGCGATTCAGACAGGCGGTACTCGAATCCGGGCACGAGGTGCAGCCTCGTGAGCGAGTCATCGGCCCCCGCCGGGGCCCCCGCCGGGAGATCCCAGGACTCGAAAGCGGCGGTCAGCGCGCCGCACAGCTCCAGCTTCGGGCTCACGTGCAGGCTCGCGAGCGGCGCCAGGTCGAACCCCATGATGTCGGGGCCGTTATCTTTCCCGAGTATCCAATGAACGCCTCCCGCTACCGAGGCATCCAGGCCGGCATCGCGCTCCCTGGCTTTCACTAGCCATAACTCGCCATCCGCGCCGACGTATGTGCCTATGTCGAAGAAACCCAGCTTGAACTCGGCATCGAAGCCGTCGGTGAATCCATACCCCGCACGAGCCGTAATCCCGAGGTCGTCGTCTGCACCGTCCTTCCCGAATACCATGATCGGGGCAACCATGATCTTGAAGATGCCGCGGTCATTCGTCTCGGCGGACTGCAGGACACCGATGTACTGAGCTGCAGCCGGTAGCGCGACGCAAAGGCCTAGCCCGGCAATAAGAATGCTTCGATAGATCTTCATATCAGATCCTCCTCAATAGAGATAGAGACAGAACAGCCGGTGGGTGAAACGTGACCCAGGAAACGACTGCGCTGCGGCGGATGCGGCGCATGGGCCACATCAGCGTGATGCCGCCGAGCCCATGAAAGACCCGGGCGACAATGGCAAGAATCCCGGCAGGAATGCCAGAACGGTGCACGTTCCATTTCCCTGTTGGCTGAAGCATCGCCTACAGCACCTTCCGCCCCTGAATGATGCGGAGCAGCACCACAACGACGGCGATGACGATCAAGACATGGATGAAGCCGCCCATGGTGTACGAGGTGACGAGGCCGAGCAGCCAGAGTGCGATGAGAACTACCGCGATTGTCCAGAGCATCTTTAACCTCCTGTGGTACCAGGAGAAGGGAGCGGCGGCGCCAACCGGCGGCCTCTCTCTTCGCCCAAAGGCCTAATGGAAAAACGTCCACCTACAACGCCTTCCGCCCCTGAATGATGCGGAGCACCACCACAACGATGGCGATGACGAGCAAGACATGGATCAAGCCGCCCATGGTGTACGACGTACCAAGGCCGAGCAGCCAGAGTGCGATGAGAACTACTGCGATTGTCCAGAGCATCCTTAACCTCCTGTGGTATTAGGGGAAGGGAGCGGCGCCAGCCGGCGGCGTCTCCCTTCGCCCAAAAGCCTAATGGAAAAACGTCCACCCGACCGCGATCTTTGCGTCCGGCACGTCGTTCAGGCTGACCTTGGCCTCGATGAAGAACCGGTCACCGTTGGCAAGCCCCCTCTCGAATCCGCCGAGCAAATTGACGCCCAGGTCGGTCTGCGAGGTGTTTTCTTCCCCGTTATCGACGCTCTTGATGTTCACACCAACACCGCCGCCGAGGTACGGAGTCCACACGTCCCACGTGGAGTTGAAACGATACGCCGCCTCTGCGTTGACGGTGAAGAGCTTCACGTCGTCGCCGAAGCCCAGCTCCAGGTTGGGTTGAAAGCGAACATGGTTCGCGAATTGTCCGTAGTCGAGGTGAGCCCCGAAGTGGACCTGGTCCGGGTTGAGCGACAGTCCAACCTGCGGGCCCCAGCCGCGGAACCCGATTTTCGTGTCAGGCCCCGACACGAACTTGGTGTCAGACCCCGACACGACCTCGGTACCGGTATCCGCTGGAGCAAGGGCCGGGCCCAGCGCGAGGGCGAGTGCGGCTGCAATCAGAACCATAGCGCGTGTTGTTCATCTTGGTGTTCTCCTTGTGTCGCAAATGGCTTCAAGATCCTTCAAGGCGCTCCTCATCTCGGTTTTGAGGCGCGATCTTTCCGTGTCGATCGCCGCCCTGAACTCGTCGAGCTTCGACTGTGCTATCGCGTGCAGGGCTTTCAATTCGTCGACGTACATCAGGGCCTCGAAACTCGGCTGGGCTCCTGCGATCTGGGTCTTTGCCACGAGACGGTCTATCTTCAAGCTCCAGAGCCTAAGCCGTGTCTCCATCTCCTCTATGGCCTTTTCCAAAATGCTCTCCTTCTGATGCCGTTCTCGACTTCCCCTCGCTCCGTTCCACACCGAGTCCCCGTCACATGACGATCTGGCGTGTCTTGACTGCGGAATGAATCCGTGATGAATCGCCATCTTCTGAGGGCACCATACTCTATCTGCAGCTTTCGTGCCCCAATCGAAATGCCTGATATCTAAGGAGCTTCGCAAAACGGGTGCTTGACGGCTCAATCAAAATGAAGTAGAATCAGTCAAAAGGAAGGAGGGGTAGATGCGCGTCGAAGACCTCAACATCGGCGATTTGGTGGAGTTCGACTCTGAGGAGGGAGTGGTCCGCTTCGCGGGTCAACGTGCGCTTATTATCGACGCAACTGCGAAGGGGAACCTGCGCAAGGAGCTGATCAATCACTTCGGCCTCAGTACGGCACGCGCCGTCCTCACCCGGTTTGGCTTTATACAGGGCTGGCGCATGGCCGAGGCGATGCAGGAGCTGTTCCAATGGGAGAGCACGGACGACTGGCACCATGCATGCGGACGCATCCACATGCTCGAAGGCATGTATCGCCTGGGGCCGGGTACTCCTGGTTCGTTGACGAAGGAGGGCTTGACGCTCATCGGCTCGTATGAGGCGGAGCAACACATCGCCCACCTCGGGCTGAGCGATGCTGCCGTATGCTGGACGATCTGCGGTCTCACGAGCGGCTATCTGAGCCGGGCGATGGGCAAGGAGATCTACGTTCTCGAGGAACGCTGCATCGGACGGGGCGACGCCGCGTGTCACCTCCTGGGTCGGACACTCGAGGAATGGGGCGATGATAGGGCTGAAGAGCTCCGCTTCTACCGCGCCGAGAACCTCAAGGAATGGCTCGAACCCTCGCTCCACCATATCACCGAGAACCTCAAGGATGCCGAGCGGAAGCTCCTGGAGAAGAAGCGCGTGCTTGCCCGCGTGGCCCCCGAGGTTGAGGATCAGTTCGGGATGATCACACGGAGTTCCGCCATGCGGCGTGTCGTCGATCTCGCCCGGCGGATCGCAAAGGTGGATGCCACCGTGCTCATCACGGGCGAAAGCGGGACGGGCAAAGAGCTCATCGCGCGGTTCGTTCATGGTGAGTCCGACCGCGCACCGGGCCCGTTCATTGCAGTCAACTGCGGTGCGATCACCGAGTCTCTTTTGGAGAGCGAGCTCTTCGGCCACGCACGCGGTTCGTTCACGGGCGCCTCACAGGACCGGATCGGCTTGTTCGAGGCGGCTAACGGCGGCACGCTGCTGCTCGACGAGATCGGCGACGTCTCGCCCGGCATGCAGGTCAAGCTGCTGCGGGTTCTCCAGGAGCGAGAGATCCGCCGCGTCGGCGAGAACAAGAGCAGGCCCGTGAACGTGCGGGTGATGGCCGCGACGAACCGCGAGCTCGCCGCGGACATTACGGAAGGCCGCTTCCGAAAGGATCTGTACTACCGGCTGAACGTGGTGCAGCTCCACGTGCCCCAGCTCCGGAATCGGCGGGAGGACATCCTTCCGCTGGCGCGCGTGCTGCTGGCCGATGCCGTTGCGCGGTCCAAGCGGCCGGTCACCGGGCTCTCGCCGCGCGCCGCGGACCAGCTTCTTCGATACGACTGGCCGGGCAACGTGCGCGAACTGGAGAACGCCATGGAACATGCCGTCGCGCTTGGCCGCGCCACCCTCGTGGATTTCGACGATCTACCCGAGGAAGTTCGACAGGCGATCCCGACACCGTCGGTGTCCGGTCCGGTGCGTGCAATCGAGGAGATCGAGAAGGAGTATATCCTGGCGGCGCTCGAGGTCAACGGCGGGAACCAGACCCGCACGGCCAGGCAACTCGGCATCGGTTCGGCAACGCTGTACAGGAGGCTCAAGAGCTACGGCATCGTTCGAGGAACCCGCACCGCACAGAACGAAGATCCTTCTCCGCGCTGAGCACGGCGTGACTCAGGGCTGCCTCGGGGTGTGACCCTGGCTTGTGACAGCCCGACAGGAACCAAAGTGGGTCGACCAGCAAAACACGTTTCCCACATATGCGCCAAGAGCTTCGGCTTCTTGCGTAGGGGAATAGACGCGTGACGAGGACGAAATGAGCATGCGATGCCCTCCGCCGGGGAACCCTCCAGGTGAGGGCGTTCGAAGGGTCCAGATGGGCGTAACTGAGATCCGTCGAGGCCATCCATTCATATAGGACGAGTCCTATATATGACTCGTCCTATATGAACCTGCATCCATGACGCGCATCTCTGTGTCTTCGCGCCTCTGCAGGGCTCCTCGCTAGTGCCATCCCGCGAGGTCAGAAAGCCCTTAACCCGCAGATGTCTCACCGGGTTTCGTTGCGAAGCCGTCGAGATGTATGCGATATCAAGGCTTACGAGTGAAGACCTCGCAGGCGTATCCCCGGCGATACGTCGAGAAGGCTGAGCGAGTTAAACGAAGAGAGCGCGTGCATATCGGCGGTTGTAGTAGAATTCTGGTGAGAAATGCGGGCTAAGTCACTTGCTTCCTTGCTCTGCGACTTCTCGGAGCCTCGACTCAGCTATTCAAGCGAGTCGACAACGTCGCCCATCGCGTCTGTGATGGGCGACCCCAAGGGCCCCTGTTTGTCTCCTCCCACCGCCGAAGCACTTGGTTCAGAAAGCATTCGATCGCACTCGACCGCACAGGGTCCGAACAGCACCTCGACGGTATGCTCGATCTGGTCATTGACTAGCTTCAGGGTTTCGTCCTCTGACGATTGACCGTCGACCGTCAGCCGGATCGGGCCTTGGTGTGTCGGAGCTTGCGTGAATACGAGGTGGTAGAAGGTTTGGTGGTAGCGGTAGTGCAGCTTGAACGTGGTCCACGAAGCCGGGACCCGTGGCCGGAAGCGCAACGTGTCCACCCGTCGCTCGATCCCGAAGATGACTTCGTGCAGCAGCCGGTAGAGCCATGCCGCCGAACCGGTATACCAGGTCCATCCACCGCGGCCGGCGTACGGGGGTTCGCTGTAGACATCGGCCGCGAGCACGTATGGTTCGACCCTGTAACGCTGGACCGCCTGCGGGTCCAGCGCGTGGTTGATGGGGTTGAGCAGCGATACGAGCGCCGCGGCCTGCTCGCTGCGGCCGGCCAGCGCAAAGGCCAAAGCTGCCCACAGTGCGCCGTGGGTGTACTGCCCGGCGTTTTCGCGCACCCCTGGAGGGTAGCCCTTGATATAGCCGGGATCGAGGTCGGAACGATCGAATGGCGGTGTGAAGAGCTGAACGATCTGGAGATCAGGGGACACCAGCTGTTCCCACATGGAATCCAACGCCTGCCGGCGGCGTTCGGGGTCGCCGACGCCGGCGATCGTGGCCCAGCTCTGAGGTAGTGAGTCGATTCGGCATTCCGCATTCTGCGCCGAGCCCAAGGGCTCGCCGTTGTCGAAGTAGGCGCGGCGGTACCACTGACCGTCCCATGCGTGATTCTCGATCTGGACCGTGAGCTCGTTGGCGATTGCCAGGCAGCGCTTGGCAAAAGCCTCATCCCCACGCTGCTGCGCCAGGTCGGCGAACTGCGACAGCACCTCGTGCAGGAAGAACCCCAACCACACGCTCTCGCCCTTCCCCAGATGACCGACCCGGTTCATCCCGTCGTTCCAGTCCCCGCTGCCCATGAGCGGCAGACCATGCACCCCGAGCTTCAAACCGTTGAGGATGGCCCTCGTGCAGTGCTCGAACAGGGTCCCCGTGTGGCCGGAGCGGCCCGGCAGGTCGTAGTAGCTCTCTTCGCGGTCGTTGAGCACCCGGCCTGTAAGGTAGGGAATCTGTTCGTCGAGCACCCCGTTGTCGCCCGTAAAGGCCACGTACCGTGAAACGGCGTATGGCAACCACAGGTAGTCGTCCGAGCATCTCGTGCGGACGCCGCGGCCATCGGGCGGGTGCCACCAATGCTGCACGTCCCCCTCGACAAACTGCCGCTCGGCACAGCGCAAAAGATGCTGCCGGCAGAGGTCGGGCACCTCGTGCAGAAGGGCCACACAGTCCTGAAGCTGATCGCGAAAGCCGTAGGCCCCGCCCGACTGGTAGAAGCCACTGCGGCCCCACAGGCGGCACGAAAGTACCTGGTAGGGCAACCAGCCGTTGATCAGCAAGTCCATGGCGGTATCCGGCGTTTCGGCGTGGAGGACACCCAGCGTGTCATTCCAGAACTCCCAAACCTCCTCCAACGCCGCGCGCGCGGCCACGACCCCCCGGTGGCGCTGAATGAGTGCGACGGCTTCCTCGGTGCCATTGCCCGCGCCGAGGACAAAGACGATCTCCCGCTCCGCTCCTTCGGCCAGCTCTACCCGCACCTGCATCGCGGCACACGGATCCAGCCCTGCGCCCAACCGCCCGGAGAGGCGCCGCAGGCGCAGCGCCGCTGGGTTGGACGGGTCGCCATTGCGCCCAAGGAACTCGGTGCGGTCGCCGCTCACGCTGCGCGGCGTCTCGCTGCAGTGGAAGAAGGCCACGACGTCGGAAAACACGCTGTTGTAGCTGTTGCGGGCGAGAATCGCGCCCGTCAGCGGCTCGAGGTCGGTCACGACATGCATTGCGTTCCGGGGCCTCAAGTCACCGAGCACCAAGTCGGCGGAGGCGAAAATGCTGATGGTGCGGCTGCGCGCGCTCTCGTTCTTGATCTTCAACGCCAGGAACTTCACCGGCGCTCCGACCGCCACGTACGTCGTCAGCTCCGAGGCCAGTCCGTCCTCGCTATGCTCGAATATGCTGTACCCAAAACCATGGCGGCATGCGTAGGCCGTGCCGCTGGTGCGCGGCCATGGGGTCGGGCTGAAGAACCGTCCGCTTGGATCATCCCGGATGTAGATGACCTCGCCGCTCGGATCGCTGACAGGGTCGTTGCTCCATGGTGTCAGGCGGAAAAGCTGGGCATTGCCGTACCAGGTGTAGGCGCTGCCGCTCTCGCTGACCACGGTGCCCAGCCGCGAGTTGGCAATGACGTTCACCCACGGCGCCGGAGTATGACGGCCCGGCGGAAGGTCGATGATGTACTCGCGCCCGTCCTGGGTGAATCCTCCGGTTCCATTGGGGAAGATCAAGTCGCGCCGCAAAGGGGGAGGAAGGCCGGCTTCCTCACTCGGCGACGCCGCCAGACGCGGAGGGGCCAACATCAACGGTCTCGACGGCAACGTTGCACGCCGCCAGCGGTCCAACTGTTGATCGAGGGGGCCATCGATATCCCGGACGACGATTCGAGCAACCGCCTGCAGTAGCACGCGGTCCTCCTCGGGGAAGCTATCGATGTGTCGCACGAAGACGCCCCCCCGCTTGTCCACCAATTGGGCCTCGGTGCCGGCGGCGATGAGCCCCAGAATCTCATCGTTGAGTACGCGCCGATAACCCGAGGCGTCCTCGTTCCAGATCACCAGGTCGGTCAGCAAACCCCGGATCCGCCAATAGGCGTGCGCCCGCAATAGGTCGCGCACCAGGTGCAGGTTGTCGACATTGCCCACTCGGAGCAGCACGATCGGGAGATCGCCCGAGATCGCGTACCCCCACAACCCCGACTGACCCTTGCGGTTGCGTCGCAGAATCTCGCCGGGCGCACGGTACGCGCCGATGGGGAAGACCACGGCTGCCGCCAGCTCCCCGTAGCGCTGGGCCTCTGCTCCGGTGGCGCCCAGGTGACCCAGGACGGCCCGACTGTGGGCAGCCACGACCTCAAACACGCGGTCGGCCATGCGATGATCCTGGTACTTGGATAGCAGCGCAATCGCGGCCTCGCGCGTCGAAGCCGCGCCGATGATCAGGTCGAGTTGCGCGGTTCCATCGACCGGCAGCTCCACCTCGCGCCGGAGCGCCGCACAGGGATCCAGCACCGCCCCCGCCGTCCCCGACAGCACGCCCCAGTCTTCCATCAGGACGGGTTGATGCGCGCTGCGACCCCTGCCGATGAAACGCGCCCGGTCCGTCTCAAAACTGCACGGACCCACCTCGCCGCCGGCCGCCAGCATCATGCAGAACATCCACGGTGGCTGCTCCTCCGCCGAGCGTGGACGACGCGTCATGAGGATGGCGTTGTGGTCCGGCAACAACTCCGTCTGCACGAATAGGTTGCTGAACGCCCGGTGCAGCTCATCGGTCACACCCGGCGCCAGCACGACCTCCGCGTAGCTGGTGACCAACAGCGCCCGGACGGTCTCCGATCGGTTGGTCAGCCTGAGCCGGCGGATCTCGAGATCGTCCTCCGTCGATACCGCGATCTCGGTGTGCGTCTCTACCCGATCGTCTTGCCGGCGAAACTCCGCTCGCCCTGCACTGAACACCGCTTCGTAGTGCCGGCCGGCGTGCAGCGTCGGCTGGAACGAACCAGACCACCACCGGTGGGTCTCTTGGTCACCGATGTAACAGAAGACCCCGAATGACTTGGACGTTGGATCCTCTCGCCAGCGAGTGAGCGCTATGTCGTTCCATCGGCTGTACCCGCTGCCGGCAGCAGATATCATCACGTGGTAACGACCGTTGGAGAGCAAATGGACTTCGGGGATCGGTGTGTTTGGATTGGTGAACACGCGCAGCGGGTGTTCACCCGCCCGGCCTAGAACCCGGCGTGAGACCTGGGCCTCCCGCGCATGAGGACGCAGGAGCGCATTCGCCTTGGGAATCCGCTCTTGGAGCAGCAGGGTCGCCGCCCGGAAATCGGGATTGCTCAGGAACCTGCGCTGCATCTGCGGGCCCAACACTGCCTGCCCAAGCGCCAGCAAGCTCATCCCATCATGGTGGGCCATGAACGCCCGGACGACCGCCTTCCGTTCTCCCTCCGGCACACGGGCGGGCGTGAAGTCGATGGCTTCGTAGAAGCCGTACGCGCCAAGGTAGGCTTCCTTGGTCATGCGCCGCAGGTTTGCGCAGGCGCGCTGTGGATCGACCAGCAGAGCCAGGATCGAGGCGTACGGCGCGACCACGACATCGTCGCTGAGCCCGCGCTGGAGGCCCAGTCCGGGCACGCCGAAAGCGCGGTACTGGTAGGTGCCCTCGGAATCGGTCACGTTGTAGCAGGACTCGGAAATGCCCCAGGGCACCCCACGTTGCCGGCCGTACTCCACCTGGCGGGCCACGGCCGCGTGGCAGGTCTGGTCCAGGAGAGTGCCCTCGAAACCGGGCATCACCAAGAGCGGCATCAGATATTCGAACATCGAGCCGCTCCAGCTGAGCAGCACCTGCCTGCCTGCCGCCGTCGTCAGGCGCCTGCCCAGGGCAAACCAGTGCTCGAAGGGGATCTGGCCGGAAGCGATGGCCGCGTAGCTCGCCAGCCGCGCCTCCGACGCCAGCAGGTCATAGAAGCTGTTGTCCAGCCGGCGATCCGCCACCCAATAGCCGATGGCCAATAGCTTGCGCTTCTGATTGTAGAGAAACGAGAACTCCGCATCCGCGAGGATCGAACATCCCTGCGCCAGGGCGTCGATCTGGACGATGCGCGACGAGATGCGCGCGGCACCCAGCCGCAACGCCTCGGCCAGGCGGCCTTCGGGGTCGGTGGCGGGGGTCGTGCCCAGCTCCTCCGCCGCCTGGTGCGCGAGGTCGCCGAGTTCCTGAAGGTTGCGCGCGCGGTCGATCTCAGTCATTAGGCGCTGCGAGCCGCCGTCGAGCGGCTTGGCACGTATGGCCAGCCACGGCGCCATCCCGATCAGATCGTCGAGGAAGGATCGCACCTGCCGGTCGAAGGCCATCGCCCACCAGGCGGCCTCGGGATACCGCTGACGATCGAACGATTCGGCCAGCCGTGTGCCCGTCGTGCCAAGCTCTCTCAGCCAGGCTGCCGTGGCCGCCAGTCCGCCGGCCTGGACCAGCAGCAGTCGGGTGATCGACTTGAGGGCCGCCAGGTCGCAACTGACGGGCGGATCTTTGATCCGGCTCACCTGCTCGGCCAGGACTCGCAGCGTGTCGCGCAGTCCATCCAGTGCCCCTGCCGGCACCACTGGTCCCGCAGAGAGCTCGAGTAGCCCGCTGCGCAGCACCCGCACATGCCCGACCAGGTTGCCGCTGTCGACGGTGGAGACGTAGAGGGGCTTGAGGGCCCTGCGCGTGGTGGTATCGTACCAGTTGAAGAAGTGCCCCCGGTGGCGTTCCATCTGCTCCATCGATTCGATCGCGCGGGCAGTGCGGTCGAGCAACTGCCCACCGCTCAGATACCCCAGATCGTACGCCGCGAGGTTGGACAGCAGCGCCAGGCCCATGTCCGTCGGACTGGTACGATGGGCCACGCGGTGAGCGGGCAGCTCCTGGAAGTTGTCCGGGGGGAGCGAGTGCTCTTGCGGTCCGATGAACACCTCGAAGTAACGCCAGGTGAGCCGGGCGACCTGGCGCAGAAACCGAATGTCACCATCGCCGAGCCGAGTCGAGCCGGTTAGCAGCGGCCGGCTGACCCACCACGCCACCAGCGGTGACAGACTCCACACTAGCAGGAGAGGGCCGGCTGATGCGCCGGCGCGTTGTGCGCCCATCGTGACGAGCACCGCCACCACCGCCGCGGCCAGGCTTGGGCCAACCCACATCCGCTGAAAGACACGCCCGATGCCCGACGTTCCCCCGCGTTCGGCCGTCGCGGCCGTCCGCCACTCGAGCAGGCGCCGGCGGCTGAAAACCATCCTCCATAGCGAGCGTACGGCGGCATCGAGGGCGACGGCCGCCTCGAACGGGAGAAATGTTAGCCATAGCGCGATCTTGGCCAGGCGACGTGCGGTTGACCGACCGACGGTTGTCACATGCAGCCGGAGAGGCAGCTTCGGCGGGCGCTGCCAGAGCTCGGCCAGGCCGGGCAATAGCTCGGGGACAAACAGCAGCGAGAGTACCGAGAGTGTCCACGAAAGGGTCGCCGGCAGCACCATCCACCCGAGAACCAACAGAATCGTATAGGCGGGCGCTACGAAGGATCGGCGTAGGTTGTCGAAAATCTTCCACCAGCCCAGGGCGGAGATCGACGGATAGCCCCGCTGACCCGCGGCATCGCTGACCCTTAGGCCAAGCCACGGGGCGATCTGCCAGTCGCCTCGCATCCAGCGGTGACGGCGGCTGACGTCATCCAGGTACCGCGAGGGAGAGTCTTCGAGCAGCTCCACATCGCTACACTCGCCGGTACGCGCGTAGCACGACTCCAGCAGGTCGTGGCTGAGCACGGTGTTGTCGGGGAATCGCCCGTCCAACAACTGACGGAAGACGGCCACGTCGTAGATGCCCTTGCCGATGAAGGAGGCTTCGGCGAAGAGATCCTGATATAGGTCTGAGACCAGGCGGGTGTAGGGGTCGATGCCCACCTCGCCGGCTAGCAGCCGTGAATAGTGGCTCTGCTGGGCGCTGGTGAGAGAGATGCTGACGCGAGGCTGGAGGATCGCGTAACCGTGGAGAAGGCGCCGGCGGTGGAGATCCATCGTCGGGCGGTTGAGCGGGTGGGCGGCGGCACCCACTAATCGCCACCCGACCCCCCAGGGCAAGTCGGTGTCGGTATCCAGGGTGATGACATAGCTGACCGAGGTCAGCTGTGATGCCTCGCCCACGATCCGGCAGAAGGGAGCCTGATCGCCGCAGCACAAAAGCGTGTTGAAGTCCTCGAGCTTGCCCCGCTTGCGCTCGCGGCCCATCCAGCACCCTTCGTGCGGATTAAAGAGCCGAGGCCTGTGGCAGAGGAAGAACCGGCCGTGCAGACCGTTCCCGTACTTGTCGTTCAGTTCATCGATTCCGCTGGCGGCGAGCTCCAGCAGCGCCTCGTCCCCGGCGATATGCTCCCGGTCGGCATCAGCAAAATCAGTCAGCAGCCCGAACCACAGGTTCGGATCGCGGTTCGCCAGGTAACGCAGCTCCACTCGTTCGATGATCTCGACGATGCGCTGGGGCTCCGTCAGGAGCGTGGGCACGACGACGATGGTGCGACACTCGTCGGGGATCCCATGTTCGAAGTCCATCCTGGGCATGGCCCGAGGCCGGCGGATGATCGACGCAAACCAATTTACCGCCGCGATCGCGCACTGCGATGCCGCCAGGGTTGCGCAAAGGACCAGTGCAAGCCGCGCGAGATCGGGTGCTTGGCGGGATTGCATGGCGAACCACGCGGTGAGGGCAGCCGCAAGCAACGCAACCGGTCCGAGATAGACGAGGAGCTCCAGCAACAGCAAAAGCCGCCGCGGAATCAGCTGCGCGACCGGGTGTCCGCGCAGCGCTCGCTCGAGATGTGGCTTCCCGTCATCGACGAGCAGCCAGCCCACGTGGGACGCGGCATCTTCGCTCTGCGTTGCGTGGTGCGCGGTGGCCAGCGCCACCGCCGTCCGGGCCACCTCCTCCTCGTCGATGTGCAGCCGCCGTGCCAGGGCCTCCACCACGTGCCGATACTCATCGCGGGTCGTGAAGTCCATCCGGCTGTACACGCCCGCCGGCTCGCCTCTCAGGATCTCCTCGGTGGCGCTGTGCGCCTCGACGAACTTGTGCCAGTCGGTGGCGCTGACAAAGCGCAGGCTGGCGATGCTGTTGGCCATCGAGGCCTGGTCAGCCGCCTGGCTCTGGTTCTCGGCGCGAACGACTTCCTCGATTGTCTGCCCTTGCTCAGCAAGCCGCTGCTCCAGCCACGCAAGCGCGAGCGTGGTGGTCGCCCCGCGCCCTTGAAGGGCCTGCATGAACTGGGCCACGAACGCCGTCGACAACGGCGGTTGCTCGCGAACCATGTCCGCCAGCACGAGGAGGGCGCTTTCCTGCCTGTCGCTCGGGGCACTAATCCGGTGCGCCCAGGCCAGGGCATGGTCCCGGTGCGCCCGCCGCCAGCTGACGCTCGCAGCGACGCGGCGCAGGTTCTCTATCAGGGCCAACCGCAGCATGATGGCGACCGACCACAACTCTCCCATTGTCAGATGCGTGACCGACTGGTACGCGGCGATAAAGCGGGACAGGGCTTCATCATCCACCCGGCCATCCACGTGCGAGATGAACTCCAGGATGAGGTCGTAGATTCGGGGCAGCCCCGCCGTCTCGCCGCTCGCCAACCGCGGCAGTTGCCTGCTGTAGCCACGCGGGAAATGCTTTCGCGCCAGGTCGGCCTGCTCCTCGATCAGGTAGTGATTGTCGAGCAGCCACTCAGCGGCAGGCGCCAGACGCCGCCCGGCAGCCTGCGCCCGGGACATCAGATCGTGACACTGAGAAATCACGCGCTCCGAGTCGGCCATCCGCTCCAGAAGCCGATCGCTGCCACGGTAGGGACCGAGTCGATGGGTGGCGGCCAGCGCCTTGGCATGCCGCTCCAACTGCTCAATCGTGAAGATCGCGCCACGCAACGACGGATCGGCTGCGCTGGTCTGGTACAACTCCTCCGCCCAACGGTCGAGGTCGGCCAACGTGAGCGGGCCGGGTGTCGTGCCGGACCCAAGAATCATTCTGAGGAGTCGGTGTCTCAACACATGCCGCCTAGTGCCTGAACCGCGGTCACGTGTGCCAGCAGAAGCGATGAGGTTGCAGCACGTGCATGTTCTCGGGGCATGGCTTGACCTTGGCCGGCTGGAGGTCTCATGGCCGACTCCTTCCCTCCGCGTCGGCCAGCGTGCGGTGCTGAGTCCCCGACGAAGAAGAATGATCCGGCGACGCGTGGCGGCAACTCCGGCGGGTGATCACGCGACTATCCATGTCTGCTCTTCACTGAGGCTGGCGTGACTCACAGGATCTGTCAGCCGATGGATACGGCAGAATTTCCATCTTCGAATCCGTGGGCCGCGTCGATCCGGAGCTGGCCCTTCATGCCCAGACTCCGCAACCGGAGGCCGGCCCCGCCATCCATCTGCCACGGGATTCTGCCGGCCCGCCCCGTTTCCCATGGCTTTGCCCCGTCGACGAAGAGAACCCAGCCGAGTCGCAGGGGCCCCAGTGTCCATGGCCATGCCCGCCTCTCGATTGTCCCGTGGACGAGCGTGCGCCCAAAGGCTCGGCCCTGAACGACGCCCCCATTCAGCAAGGGATGAGCCCGGAGAAGTGGGGCGCGTCCGTATCCGGTTCCCGCTCCGGACCAGAGAGCCAGAGGAGCGTTCGAAGTCGTGCTGGATACTCCCAAGAGGCCTTGCCACGCTTCGTATCCTTCCGGACCGCTTGAGCACCATGTGAGGGAGAGGCCACCGGCCCCGAACGGCGCTCCTCTCGCGAGGCTGATCCACCTCGCCGCCTCCACTCCCAGCGCCAGGCGGTCGCGTGCCCATCGCGTCTCGACGCCCCCCTCGAGTGAGAGATGAGATCCCCGGTCAACCCACTTATCCAGCGCGGCGCCGATCGACAGGCGAAAATCCGGGCCGAGCCAGTCTGAGAAGGAGAGGGCGGTGCGTCGGCGCTCCTCTCGGCTCACCTTAGCGCCGGTCGTGCCGCCCGAACCGGAAGGAGCCCGAGCCGCATAAGTCTGTCGTTCCCAGAAACCATCCACACGCCAGATCCCCGGCCGGCCTCCGGCTGCCGGGACCGCCAGCGCCAGCGAGACGCGCGGTCGGTCCTTCCACCACCTCCATCCGGCTGTCCACAGCTCCCCATTCCCGGTGGGGCTCGCCACATCGAGGGTGATCTCACGCCCGGTGAGCGCTTTGATGCCCGCGCTCCCAACATCCCACGAGTAATGAGGGTCAGGTATTGTATTTGGGGATTTAAAGACTGGCAACAACCGTATTAAACCTGCCCTGCAAATCATTATCACTCCTCAGCCGTTCCCTGAGTCTTTTCGCTCCCGCTGACAGACTGGATGTATCCCGTTGAAATGCAGCAGCAGCTTCGGTAACGGTCAGTTTCGGATGATCCTGAGCTATCAACGCCACCATTGAGCGGGCTTCAGTCGCTGTCCGGTTCTTTCCAGAGGCTGACAGCTCTTCTCGTTTCATTCCGTACACCTTGCATACACTGGAGATAATATCATCAAGCGTTAACCAGTCGCGTCGTACGGCATCCTCGGATTCCTGGACCCGTTCCATGAATTGATCATCGCCTATCAGACGACCGTCCGAATGAGTCGGATCGAAAACACCTCCCTCTTCCGCATCTGTTTTTCCTTCATCCACGAACTTCCTGAATGATCGATTCGCTCTTCCTATATCGTCAGAGAATTGGCCGAGTACGAACTCAGTAGTAAGCCATGGAAGCTCATCTTTTATATAAAACCGGTAACTGCTCCATCGATACTTTTCCGGTTTTCTCGTGATCTTCGCTCGATACGGATTGAGATGAATGTATCTCGTCAGTTCAAGAAGATAACTGTCGGCATCTACGAGATTCGCCTTGTACCTGCCCTGGAAGAGATGGCCGACTCGCTTGTGGCGTCTGTTGAACCATTGCGTGTAGCGGAAGGTAAGATTCTGCATGATACGGGAGAGAGGTTTTTCTCCCACCTGAAGAGCCATATGAACGTGGTTATCCAGAAGACAAAAGGCATGAATCCGATGACGAAACCGTTCGGTCCCTTCCTGAACCAGCAAACAGAACTTCGTTCTGTCTACAGCGTCATAAAACACATCATCTTGCGCGTTCCCGCGAAGGATGATGTGGTACAAGGCACCTGGATAATGAATTCGTGGTTTTCTTGACATGCCATCAATTTATACTCTCAAATCCCCAAATGCAATACCCGACCCTAGTATACTAGTATACATGAGGTTGTTGAGTGATCGAGTTCACGGATGGCCCAATAGCATCGTACGCTTCTCACCCTAAGAACTATGAATGATCGATTTCGTTAACTTCAGTACCAACGTCCGCTAGATATGTAGCAAAACAACATGAATGAATCATGGAAGTATGAGCGCAATGTTAGCTACTAGATAGTCAGCCTGCAGGAATCAGGGAGAACTCATCTCCGAGAGCATTTTTTCGACTTTTTGGTGCCTGAGACGGATTTCCTCAAATCGAGCTTCCTCTCCCTCCATTCTTAGTCGGTTTTCTTTCATGTGATTCCGTTCTCTTTCCAGTTCAACGTGTTCCTTATCGAGTAGTGCAGGATTGAGAAACGGATCAAGCTCATCTGCTCGGCAGTGATCCAATCTTTTCGATTCACTGCCTTTTCGTTTGGCAACGATTCTGTAGTCAAATCTAGTACCATCGTTCGCGTTTTTCGCAACCAATGAGAAGTGGTTGACTCCCTTTTCCACCCACCACTCACCTAGCGAACCGTTTGGTGTAACGTAGACTTTCATGGGATTCGATTCATCTATGGTAATGGTTTCGAGAAAGAGGGGATCCAACTCGATATAGCATTGTCCGCCTATGAGCTGACCTTCACCGAAGTCTTCGAGCCAACTCTCCGGACTCTCATGGCAATAGAGGCGCGTTGCACCCCGTGAGGTCATCACAACGCTGCCTATATCTCCGGAA
>Ga0272441_10007464_pt1 | contig 17759 bp, 17 predicted proteins | sample SSMProp6N_FD_193582 | JGI IMG/M metagenome (GOLD analysis project Ga0272441, IMG submission 193582) | Marine sediment archaeal communities from Little Sippewissett salt marsh, Falmouth, MA, United States - SSM-Prop-6N | ecosystem: Environmental > Aquatic > Marine > Wetlands > Sediment ... | reverse complement strand
AAGGGCGCCGCCGATCCCGAAACTGGTCTTCAACTTAGCGGCAGAGAGATAATCGAGAAAACAGCATCGGATATCCGGGAAATACGAAAGAAAAGCAAAACCCATGACCTTATCATTGGCGCCGTGTGCCACCAGCAAGACCGGATGCAGCAGATACGGGGCCGGGCGTTTAAAGGCCTCACGGACACGGCTGATATCATGGCGGCTCAACTCGCTGAACTGGGTACGCAGGATCTGCTCTACCTGAGCGATGGCAGCGCGGTTACGCGGTAAAAGGTTGTCATGGACCTGGCGGATGCGAAACACGGTTTAAGGGTCCTGTAAATCCGGCGGATTTAACAGTTTGTTTACTACTAGAATAAAAAAAATCCTTCTGAAACTCAAGGATTCATCCCAAAAAACAGAATCCCTGAATTAAAGAAGGATTGATAAAATTTGGATCAGCGGCCTTAACGGACAACCCGAACGGATGTGGCTTGCCGGGAACCTTCCTCAATCGTGATCACCACCTGGTCATAGCGGGACAGCTGGCGCATGGTGCGTTCATCCACCACGAACTCCTTACGGCGCCCATCTTCGGCATCACGAATCGTCACCTGGTTGCGGCGCTCATCGAGTGCAATGATCGTTCCTTGCACTTCGATCATGCGCGGTGCAGAATACTGGGACGGGGTGCGACGGACCGGGGCCGGAGCCGGTGCTGGGGCGGTAACCGCAGCGCCTTCGTTCCTGTTTCGCCGGTTCCAGTCAATCAACTGGGCATACGCCGGCGAAAGCGTTGCAAGAATGAATACCGCTGTCAGAATTCCTGCAACAAATCTACTCATATACACCTCCTTATTGATTGGAATAAAGTAGATGGCAACCGTAACAAGTTCATCATAGATATTTTAACATAAAAGTCAATAGTATTTCCAGTAGTTCTGTCTCTAGCGGTTAAAGCAAGAGTCAGTCACGAACCGGGATGTTCCAAATCTCCCGGGCATATTGCCGAATCGTCCGGTCGCTGGAGAAAATTCCCGATTGCGCCGTATTGATGATGGATTGGCGGATCCAGTCATCCTTTTTCTGATACGTTTCAGACACGGTTTCCTGGATTTTGCAATAGGCGTCAAAGTCTGCACAGACCAAAAAGGGATCGGAATAACACAATGAATCCAAAATAGGATTGAAGATCCCGTGATGAAACGGTGAAAAGAAATTGCTCCGGATCAGATCCAGGCAGGCCTTCAGCGTCGGCGAGGCGTCGATGAATTCACCAGGCCGGTATCCCCTGCTTTTGAGTTCTTCCACTTCCGGTGCTTTCAATCCGAAGATAAAAATATTCTCCGGCCCGACGGCATTCGCGATCTCAATATTGGCGCCGTCCATGGTGCCGACGGTGAGCGCACCGTTGAGCATGAACTTCATGTTCCCGGTACCCGAGGCCTCGGTGCCGGCTACGGAGATCTGCTCCGATAGATCACTGGCCGGGAAGATTTTCTCCGCTAAAGAAACACGATAGTTCTCGAGAAAAATCACTTTCATCTTATCGCGCACGGTCTTGTCGCGGTTCACCACGTCCGCAATACTATTGATAAATTTGATACTCAGCTTGGCCATGGCATAACCCGGCGCGGCCTTGCCGCCCACCATAAACGTCCGCGGCTGAAAAAAACCATCGGGGTCATGCTTGATTTTTAGGTATTGAGAAATAATAAACAGGCCAAACAGGATCTGACGTTTATATTCATGAATGCGTTTGACCTGCACGTCGAACAATGACCCGGGATCCACGCTGATGCCGCGACTCCGGTGGATATATTCAGCTAGCCATTTTTTATTGGTTTCCTTGACCTGTTGCCACTGCTTGCGAAACGCGCTTTTGTCACTGAACTTCTTTAATTTCTGCAAATCGTCCAAATGAGTGATCCATTTGTCTCCGATCGCGTCCGTAACCAGATCCGCCAACAACGGATTGGCCTTGAGCAGCCACCGCCGCTGGGTGATCCCGTTGGTCTTGTTGTTGAATTTGCCCGGATAAAAATCATAAAAATCCCTGAGCATGCGCGTCTGGAGTAATTCGGAATGCAGCTGGGAAACGCCATTGACCGAATGGCTGCCGACGATACATAAATGCGCCATGCGCACGCGTTTTGATTCGCCCTCCCCAATAATGGACATGCGGCGCATCCGCTCCCCGTCACCGGGGTATTGATCCGAGACCTCGTTCAAAAAACGCGCGTTGATCTCATAAATGATCTGCATGTGCCGCGGCAGCAACCGTTCCAGCCGTTCCACAGACCAGCATTCGAGCGCTTCGGGCATCAGGGTGTGGTTCGTATAAGCGAAGACCCGGGTCGTAATATCCCAGGCCGTGTCCCAGTCAAAATCATAATCATCCAACAAGAGCCGCATCAACTCGACGATCGCCAAGGTGGGATGCGTGTCATTGAGCTGGATCGAGACCTTATCCGCCAAGAGACGCAAATCATCATTCTCGCTTTTAAACCGCCGGATGATATCCGCGATCGTGGCCGCGGTCAGCATGTATTCCTGTTTAAGACGCAATTCCCGGCCGCGGCTGATATCGTCGTTTGGGTACAGGACCTTGGAAATGACCTCGGAAGAAATCTTGTCGTGCACCGCGGCCTCGTAATCCCCGTGTTTGAAATAATTGAAATCGAATTCCTCGGTACTGCGCGCCGACCAGAGCCGCAGGGTATTGACCACATCATTCTTGTATCCGGGAATCGGAAAATCATACGGCACGGCCTGGACGTCCGTCGTATCCACCCAGCGAAACACCATGCGGCCGCTGCGGTCAGAGGATGTTTCCACCCGTCCGTAAAGCTTGACATTAACGCTGTATTCGGGCCGGGCAAATTCCCACGGGCTTCCCGAACGCAGCCATTCGTCGGGAAGCTCGACCTGGTACCCGTCGCGAATTTTCTGATGAAAAATCCCATAATCGAAACGGATCCCGTATCCGTGCGCCGGAATGCCCAAGGTCGCCATGGAATCCAGAAAACAGGCGGCCAGGCGTCCCAAACCGCCGTTACCCAGACCGGCGTCCAGCTCCTGTTCGCGCAACTCTTCAATATCAAATCCCAATTCCTGCAGGCCGGCAGCCAACTCGTTCTCCAATCCCAAATTATACATATAATTACCCAAGAGACGGCCGATCAGGAATTCCATGGAAAGATAATAAACGCGCTTAACGTTCTGCTTATGATATTGCTGCTGCGTATTAATCCAGCGTTCAACCACGCGGTCACGCACCGCCAGGGCCGCGGCCCAGAAATTATCATTCGGCGTTGCCGAATACCGGTCCTTGGAGATGGCATATTCCCGGTTCTCCAAGAAAGATGTCACCAACCCGCTTTTGGTCATCGGCTTATGAATAATTTTCCAGTCGGGCTTAGGAATTTCTTTTTTAGATCTGGATTTGGGGGAACGATTCATCGTTTTCGGATTCATGAAGGTTTCCTCACCTTTACAAAATTTTCTTCTTAATTTTATTTCTGGGAATTATTCATCACCCCGACCGTCTCAAATGACTCTGGAACTTGGGAGACAGGGATTCTTTTATACATAATTCTCAACCGTTTTAATATCAATGACTTATAACATCAACTCTATTGCTGCTAAGTATTTGCGTGTCTATCCTTTTTCGTATTTCTTCCTTTAGTTTCCTTGAGTTTCCCTTTGTTTGGTCTCAATTTGGTCCCACATCAATATTGTCTATAGGATAATAATAAGTGCTTCTTCCCCGTCGTTCTTTACGCTTAAGCCATCATCAACGGGTGTTAATAATATACCATAATTTAATTCAATTTGAGAATTTTCAATCATAATTTAATTCGCAATAAATTTAGTATTGCAACGATCCGTATATCGAAATTCCCTCATCAATCAACTCTATATGTATCAGGACCTTATAGGCAGCGATCACACTTATCAAATAGATAAAAAGTTCGAAGACGGAAGAATTTCTATAATAACGGTTAAGATCAATTACGACCGAGCAACCTATGAAAAAGTCTATCCGGGAGATACAGACACAGAGTTACTGCAAAATGACTATAACATCAAAATTGATGATCTGGCGTTTAAAGCCGGCGTACTTTTATACGACAACAGCAAAGGCGTCAAAGTGGATGCTGACTTTAACGGAAGTTTGACTAAAGTTTATGTTTTAGATGCCGCATTGTGCATCAACCTATATTATCAAGAGAAAGGTGACTGTTGCGGTAATGAGCTCTGCGAACCTGGATTGAATGAAGATTCACAGACTTGCGTGGCTGATTGCCCCGTTATCGATGATGCTATGCCGGTGCGCATAAGCGTGGAAACGCCGGGCATAAGGCGGAATCCGGGACGAATGTCGATGTTAGCGACGTATCCATCGCCATCACCATCGCCATCACCGTCGCCATCACCGTCATCATCGCCGCCGCCACCGCCGCCGCCGCCTCCGACCTGCGAAGAGGACGAAGACTATTGTATCTGCGCAGTTGATGAGCCAGAATACTGTGATACCCAAACAGAATGTGAAGAAGCCAATAATCATTGGTACAAAGATTCTTGTAACGAGGATCCGCCAGAATGTTCTGCTACTGTTCATTGTGATGATAACAATGGCTGCACAGATGATAGCTGTGATGATTCAGAATGTAAAAACCTGCCGGCAAACGAGGGGGAAGACTGCTTCATGAACCCCTCCGGGACCGGAGGATATGGAATATGTGAAGGTGGGGCATGCAATGAATGTCCCGGTGACGATGGGACTGTTGAAGGGACATCAAGCGGGGTGACGAGAGCTGTAAACAAGGCCAAAAAAGCATATGAGAAACTAAAGAGCGAGTTCGGCGGAACGGATTGTTCGTATCCTCCTGGATAAATTTGAGAAGTTGTATTACACAGTGCCACAGAGTGTTCTCATGAAGTGATCACATTCCAACTAAATCCCATCCAATTCACTTCAATATGGCAGTTTGGGAGGATCGATAATTCCGATCCTCCTATTTTTTATATTGTATTGTCTTAAACACCTATTGACCCCGTTGGATTTTTTATGGTATGATTTACAAATGATTATGCCTTTTCTGTCAATGGAGTGCCAATAAGACTAAGTTATGAACGGTGGTATCACATCGTTGAGAATCATGATGAGCTTGCAAGCCAGTTTCATGAAGTTTTGGACACTGTTGAACAATCAACAGTTGTTATTCGAGGGAATCATGGAGCCTTGAAGGCTGCTCGGAATTATGGCAAAAAAAATGGCTGGTCGCAATCTACAGAGAATTGACTAAGAAAGATGGATTTATTGTTACGGCTTAATGGATAATTCTAAAATATTAATTGAAGCGTTATTATTTATATCTACGTCTTTTCTTTTTTACGGGTGGGGGGTTCTCACTCTTTATAAAAAGATTTTTCCCTATAATTTAATTAAACTAGTAAAAGGAAAGTTTTATCATGTAGATACAGATCACAAGAGGTTTTTAAATGTTGAAAATTTGAAACAAATTAATGTAAGCAGTATTGATTTAAAAGAACTTGGAGTTTTTGTTACATACGGTCAATCAAATTCTTCAAATCACGGACAAATAGGTTACTTGCCAAAAAATAAAGTATATATGTTCAATAATGGGAAGATATTTAAATATAAGGATCCTTCAATTGGTGCTTCAGGAATAGATGGTTCAGTATGGGGTATGACTGGTGATAAACTTATAAATTTAGGGTTATATAAAGAAGTTTCTTTCACTAACACAGGTTGGGGGGGGAAAACTATATTACAACTTAGCAAAGGTGAACTCTTCGATTATTTTATAGAACAATATTTGTTAACATTAAAAATGTATGGAAAAGTAGACGCTATTCTTTTTCATCAAGGTGAAGATGATGCTGAGCATCATCTTGAGGATCAGTATTACGACAATTTTATGGTGTTCATGAATAATTTAAGAAAGTTATTACCCCACCCTAAGTTATATTTGTCAATAGTTTCACATTGTGGTGATCCTGGACGTCATAAAATTTATGTGGAGAATACTAAACTGAGATCACATCAAAAAAAATTAATAGAAGACAACTTAGACATATTAAGAGGTCCAGATACAGACATCTTGGTAAAACGGGAGCACCGTTTACCTAATAGTGATTTTTGTCATTTTTCAATACAAGGTTTTGATAAATTCTCTGATCAATGGGTTGAGTGTTTAAGGTAGATTATGATTAAATTAAATACCTATTAAAACAATTAGGGGAAACGGCATTAAGAAGTTACCTTAAATATGAAGTTAAACCATAAAAAAATCAATATTACTATTCATCCTGGATACGCTAAAACAGGCACAACATTTTTACAAACAAAAATTTTTAATAAACTAGGTTTTGTAAATTTAGGAAAACCTCACAACATAGAAGACAAATTAATTAGAGAATTAAGTATATTACAAAATCAAATTTTTCGACCAAATAATTCATTTAGAATTTTTAATCCAAAATATTCATTTAGAAAAATTTATCCTAGGAATTACTCATATTTAATTAAAAGATATGTTAGTGTTTTAAAAAACATCATTAGCAAAAAAGATAATATAAATTTTATTTGGTCTGATGAGGGTCTTTTTAATCATATTACTTATTTTGGATATTTTAATTTATATTTATTAAAAGAAATAATTGAATTGTTAAATGATTATTATGAAACAAACATCAAATTTATTATTTCAATCAGAAATCAGCATGAATATTTAATTTCTTATTATGCTTTTAACAATTCTATAGTAAAAAAAAATTTTGGATCATTCGACAATTTTTTGAACAGAGTAATTAATGATAAAGATCTATCAGAAATCTATCAATATGATTTATTAATAAAAAAAATTAAAAAAATTTTTAATTCAGAAATTTTAGTACTTCCATTAGAAGAGTTGGAGCACGATTATAAAAACTATATTAACAAAATTGTGAATTTTCTAAATGTTAACATCAAAAAAGATATATACGATAAAACTTCTGTAAATAAAAATTCTAAATTTATTAATGGTAATAAATATTATAATATTAGAACTTTAAATTTTGGAAGTGGTTTATATAGATATGTTGCACATTTACATATCTCACTAAAAAAATTTAAAATTTATGAAAAAAATTTTAAGTATTTGAAGTTTATAGAACAATTAATAAAACAATTAATAAAACCTAAACTAAAAATAACAGGAAATGTTTTATTAACTGAAGATCAAAAAAGAAAAATACAAAAACATTTTAAAAAATCTAATCAAAATACAGAAAAAATGACTAATTTAAATTTACGAATTTATAATTATTATGAATAAAAAGTTTAAGTGCTTCTGGCGCTCTAAGGATCTCACAGTAATTTTTGAGTTTAACTCAAAATAGTTTGAAATTTCTGTGACGATATCTTGTATTCTTCTCTTGAAATCTTCGGGATAATTTGCTAGGTATATAATTCTTTCGGTTACATGGGATATGGCGGAGAGACTGGGAAACAGGACCCCTCGTTTGTCAATTTCCAAAACATGTTCCAACCGAGCGCGCGGCGGAGATTAACGGATGATCCGCCGGGATTAGTCGCGGGCCTTTGGCCACTTCCTCCAGCGGCACATCGAGCATGCGGCCGCCCTGGATCCCGACCATATGGCCAAACTTCCCGTCTATGATCATATCAACAACCCGGGTCCCGAGCTCAGTCGCCAAGACCCGGTCATACGCGCTCGGTGATCCGCCACGCTGCAAATGGCCCATGACAACCGCCCGGCATTCTAACCCGGTTTTTTTCTCTATATCATCCGCAATCGTAAAACCGATCCCGCCCAGACGTACCGGTTCGCTGGCATCTTTGACGATCTTTTTAACCGTAACCTGTCCGCCTTTGGGTCTGGCCCCCTCGGCTACTACAATAATACTGAAACGCTTACCCTTATGGCTCCTTTCCTTGACCCGCTGAGCAACCAAATCCATATCAAAAGGGATCTCAGGGATTAAAATAACATCTCCGCCGCCAGCGATCCCGGCGTGCAACGCGATCCAGCCGGCGTTGCGGCCCATGACCTCCAGGATCATGACGCGGTGATGGGATTGGGCCGTGGTATGCAGGCGGTCAATACCCTCGGTCGCGATCTCAACCGCGGTATCAAAACCGAATGTCACTTCGGTCCCACGAATATCATTATCGATCGTCTTGGGCACGCCGACGATCGGGATCCCATCCTGGCACAAGCGATGCGCGATCTTCAGCGTCCCGTCCCCCCCGATGCAAACCAGACAGTCGACACCGATCTTCTTTAAATTCGCAATCGCTTGGGCCGATACATCCTTGGGTTCAGCAGACGAATCGTCAGGGGCAATATATTTGTAAGGATTGGCTTTATTGGACGTGCCCAGGATCGTGCCCCCCAAGGTCAGGATCCCGGATACCGCCTCATAATTCAACGGCCGCATCCTGTTTTCGATCATGCCCTGATATCCGTCTTCGATCCCGATGACTTCCATGTCATACTCGTTGATCGCTTTTTTCGAAACGGCACGAATCACTCCGTTTAATCCCGGACAATCGCCGCCGCCGGTTAAGATAGCAATCTTGTTCTTCATAATCATCTCCGTCGATTAAAATATGAGATTCCGCTCATTTACAAAACTTATCCGCCAAAACAGCCACGCGCTGCCCTAAAGCCTTGCATTGCCCTTCCACCCGGCTATTGGGCTCGCCGATCGAAACCGGGCCGTAATGATCGCCCTGGAAAGCACCCTGGATGATCATGCCGTGGATCAGCATGGCGTGGAGAATATCCATGACCGTGGTTTCGTTCCCGCCGCCGATATTGGCGGCCGAGGTGAAGGCCCCGCCGACCTTACCTTCCAGGTCGCCGTGAAAATCCACGCTGCCGTCCAGGATCTTCTTGATCTCCCAGGCCATGGTGCCGTAATAGGTCGGAGAGCCGATAATGATCCCGTCGTAATCCAACAATTCGCGGGGCTGAACATTGACGGCGTCTTTGACCGTAACCGCGGCGCTTTTGGCCTTGGCGCCGTCGGCAACGAATTCGGCCATCTTTTTCGTGTTGCCCGAACGGGAATAATAAATAATCAAGATCTTGGCCATGATCCCCTCCGATTTATTGATCCTTTTGCTTGGAGAATAATTCTTTCAGCTGACCCGCATAGAATTTGACGAATTTCTTCTCGTCAAACTTGATCGGATCCACGATCCGCACGCCCACCTTGAACCGTTGGGGACTGATACGCTCGGTCCGGATGACACGCGCGTGCACCTCGACTTTTTCTTCCCCGGGCAACATTAAGTATAATAACAACTCTTGACGAGGTTGAGGGGCTACGGCGGTTGTAAAGGAAAGCCCTGTCCCGCCGATATCCAAGGTCGTGCTTAAACAGCGCGAAAAATCCGGGGGGATACAGAAACTCATGGGGACGCTAACTTTCATGCGGTGGTATTCACGGCGTTCTTGCATAGAGGGATCCTTTATTAAATAATGTGTTCAACAAAACCAGGTAAGATCGGACTATGACATTAACAACGAGCCAGCGGGAAGCTACCCGAGGACAAAATAAAGGAACCTTCCCACGCGCGACCATCATATCAGCTGACATAAGGATTGTCCAGATGAATCAGAAAATCGAGCCCGCCCAGGTTGAGTGATCCGAACCATAAAAGCGACGGCGTATCCTTTCCTGCTCAAACAGTCCTCGCCGCTGTCTTTTTTCAAAAGACAACGGCTGCGGAACTCGCATAAAAGGATACGCCGTCCCTTTTTAACCATAGCCGCCCTAATCACTCTAATAAAAAATTATTACCGCAATCCCACCCGCAGGCGGTACACGACTTTAACTTCTTCGTCTTTCGCTACCGGCACATCGAACCTCAGCGTGAAGGCATCCTCTTTGATGAACGTATGACTGCTGTTCACAACCTGCCAATTCCCCGTGACCGGTTCGATCACGCCGATGACCACATCCTCTTCTTTATGATTCTTTAATGTGATCTCCCATTCAGTCTCATAAAGACGGGTCGAGAGCTGACGAAAATCAGTTTGCTTGCGTTCGGCGGTAACATCAAAGGCCTCCCCGACTTTAAGGGAGACCTCTTCATCCTTGGGCGTGTGCTCGATCGAATCCTCGCCGATGAACTGCAGTTTCTTGTCCTCGTCCTGTTTGTAAAGCCGCATGGTGCCTTTGGGCAGGGGCATGCCCATCTTATTTTCTTTGTCATTCTGGAACTTGACATAGACATTCACCGGCTGCTTGGGGTTATCCTCGCGGTATTGACGGGTGAAATAATACGATTGGCCGTAAACCAAATATTCTTTTTCAACCGTGATGCCGTTGGCCTCGAGCAGGCTGATCTGCTTGATCTGATTGTTTTTCAGCGAAGTCGGCCGCTGAAGGTCATAGATATGATATTCGAAAAACCCTTTTTCCTCGAACTGGGCCGCGCCGTTGGCATCCATCCCTTCGGCAAAAACCATGGCTCTTTTTGCCATGGGCGGCCGCTGAACAACATTGACATCACCGGCGACCAGTTTCAAGGTTGCCTTCTTGTATAAAGTTCCGCTCTTATTATCCACGGTCACCCAACCCGCCAGACTACCTTGTGTATCATCCCGGTTGAGGACCAAAATATAATCCGCCTTCCAGTGCATGCCCGAGGTCAAATAAGAGATTTCGATTTTGGCTTTATCTCGGCCCGCGTAATCATACAACCACATCAGCGTGGGTTTGGAGATCAGGTTCTCCGGTATTTCCGGCAATATCCGAATACCGTTGTACCCCAGATATATTTCATCCCCAATTTTGTACACCGGCTGATTGCTGTTATTGCTCAGCAAAACAGCATCCACCATCTTGGTCGTATCCTGATAAGCATTATAATTCTCGATCTTCAGTTTTTTACCGATATATTTATCCAAAAGCTTATTGTAATCCATCAAGTCATATTCATAATTCTGCTCCAGGACCATGAAATCATTAGGGTGATTCAGGCATTCCACATAAACTGTCTCCGGCCGGATCTGGGCCGCCACATCCATGAACCGTAGCTCTCCCTTGCCCGACGGCAAAGCGATCTCACGCTGATCCTTGATCAGGGCGATATTACTGTTGTAAACCGTGACCTCGACCGCCTGCTGATCATCCACCGTGCTCTGCGTCACGGTCTGCGCCCCAGCCGTGACCGAAACGAGCATCAAACAGATCAGGATGGATAAGATTTTTTTAGAATGCATAGCAACCTCCCTGTTTAAGTTCCCCAGTACCCCAGACTCCCAGCCCCCAGTGCCCCAGTCTTTTCAACAGGGTTGCTGGGACGCTGGGGAACAGGGGCGCTGTTTATCTGAGCGCTTGCGCTTTTTCCACCAGACCGATGAATTCGTGGCGGTAACCCCACGAATCTGCGCCTTTGGCATGACGGGCCTCTTCCAGCACATGGCGGTAGGCCGCGTTACCTTTGTACTTGGAATCGCGCAGCAGCAGTCCGAATTCCGCAACCGCTGATGCCCAGCGGAAATTCTGCGAAGGCCGGCCGTGCTCGATCTCTTCCGCAACCAGAACCCGGGTCATCAGCTGGCTGAAACCTTCGTCCGGCTGTTTGTAGCGCAACTTAACCGTCAATAGATCGCTGCTGGGCCGGACCCGGACCTGCTGGTATTTCAGCTCGTCCACGTCGCTGTATTCTTCATAAGAACCAGCCGGCACGATCTCGTACAAGGCCGTGACCGTATGACCCGCGCCGAGCTCACCCGCATCCTTGGTGTCGTCATTGAAGTCCTCTTTGGCCAGGATACGGTTTTCATAACCGATCAAACGGTAGGCCTTGATCTGACCCGGATTAAATTCGATCTGGATCTTCACGTCCTTGGCGATCGTGAACAAGGTCGAACCCAGCTCATGGCCGAGCACTTTCTTGCCTTCTTGAATTGTGTCAATATAGTAATAATTCCCGTTGCCTTTATCCGCAATCTTTTCCATCTTGGCATCCTTGTAATTACCGGTGCCGAAACCCAGAATCGTCAAAAAGATACCTTCCTGGCGCTTTTCTTCGATCAGGCGCACCATTTCCGAATCGCTGCTCACCCCGACGTTGAAATCACCGTCGGTAGCCAGGATCACGCGGTTATTGCCGTTGGGAATAAAGTTCCGTCGGGCCACCTCGTACGCCAAGCGGATGCCCTGCCCGCCGGCCGTGGAACCGCCGGCCTGCATGCGGCTGATCGCATCCAGGATTCTCTGTTTCTCATTGCCGTAAGCGCCTTCCAGGACCAGACCGGCCCGGCCCGCATAGGTCACGATCGAGATGCGTTCCTGCGGCCGCAGCTGTTTGGTCATCATCTGAAACGCATTCTTCAAAAGCGGCAGCTTATCCGGCTGATTCATGGAGCCGGAAACATCGATCAAAAAGACCAGATTGCTGGGCGGGGTCGCTTCCGGGGATAACTCCCTTCCCTGCAGCCCGATCAGGACCAGTTCATGGTTGGCATTCCACGGGCAGACAGAGGCCTCAACATTGATCGAGAACGGATCATTGCCCGCGGGCTGGGGATAATCATACACGAAATAATTGATCATCTCCTCGATGCGAACCGCATCGGCCGGAGGCCGCTGGTAATTATTAAGGAAGCGGCGGACATTGCTGTAAGAAGCCGTATCCACATCGATTGAAAACGTGGAAAGCGGATTTTCCGTTACTTTCAGGAACTCATTTTCGTAAATGCGGTCGTACTGCTCAGTGTTTGGTTGTTCCGGCCGGATTTCCTCGTCCCAAAAGATATCCAGGTCCTGGCGCAACTCCCCTTTGCTGCCGTAATCAAGAATGCCTTCCTTTTCTTCAATAGTCACACCCCGCACGGCAATTTTATCCGTTCTTAAGGCCAAATCAACAACACCTGCCCTGGGCGCCGGGGGAGCCCATGGGCTAGCATCATATGCGGATTGTTGATAACCGCCGGTCTCCAGTTCCCGGCGGATTGTCCCATCAGGAAAACCGGTCCCTGATCCCCACATGCTGGGATCATATTGCGAAGACTGGTATCCGTCACCCCCAGAAGTTCTCCCAGCCATCTCATCACGAGTAACTGAATATTCCGATTCCAGATAATACGGCTCGTATTGACCAACCTGCTTTTCTTTTGTCACCCCTTGGGTGCTGGCCACATCCTGCCAGCCGAGTTGGGCCTGATCGCCGGTGCTGCTTGCAACGGTAGTGACGGTGCGAACGTTCATATTGCTGACAGAATATTGAGCCCCGATATCATCCGAGGCGGATCTCAACCTTCCCTGTATGCCCCGCTTGATATATACTTGCACCGAAAGCAAGCACGCCAGTAAAAGGATCCCAAGCGTTGCGGCTTGAAAAAGATTTCTTGATATATTGGTTTTCATCTCTCTGCCCTCCCTGAACTTTTTGTTGATCTGTTGTTCCAAGTCGGGAGAGAGGTCTTCATCGCTGACACTGTGCAAAGAAGAGGAGATCTTCTTCAAATCATTGTAATACCGGCGGCAGTCATCGCACAGCGCCAAATGTCTTTCCACGGTCACCTTTTCGTTCTGGCTGGCTTCCCCGTCGATATATATGGAAATCAACTGTCGGATATTTTCATGTTCAGCCATTGTGGTCCTCCGTGATCAGCCCGGACAGCTTGACGCGCAATTGTCCCCGGGCGCGAAAAATCAAAATTTTAACATTATCCAGCGAGCATTGCAGGATATCAGCGATCTCGGCATAACTCATGCCGTGGTATTCCCTTAAAACAAGAGCCTCCTTTTGATCCAAAGGAAGCTCATAAACAGCTTTTTTCACCTGATGGGCGGTTTCGCGTTTAGCCAGCTCTTGCGGCGGAAGATCACGAGTATCCGGGATTTCCCATTGCTCAAAATCTCCAGAAATATCTTTTTGAAACCAAAAACCCATCATTTTTTTCCTTTTGCGTATGCGGCTGACGCAGTTATTGCGCGCCACCGTGAACAGCCAGGTTGAGAATTTCGCCCCGGGTTGGTGAACATACGCGCCGGTCTTTCCCAGCAAGACCAGCATCACATCCGAGGTCACGTCTTCGGCATCGGCCCGGTTGCCGAGGATGCGCAAAGCAAAATTGAAAACCGGGCGCTTGTAACGCTCAAACAGCGCCTTGAACGCCGTTTGATCGCCGTTTTGACAGTCAAGGATCAGTTCTTCGTCCTGTTTCTCCATTAGTCCTTCTTTGTGCGATGATTTTCCTCTCTCCTGTCTGTTAAACGGAGCCGAGGTCAAAAAGTTACAAAAAAAACGCCGCCTGCCCGGAAGCCCATAACCCCCTGGGGCAGACAGCGTTATTGTACACCGAAAACAAACAAGGTCAAAGGATGAAGGAAAAAGGTTTGAATAAGGGTCACGGTTTATCCTTTTGGGCGAGTTCCGCAGCGAAGCGAAGACTGTCTGAGCCCAAAAGGATAAACCGTGACCCTTTTACTTAATGCAATCACATAAAATAAAGACTAATGATAATCTTCTTTAAAACAGCAAAATTGTGTTAATTTTCATTTTACGGCATGAACTCATCCAACTGCATCAATTTGGCGGTCGTGCCGAAACGCTTGTCATTGCGGATAAATTCGATCTCAACCTCTTCCCCTGCCTTACGGCCGTCCAAGGTATCGATGAGGTCTTCATTATTAGCGACCTTTTTACCCGCGATCGCGACGATCACATCCCCCAGGATGATATCTCCGAATGCATTGCGGCGGGTTCCCTGAAGTCCGGCCATATCCGAAGCTGTACCGCGCTGAACCTCAAGGATAACCGCACCCTTAATCCCCAGCCGGCGGCGGATCGGATCCGGGACCATGGTGATTCCTAAGCCCACCCGCTTCACGCGGCCGTGTTGAATCAGTTCCGGCACCACACGCTTGACGATATTGATCGGGATCGCCAGGCCGACACCGGCATAGGTGCCCGACGGGCTGAAGATCGCGGTCGAAACACCGATCACCTTGCCGCTGGAATCAAACAGCGGACCGCCGGAATTGCCGGGATTGATCGCGGCATCAGTCTGGATCACGTTGTGGATCTTGCGTCCGCCCAGGGAACGGATCGTGCGCCCGACCGAAGAGACCACCCCCGTGGTCAGAGAATAGTCCAAGCCAAACGGGTTGCCGATCGCGATCGTCTGCTGACCGACCTGCAGATCAAGCGATTCTCCGAGCGTCACCGGCTGCAATTTTTCTTCGGGTGCGTCAATCTTTAACACCGCCAGGTCATGATTCGGTGAAACACCAACGACCCGGGCCGGATAGGATTTCTGGTTTTCCAGGATGACCTCGATGCGGTCGGCCTGGAAGACCACATGAAAATTGGTCACGATATGTCCCTGATCGTCCCAGATGAAACCGGACCCCGCGCCCTGCGGGATCGCATAGGTATTGTCCGTGAACCAGTCCCATTGCAGCGAGGCATTTTTGATAAACACCACCGACGGGGCGTTGCGCTCGAAAATCGAGATCGTGGCCTTTTCCGACGGCAACAGGTCCGCGGCGCGGACCGGCTGCGTCGCGGCTAACAGAATCCCGGTCATCCATCCCATAAACAGGATTTTATTTTTTCTTGGGGATATTGATAACAAGGGTATCTCCTTTCTGCTGAGTCTCGACTTTTGACGTATCGGCATTCACCGGCAGCGGGATGGTCTTCATAAACGATCCCATGGACCGGGATTCAAAATACCGGTTGGAATCCTGCTGTTTTTCCTGAACAGAATACTGGCCGGTGACCGTGATCGAATGTTTCTTGATTTCCACATCGACCTTGTCCTGATCCAGACCGCTGAGGTCCAACCGGATCTCATAGGCCTGGTCGGATTCTTCCATGCTGAAATCGTTGCTCAAGGCAAATCCCGAACCAGTGGAAGGCTGTTGAATCTGCGGATACCGGGTATGGAAATTCTTGAACATGCTCTCCACCTGTTCGCGCATACGGCGCATATCCATAAAAGGGTCGTCCCCCCAGAAATCATCGTTGAAAAAAGGGTCGCCCGGATCCGTTTGTCGCTGAGGCTGGGCCTGCTCCAGTTCCTGGACACGCGCTTCCAGCTCCGCGATCTTTTGCTTTAAATCCGCGACATTCTCCTTGGCGAAGATTGCCGCTGGATGGAGCAAGATCATCCCAACTCCGATGAGTATAACAATGATCCATCCTGATAATCGTCTGATCCTTGGCATGAGACATCCCTCCTTTGCGGTTGCTCACATTAAACGTTCCGTTGTTATTAGCCGATCAAAACAAAGGACATTTCGCTAAAAAACTATTTTAGTCAGAAATGTCCTTAAGTAAAGCCTCTTATCTTTACGAAAAATCGGCCTTTAACTTGGCCTGAAGCCTCAGCTGCGGATTTCGATCTTACGGGGCTGCGCGCTGCGCGCCTTGGGCAGCGAGATCCGCAATACACCGTCGGCAAAATCCGCCTTGACCCCGTCGCGGTCGATCTCGGTGTTGAGTTCGAAATGACGTTCATACGTGACCTGACGCCGTTCGATGTATAGCGGCTGGTACTCTTTCGGTAATTCTTCCCGCTTGTTTCGGCCGCGCACAACCAGGGTATTGCCCTGCAGATTCACATCAAGCGTGTCTTTGTCCGCGCCGGGCATGTCCAGTTCCAGCACGATATTGTTCCCCTGCTCCAGAATATTGGCATAGGGCAAAACCGTGATCACTTCCGCTGCCTGATTCTTTTTGACTTTATCTAAAAACATCATTATCCCCCTTTCTTGCTCTTTCGTTACGGGAGGGGCGAATGCCCCTGTGCGCTTATTTCACATCGATCTTGATCTGCTTGGGTTTGCTTTCTTCTTTTTTCGCCAAGGTCAGGGTGAGCACGCCGTCCTGATACTTGGCATCGACTTTATCAGCGTCGACATCCGTCGGCAGCGGGATCATGCGGCAAAAGCTGCCGCTGAAACGCTCACTCCGGTAATGATTGTCCTCTTTGACCTCCTGCTCTTGCTTTTTCTCCCCCTTGAGAATCACATGATTATCCTGAATTGTGATACCGATCTCATCTTTCTTCAGCCCGGGCAGGTCAGCCTTGATCAGGATGTTGTCCTTGGATTCATGCACATCCACGGCCGGCGCCCACTGGCTGCCGAGCAAAGTGTTTTCTCCCATCGGGAACCTTGCCAGTGAAAAATCGAACAAACGGTTCATTTCCCGCTGGATTTTCTCGAGATCACTGAACGGGTCCATCCACCAATTGTCTTTTCCGCGAAACGGTACGAGTGCCATGATTGTTCCTCCTTTTATTGTTGTTAGAAATATTTAAAACCTTCTCTTAACAATCGGATAATATTGATTGTGCTCATGTTTCACATAGGCGGCTCCTTTCGTTTAATGATTAACTTTTTGTATGGTCGATACTTAGCAGACTTTCCCTGAGAGTGCTAAAATTCGGATAAAAAAATTATTTCCTTTTCTTTCTTATCTCAAATGTTCCGGCTTCCATCTCCAAAATCACCTTTAATCCTTCTACCTTTACATTATGTTCTTTCATAAAATACCAACAATGTTGAAGCTTATTGAGTTCGCATTGTGAATACAGCCGCGCCTGTCCTTCATTATCCCGCGGCGGGCAGACAATCCCTTCCTTATCAAGTTTTTTTAGCACCCAAACCGGGATCTCGAGTATCTTGCATACAACCCCCGTGCTGTAGACCGGCATATCAATATCAATCTCGACTTCCTCATATTCATGCTCGTCTGATCGGGG